>Ga0115002_10001744_pt1 | contig 29378 bp, 25 predicted proteins | sample ArcticOcean_MG_C_8_FD_89576 | JGI IMG/M metagenome (GOLD analysis project Ga0115002, IMG submission 89576) | Marine microbial communities from western Arctic Ocean - ArcticOcean_MG_CB11_86 | ecosystem: Environmental > Aquatic > Marine > Oceanic | place: Arctic Ocean: Canada Basin | collected... | reverse complement strand
GGGCAGGGGTGTGTCCACGCGCGGACTGTATCAAGTGTTGGGTTGTGGCAAAACAGTGATCGGGTTGAGTTGAGTGACGATGTCGATTGGCGACGCTTGCCTGCGTACCGGGCATGGGTTTAGGATGCGTCTCGACAATTCCAGGATGCTGCATAAGGAGAGGACTGGCATGCTGTTTCAGTTTGGAGGCACGGTGATGATTCGACGCCGGATAATAAATGGACTGTTGTTTGCGGTGGTCGCGGTGCCGTTCTGTTCGGTGGTGGCGGCCGAAAGTCCGTCGTATTTCCGACGCAACCAGAGCGTAGACGTTGGTGAGTTTGCGTTACCGGAGCAGTTTTCGGCCAAGGAGCAGTTGGTGTGGCGTCAGGAAGTGTCGCCGGGGATTTCGACTCCGTGCGTGCACGGCGATCTGGTCGTGGTGACGACCTGGGACAAGTCGAAGAAGGAGTTGGCGACGGTGGCATTGGATCGCGTCAGCGGTCGTCGACTTTGGAGGCAGGTTCTCGAGACCGCGCGGATCGAGAAGACTCACTCGACAGGCAGTCCGGCCGTCTCGACTCCGGCCTGCGACGGCCATCGGATCTACGTCTTCTTTGGCAGTTTTGGCCTGGTGACTTACGACCTGGAAGGTCGGGAGCTGTGGCGAAAGCCGATGGGTCCGTTCCAGGACGAGTTTGGTGCCAGCAGTTCGCCGGTGTTGGTCGACGATTTGTTGGTTCTGAGCCAGGACCACGACGTCGACAGTTTCCTGATCGCGGTCAACCCGGCCAATGGAAAGACGGTGTGGAAGACGTCTCGTCAGGGTCAGACTCGCAGCTATTCGACTCCGATCGTCTGGACCAGTGGCAGCGAGCGGGTGTTGGTGGTGGCTGGCGCGTTGAAGATGACGGCATACGAGATCAAGACGGGTCTGCCGTTGTGGTGGGTCCGTGGTCTATCGCGGATCGTCGACACCACCCCGGTGACCACCTTGAAGCGGCTTTACATTGCGTCTTGGACGCCGGGTGGTGACGTATCGGAGCGGATTTCGATGGAGCCATTTGCCGAGGCGCTCGAAGTGTTGGACAAGGACAACAACAAGAAGGTGGCCAAGTCGGAGTTGCCCGAGGGGAGTGCGGTGGCGGCTCGTTTCTTCCGGATCGATCTGGACCAGGACGGTGAACTGGATCAGGCGGAGTGGCAGCATCACGCCGAGGTCTTCAAGAATGCTCAGAATGTTGCCATGTCGGTGCGTCCTGGTGGCCGTGGCGACGTCACGCGGACTCATGTCGAGTGGCAATCTCGAGAGGGTCTGCCGGTGGTCCCCAGTCCGGCTCTCTACGGCGGACTGCTTTACATGGTCAAGAACGGCGGGATTCTGACCAGCCTGGATGCGAAGACGGGCAAGCGAACGCGTCGGGGTCGGATTCCCGGTCGAGGCAACTACTATGCGTCGTTGGTGGCTGGAGACGGCAAGGTGTTTGCCTGCAACGAGTCGGGCGTGTTGTCGATCATCAAGGCGGGGAAGGCATGGTCGGTGATCGGATCGCACGACTTTGGCGAGAAGATCCTGGCGACTCCGGTGGTCCACGGCGGCCGAATGTTCATCCGCACCGAAAGCGCCGTCTATTGTTTCGGAAGCAAGTGACCTCGGGAGCCGGATTGCTCTGCGAACGGCGGCCTCCGTCCCTTTTCCGAATCGGCCTAGTAGAGTCCCAGCATCTGTCCGTCTCGTCGATTGCACAGGTTTCGGTAGATGGCGGGATTCATGTTTTCGTTCAGGAATCTGACCGAGGTGTCGCCAAAGAGGAATTGTGCTCCACCGGCGTGGAAGCTCCCGAAGCCTCCGACCGCCTTGGGGTGGCTGAAGTCGATCTTCACGGCGGGTTGGCCGGAGTTCGATGGGATTGTTCCGGGGTAGCCGGCCAGCAGGTTCTGGGACTGGTTAATCAGGGCGGCTCCATTACGGAGGCAACTGCGTGTCCCCGAGGCCCAGCCCAGTCCACCGGTCGTGTCGGCTGTTTCGCCAGCGAAGATTGTGTGTGAGCTACCGTCGGAGATCTGGCGGTAGGTGACGCTGCTGTTGAGGAACAGCACACCGTTCTGGTCGGCGTCGATTGGTCCGTCCTTGAAGACCCTTTGTGGGTCGGTTGCGGCATCGGCGGGCGGCTTGACCAGGTAGCCATCGTGATGCACTCCGGCGTAGCTGGTTGTGCCGATTTGGATTTCGGCGACTGCGGGTTGAGGATTTGCGCCTTGTTGGATCGGCATCCCAGCCTCGAGTCTGTTTAGAGTGATCGTGGGTGCGAGGATCGACGACGGACATCTGAGCACTTCGATCGGTTGGGCTCGAGCCTCGCGATTGGCCATGGCGTAGATGTCCTGGCCGAAGTCGATGTGGCGAAACACGTTGCCTTCGTCGATGTGCGGCAGCAGTTGCACCATCCAACTCATGTGGTACCCCGAGTTGATGCTTTGGATTGGGCCGGTGGCATTGACCGAGCCGGGCGGCAGGCAGCGGTGAGCCATTTCGTAGTTCTGCAGTGCCACTCCGATTTGCATCAGGTTGTTCTTGCACGAAGCCCGACGGGCCGCTTCTCGAGCCTGTTGGACGGCGGGCAGCAGCATTGCGATCAGGATGGCGATGATCGCGATGACGACCAGCAGTTCGATCAGGGTGAAACCGAGGGTGCGGTGGGTGCGGTGGGTGCGGTGGGTGCGGTGGTGGGTTGGTGAGGTCATGAGTGAGCGGCTCCGTGCGGGCTTTTGTTCGGAATGCTGTGGACGTTCGGCTCGTTTGGCGTCTTGGCGGTAGCCGGGTGAATCATGGGGTGGAACGGACGCTTGCGTTTTTGACTGAGCGAGTGGGTTCATGGCGTCCCCTTGTCGAGTTTCTGTCTGGGGCCGAGTTTTCGGGTGGCGTGGCCGTGGACGGGTGTGCGCAGGAAGTTCGGCGTCAGCGTGACGTGTGTCACGAGTTGTCTGGTGGTGGTGTTAGTTGAGGAATCCACGACGCGGCTGACGACATTGACGGATCCGAGTTCGGTCAACTGAACTTGCCAAGTGTCATCGGTGAAGTTCGTTTCGGCGAGTCGTTTACGGGCACGATCGGCCCCGGCCCGAGCCAGCCAGTCGGCCTGAGCCTGCAGTTCGAACCGTCGCGCCTGTCTGTGTTGGAGAGTGGCGAGTTGAAACAGGGACCCGGCCATTGCGAGGATCAGCAGTATGACGAGCAGTACGACGAGTAGAATGGTGCCCTGCCGGTGTCGGTGCGTTTGATGTTTGGTGCGACGATTCATGGTGAGTCCTGTTGTTTCAGGACGGCGGTGACCCGAAGGGGCCAGTTGTCGATAGTGTGAGGCGTGGGTTGGTTGACTGGTGTGGCTTGGATGCTGACCAGTCGTCTGGTTACCGAGTCTGCGGGTGCGGGGCTGATGACGAAGGCGACGTCTGCTGATGTGATGCGGTAGGTTTCGATCCCGCCCCGATCTCCGTCAACAGTGCGTCTGACTCCATCCTCGACCCGTTTCCAACTGATCGTCGTCCCCTGTTCGGTCATCAGTCTGAGCACGGGTTGGTTGCCATTGTCGGCCTCGAGTGTGGCGTTGTGGGCCCGGTGCACATCGTCTCGGAATTGTCGTGCGAGTCGGTGTCCGGCGATTGCGGTCACGAGTGCGTCGGAGCCATTGCGATCGGATCGCATCAGCAGTGCGACGGTCAGGGTGCCGAGGATGACCATCACGGACATGACGGCGATCACGACGAGCATTTCGAGCAGCGAGTATCCGTGGCGAGACCTGTTCACCTGGGAGTCTCCTTGATGTCCGCGAGCCAACCGGTGAGTTGCACGGGTCGGGCTGTGTTTCCGGCGGGAGTGATCCAGGTGACCGACACGGTGGCTCGACGTCGCGAATCTTCGTTTTGGATGTTGAGTTCGAGTTGCCAATCGGGCAGCCACTTACGGGTATCCCATCCCTGTCGCACGTTGATCTGGGCCATGTGCGGTGATTCGCCGGCGGCAAGTCGTTCGAGGCAATTCGACGCCATTTGCAGTGCGAGTTGTCTTTGAGCGGCGACACGTCTGACTTGCCCGCTGCGCAACAGCAGCGGTCCGACCATCACGACGACGCTGGTGAGCAGGATCCCGGCCACGAGCATTTCGACGAGTGTTGCCGCTTGGCGGTGGCGGTGTCGGCGCCAAGCGGCGGTTGTGGGCGTGCGTGAGTTACCCTGGTGCATCAGGCCTGTTCCGCGAGTAGCGTGACGAGCGGGTAGAAGAAGCCGACGCAGATGAAGCCGACGAGCAGTCCGAGTGCACCGATCACGATGGGTCGAACGGTTTGGTAGGTGAAGAGCACTCGTCGATGCAGTCGTCGTTGTCTGGCATCGGCCATCAGTTCCAGGGCCCAGGGCAGGTTGTTGAGACGTTCGGAGCATTCGAGTACGGCCTGTTCTCGGCTGTTGATGAGTCGTTGTTGTCTGAAAGCGGTCCAGCCACATTGTCCGTCCAGGACGGCATCACGAATCCGTTCGAGCCGGATTGCCACTTCGGGCCAGTGTGCCGCTTCGATTTGGATCGCGAGCGCGTGTTCCAGCGTCCGGTTGCCGGCGAGTGCGAGTGAGAGGCTGCGGAAGATGCCTGCGGCGTGAAGTCGTGGCCACAGGCGTGTGACCCACGGGAGTCTCATGTTGTCGAGACCCCAGAACCAGCTGATTCCGAAGACGAGCAGTAACAAGCAGGGTAGTGAGACGAGCGGTGCGGCGAGCAGCAGGTGCGAGACGAGAGCGTCGGAGGTGTTGATCAGGGCCATAGTCACTTCGGGCAATTCGACATCAAAACTCGAAAACACCTGTCTGAGTTTGGGGACAATGAAGGCCACTTGGAACAGGCAAATACTGATGGTGACGCTCAGGACGGCGGCTGCGTAGATGAAGAACGTCGAGATATCTGAAACGGTACTGGTTTGTTGAAGCGATCGAGACTGTATGAGGGCGGCTCGTTGGAGCGCTTCGGCCAGGCATCCCGCTTCGTGTCCGACCCGTACCGAGACAACGGTGGAGCGGGGCAGCAGTCCGGGGGAGTCTTCGAGGGCATTGGCGAGCGAGACTCCGTCACGGAGTCGATCAGCGAGGTGTCGGATACGAGTCAAGAACCGTGATCGTCCCCGGAATCCAAAGTATCGCCAGATGGAAAACGCCTGGGCTCCGCCCAGCGATTCGGAGTAGCTGTCGAGTAGTTGCGGCAGAGGTTGTTGGCGGCGAACGGCGATCGCCAGCAGCCACAGCAGGTGTCCCTGCTTGACGCGTTTGCCGCTGGCCGGGCCTTGGGTCAGGACAAATAGGATCACGCAGAAGGGGATGGCCAGAGGGGCCACGAACAGCAACGGCAGGCCGGCCAAGCACCAGGCAATCCCCTGCAGCAGGCTGAGTCGTTCTTCGAGTTCCAACGAGTGGGTTGGAGTCATTTCGGAGCGAGCTTTGAGGCCAAGTCGCAGAGCGAGCAGGCCGGCCCAGGCGATGACCGCCAGCAGGAACAGCATCATCGAGTCTGCCAGCAGCGAGGCGAACATCCCGCTGTCCTGGGCGTCGGCATGCAGGCCCCAGCCGATGATCGAGACGGTGGCTGTGAGCGAGACAGTCAGCATGGCGGTGGCCAGTAGCAGCAACAGGATGCGGGTGAGGACCAGCAGTCGCGGTCGATGCCGTTTGCGCAGGCGGCTGGACACGACCAGCAGCGTGGCACCGGTCAGCGGCACCAGCAGGATCGTGAACATCGCGTAGGCGAGTGTGATGTTGGAGTTCACGGTGCGACTCGAAACGGGAGAAAGACCAAACGGATAATTGGGCGAATTCTAGTCCGGTTGTGCGGCCGGTTCGGTTTCAGTGTGTTGCGGTTCAGGAGAGTACATTGAGCAGTTTGGCCATGGGTAGACAAAGTGCGATAACGACGATGCCGACGCCGACGGCGACGCCGAAGACGGCGAGTGGTTCGATCAGGACGCGGATCAACTCGGACTGGACTCGTGCCTGAGCGGCACAGATATCGCCTGTGGCTCGGAGCACATCACAGAAGGACTCGTCGTGGCCTTCCCATTCGAAGATATGCGAGATTTCGGGTGTCATTCGGTGCTTTGAGGCGGCGTGTCCGAGCGAGTGCCCGTCGCTGATTTCGTCGGCCATTCTTTGAGTGGCCTGTCCGATGTAGGCGTCATCGGAGCCATTGCCGGCCAGCAGCAGGGCTTCGGTCATCGGCAGGCGATGATCGAGTCCGAGGGCCAGCAGGTGGCAAAACCGTGAAATAGCGCTAAGCCGAATCATGCGGCCCAAGGCCGGGACATGATACAGCCATTTTCTTTGCAGTGGTCCGGCGATGCGGCCGGCGAGGAGCCAGGCGAAGACAATCGTGAGCAGCAGTGCCGGGAGAATCGCAAGTCGCCAGCCACCGATTGCCTTGGACAGCCACAGGACTGCGAGCGTCAGTTCAGGCAGCTCCATGTCGTAATCCATGAAGATGCCTTCGAAGGGAGGCACAACCAAGGTGATCATGGCAGCGGCGACCATCACGGCCACCAGGATCAGCAGCGCCGGATAGAAGAGTGCCAGGATGCTGCGGCGGCGGGTGTCGAGACTGGTGCGGGCGTAATGCAGGTAGTGTTCGAGCAGTTCACCGAGTCGTCCTGTGTTCAGTCCGGCTCGCAGCAGCACTCGAAGATGGGACGGGACGATATCGAGTTGTCCAGCGACGGCGTCGTCGAGCGAGACACCCCGTTCGAGTCGATTGGAAATGGTCACCAACGCCCGCCGACCTCGTCTGGAGGGTAGTTCCGAACCGAGTGCTCTGAGACCGGCGGCCAGCGGGAGTCCACTACGGACGACGTCGGCCATCCCGTCGACCACCGCGATCCGTCGATCCTCGGCCAACCACGCACTCTCGGCTTCCAACACCAATGCGTCCGGTTTCGCTTCATCCGGTTGGCTGGTGCCGGCTTCGCTTTCTGAGATTTCTTCGACTTTGACAACGTGCAGTCCGTCCTGCAGCAGTCGGGCGACGGCGACGTACCGATTCTCGGCTTCGATCGTCCCTTCGGGGAGTCGCCGGTCGTTTGAGTCGGTGGCCGTGTATCGAAACCGGGGCATGTTGAGTTGTTCGTGATACTGTTTGTTGAAAGGTGTGTGTGTGGGGGGGGCGGGCTGGATGTGGAATCAGGGTTGTGAGAGTGCATCAAGCAGGTCGATAACGGGCAGGAAGAGCGAGAGGCTGTAGACGAGCACGGCTCCGCCTCCGACCACTGCCAGCATGAGGATGGGGAAAGCCAACTGGAACCACTCGGCCTGATAATCGGCTCGTCGCTTGAGTATCGTACTGGCCTGTATCAGAGCGGCTTGAAGTGCTCCCGGCCCTCCCCCCTGCCCTTGCCCTTGCCCTTGCCCTTGGGCAGCATCGATCATCCAGCGAACAAAGGGGGTAGTGGCCTTGGCGGATTGGAGTACTTCGCTGAGTGAGCAGCCGGCTTCGAGGCTGTCGATGATGGGTTTGCGGTGTTTGGCCAGTTGTGGATCGCCGCTGGCGTCGATGGCCAGTGGGACGGCTTCGCCCAGCGGCACTTCGTATTCGAGCAGCATGGCCAGGAGTTCGGTGAAGTTGGCGCGATGAAAGTTCATCAGGATCGAGCCGATCCAGGGGAGTCGCCGGAGCATGCTGGCTGAGACTCGACCGGGGTGCCATGCGGGTCCTGAGTTGGCCGGCTGCAGGAGCCATTTTCGTGACATCCACCACGAGCTTCCGGCGACGAGCAGACCCAGCGGCAGTGCCGGGACCCAGAATGGCATGGTCACCGACGCGGTTCTCAATATCCGCTGCATCAGTCCGTCGCCGGCTCCGAAGTCGGTGAGCACGGTGTCGAAGGTGGGGAACAGTGACACAAGAAACAGCGACCACAGGGCCCAGGCGAGTGCGAGCACGATCGTGGGATAGATCAATGCCAAACCGATTTTTTGTCTGAGTTCTTCGAGGGTGCGGGAGAAGCCCGAGAGGGATTCGAGTGCCTGGTCGAGGCGACCGGTCTTGAGTCCGGCGGTGACCAGGGCTCGGTAGACTGGAGGAAACGTCTGCTGCTGTTGGTCGAGGGCCTGTTCGAGAGTCGCTCCGGCGGCGAGTTGGTTGGCGAGGGTGTCGACAACGGCTGCGAGTTGTCGTCCGAGACTGCTGGCGGCGGACTTCAGACCCAGTTCCAACGGCAGTTTCGCTCGCGTCAAGGCACAGATTTCGTCGTTGAGCACGGCGAGATCTTCGAGCGTGAGGCGGTGTGTGTTTTGGGCACTCATTGGACAGGCGTTGTTGTGGGCCCGTTTTCTGGCAGGGTGGACGCGCCGGTTTGGCCGAGTACTCGAACGATTTCTTCGGGAGTTGTCCAACCGTCGTTGACGGCATCCCGGGCGGCGGCGCCCAGATCGACGTGTCCGGTTGCGAGTGCTGCTGCGTGCAGCGAGCGGCTGTCCAGTTGTTGGAGAATGCCGTTTGCGATGTCTGGTTCAGAAGGGTTGAGCCATTCGGCAATCACATTGCGTCCGAGATAGCCGGTGCCGTGGCAGGTGTCACAGCCGACTGCGACGCGGCGATTCGGCGGTGCGGGGGTAGAGGAGTTCGAATCGGCTGGTGCCGGTTGGCTGCAGCCACACAGTTTGCGGACCAGTCGTTGGCAGAGGATGGCGATCAGGCCACTGCGAAGCAGGTAGGGTTCGATCCCCATGTCGCAAAGCCGCCCAACCGCTTCGGCTCCACTCCCGGCATGAAGCGTGGTCAGCACCAGGTGGCCGGTCAACGAGGCTTGCAGAACAGTTTCGGCGGTTTCGCGATCCCGAATCTCGCCGACCATGATCACCTCGGGATCCTGTCTCATCAGGGATCTCAACCCCATGGCGTAATCGAAACCGGCGGCGTCGTTGATCTGTGACTGTGCGACTCCTGGCACGATCGATTCGATGGGATCTTCTAGACTGACCAGGCTCATGGTCTGTTGCGGTGTTTGTTGCGGTGTTTGTTCGGAAGTTGCGGCGAGTTCACGTAGGCAAGCATAGAGCGTAGTGGTCTTTCCGCTGCCGGCAGGTCCGCTGACGAGCAGCACACCGCTGCGGCGTCCGAGTGCGTTGATCAGTTTCGATCCGACGGTGGGTGTGAGTCCGAGATGTTGGATGCGCGAGAGGTTTTGGCTGGTTTGGAGCAGTCGGACGACAGTTTTTTCTCCAAAAAGAGTGGGGAAGGTACTGACTCGCATATCGAGCGAGTTGTCATCGGAGCGGATGCGTCCTTCCTGCGGGACATCAGTGCGGTAGGTGAGCAGTTCGGCGAGGACTTTGAAGCGAGCGACAATGTTGGCGGCGATCTGACGCGGCAATTGTCCGACGTGTTGCAGGACACCGTCGATGCGCCAGGCGACATCGAGGTGTGTTTCGTTGGGGACGATGTGCAGGTCGCTGGCGCCTTGTGTGCGAGCGGAATCGAGCAGCTGATCGATCATCTCGGGCACCCCATCGGCGTGAAGGCCCTCGAAGCCGGTTTGGAGGCTGGCCTGGATGTCGGTGGCGGGTAAGTTCATGCGGATGATTCAGGTCGTGACGGCGTGTTGAGAGGTTGTTGAGAGCATGGTTTCAGAAGCGAGACCAGGATGCCGATGATCGAAGCGGACGGTTATGGGTTTTGCCTGTCTCGCAGCCCAAGTAAACCGGTGCTGGAAGTAGGGCCGAGAAACCCTGCCAAGGGGTCGGCACGTGTGTTATTGTGGAGGCAGGGACCGAGTTGTCGGTCTGTGGATATTGGTCGCCTGCGTGTTGGTTTCATGAGTGTTTCGATTCAATCCTGTCCGTCGTGTCGCACGCTGTTGCTGGACGACACGATTCAGTGTCCTTTGTGCCAGCACGTCGTGAAGTCGGACGTGGCCGAGCAGTTTTCGGGTGAATTGCCCGACGCAGTGGCGGTCGAGGATCGTAGTGACGGAGTCGAGTGTGCCGACTGTGGTGAGGTGGTGCGCCCGGAATTGGTCCGCTGCTGGCGATGCGGTGCCTTTCTGCGAGCGGATATTGCAGCTCGTTACCAGGAGATGCAACGGAATCCCTCACCGGTGATGTACAGCGAATCATCTGGAGCTGGCGAACCTGAGGATACTGCTCTCGCAACGGCTCAGCAATCCAGCACTTCCACAGCGGGGGCGATGGCCATGGTTGAGGACGGGGACTTCGAACTGGCTGATGGTGTCAACATGTCAGACGGTGCAGATTTCGAACTGGACGACGAATTGCTCAAGCACGCCGAACCGGTTACCAAGCCGGTGTCGGACTCTCCTTCCGGTGGCTCAAGTGACACGGAATCGAGCGACGAATCAGCTGGCGAGTCGGGGGATGTTGCGGACGAATCACAAGCGTCCGCTCCGACGTCTCATCCGCTGTCATCCAGCGGAGAGGCGTTGTTGGACATTGCGATGAGCGAGGAGGCCGAGACACGGACACGTCGCCGGCAGGGTTCTGCATCGGTGACGCGTGGTGGTGCTCGGGCGACGGCCAAATCCGGATTCATCGTCTTTTGTCCCAACGGGCATCCGATCGAGGTTCATGAACGGCATCGTGGCAAGTCGGGCAAGTGTCCCAAGTGTCAATCTCCGTTCCTGGTGCCTCAGCAGAACTGGGATCCGGCTCAGGCCGGTGTCGAGGCCGTCGTCGTGTCCGAGGAATCGCCGGACCAACGGTTTTTTGTCAACTGGTTGGACGACGTGCATCTGCACCAGGTCGATCCGGGCGGTTTGAAGCTGAAGGTCGGCAGCTTAGCGGCCAAGTTCGACGTGATCGACTTGGGCTTTTCGGCCGAGAAGCTGTTGTTGGTCAAGTTGGTCAAGGGTGGCGGGATGTTTGGTGGCGGAGCGGTCAAGAAGATTCCGGAAGTTCGCGAGCAGGTTCGGGTTCATCTTGAGGACGTACGTTCGACCGACGGTTTACCGGCGGCCGAGTTCATCAGTTTGGCGGCCGAGGCATGCGAGGCGTTGCGGATCGTGCAGCCAGCTCCTTACGCTCACGAATCGATGTTCGCCGGGATCGAAGTTTTTGGTGAAGGCCGGATCGGCGTGCGGCTGCCCCAGGATCCGGATTCGAAAACGATCGACTTTCTGTCGTTTTCTCTGAGCGAATTCCGTCGTGTGTCGAGTCGTCTGGAGCAGCTCTACGGAATTGTTGCCTTTGGTGCTGATGTCGGAATTCCGTTGCAGGATTCGCCGAAGGAGGTGACCTGTCATTACAACGACGAGACGACGATGACTATTGTCGCGGATGCGACCTACTACGAGGTCGACGACGCGTACGTGGTGACTCGAGTCGGATGCCGTTGCGGCAGTTGCGGCCTGGCGGTTTCTGAGGACGCTCGCAAGAAGGAGAAGATCGGGGGCAAGGCAGGTAAGGGGTTGGCCAAGGCGGTGTGTCCCAAGTGCAAGCGGATTTTCGGCGACAATCCACTGTGCTCGATCGCGTTGGTGGACGTAGACGATGCAGTCGAAGACGCTGCGGAGTCGGGCGAAACATCCGGGACCGATGCGCCGAGTGCAGACACCAGCGACGTTCCAGCGTCCGTCGAGCAGCCGGAGTCCTCGGTCGACGAGTCTGCTGCTGGCGGCAGGGTTGGTGAAGCCGACGAATCGTCCGAGGGTGGCGAGTGAGTTGGGCGGTTGTGGTAGAACGAGTGTTGAGCCGGTCACGACCGGCGTGCCCGCCTGTAACGATTGAGCAGGTTCGAGACTTTGCTAAGCGTTTCGCAGTCGCTTGACCCGCCGATTCCGGCAGCTAGTATTGTCGTGTCTCGCGTGGATCTGGACTCCCTTGTGGGTGTTCGGAATCACTAGCGAGCGGGGTCTGGCAGTTTGTGTTCGTGGTTGTCACGGATCGAGTAGCCAGCAAAGTCATCGCAGGAGAGTCCTGTGCCAGGCGTCTCCCCGAGTGATTTCAAGGAACAGGTGCGTTCTCAGACGGACCTGGTTTCTTTGGTCGGTGAAACGGTTTCGTTGACGTCCCGAGGTGGACGTGGCGAGCACGTGGGATTGTGTCCATTCCACGACGACCACAACCCGTCGATGCACGTCTACGGCGACCGTCAGACGTATCGTTGCTGGGTGTGCGATGCCGGCGGCGATTGTTTTTCGTGGGTGATGCATTTCGAGAACGTCGAGTTCCGTGATGCATTGGAGCAGTTGGCCGAGCGAGCGAATATCGAGTTGCCAATTCGGCGAGGTCGGGGCGGTTCGGTTGCGGACGAGAAGACTCGACTTTACGACGTTTTGAATTGGGCCGAAGAGCAGTTCCATCGTTACCTTTTGGACGATCCGGCGGCTGCCCGAGGCCGCGAGTACCTCGCCGACCAGAGACGATTCGGATCGGACGTGATCGGCAGGTTCCGCATCGGTTTTCATCCTCCGGTCTGGGATTGGATTGAGAAGCGGGCAGCGGGTCGATTCGGCACTACCGAATTGATGGCGGCGGGGTTGTTGCGTGAGAGGCAGGATGGTTCGGGGCTTCGCGACGAATTCGTCGATCGTGTGTTGTTCCCGATCCACGACTTGAGCGGCCGTACGGTCGGATTCGGCGGCCGGATTTTACCGGATCATTCGTATCCCGACGCACCGAAGTACTTGAACAGTTCCGAGAACCCGGTCTTTTCGAAGAAGAGTTTGTTGTACGGGTTGAGCATGTCGCGAGACGGTATCCGTCGCGAGAAGTCGGCGGTGGTGGTTGAGGGTTACACCGATTGCGTGACGGCTCATCAATACAACATCGACCACGTGGTGGGAACGTTGGGGACATCGTTGACGGACGAACACGTCACGGCACTGAAGCGGCTGGCTGAAAAGGTGGTATTGGTCTACGACGGCGACCAGGCCGGCCAGCAGGCTGCCGAGCGTGCCCTGCCCCGCTTCTTGTCTCAGGACGTCGACCTGCGGGTATTGACATTGCCCGAGAGTCTGGACCCTGCGGAGTTTCTTGAGCGGCACGGTGAGCGGGCGTTTCGGGAGTTATGCGACCAGGCTCCCGAGGCCTTGGATTTCAAGTGGCAGGCGTCAATCGCTCGGGTCGGCACGGCGACTGTGGATGCTCGTCAGAAGCTGCTGGCCGAGATGCTCGACCTGATCGTTACGGCGCCACGTTTGGCGGGGACGCCACGTGAAGCGGTGATCCTGGGGCTGGTCAGTCATCGTTTGGGTATTGCCGAAACGGAATTGCGATCCGCCTTGAAGGGCCGGCGCATCGAATTGGACAAGCAGCGGCAGCGAGAGCAGGCTCGGCTGGCGTCGAACAGTGAGGAGGTTGCCCGTCGCGTCGACTTGGGTCAATCGTCCGGTCAGGTTTCTACTTCGGTCGGCAATTCCGGCGGTGTGTATCCAGCAGCGGATACGAACCGAGCACAAGACCCTCAACGGCCCGGTTCGACTCGGGTGGAGCGAGCCGAGCGTGAACTGATCGAGATCCTGTTGGCGTCTCCGGAAACGACTGATCGGATCAGGGGGCGAGTGCGAAGCGAGGAGATTCGTAACGGTTTTCTTCGGCGGTTGCTGGAAGTCTGCTACCAGATCCACGACAACGGTGATCAGCCGACGTTCGAACGAGTGGCGGCGTCGATGGAGGATCCGGAGTTGAAGCAGTTCCTGGTCCAGATCGACGAGGAAGCGAGGATCAAGAAGACGGCTCAGCGGTTGAAGGATTCGGAGTTTGATCTGATCGAGGAAACGGTACAGGTACTGAAGTGGCGTCGGGAGCGAGAGAATTTCGAGACCGAACGCGGCCATCGGACTGGCGACGACGAAGCGGCTGGAGGATTTGACGACGACGACAAAGCCCGTCTGAAACGGGCGTTCGAGCATCACCAGAAACGGACACGCCAGGGCGTGGTTCGTTGATCTGTGGGAGGTTGGGATTGTGTACCGATTGATTGAAGAGCTCAGAGCGGTCATCGAAGAGGGCCAGGCCCAGGGGTACCTGACGTACTCGCAGATAAACGCCTATCTGCCCGACGAGGCCGCCACGCCCGAAAAACTCGATGCACTCTTGATGTGTGCCGACGAACTGGGGTTGGATGTAATTGCCGACAAGAACCCGCCCGAGAAGGTCGAGAAGCGCAAGCCGCGGAACTCGAGGCAGAAGTCGGTGATTGGTGAAGACCGATCACGACGTATCGACGATCCGGTTCGGATGTACCTGACTCAGATGGGCGAGATCCCGCTGTTGACTCGAGCCGAAGAGATTGGGTTGGCGAAGAAGATCGAAGTGACTCGAAAGCGATTCCGGCGGTCGTTGTTGGAAAGCGATTTTCCGTTACGGACGGCGATCGAGATTCTTCGCAAGGTGCATCATAGCGAGATGCCATTTGACCGCACGATCAAGGTGTCGGTCACCGAGGGTTTGGAGAAGACCCAGATCCTGGGCCGGATGCCTCACAACATCAAGACCATCGATCTGTTGCGTCAGGAGTACCTTCCCGACGCCGAGAAAATGGTGAATCCTCGGGTTGGCGACGCGACTCGTGCCAAGCTGGTTCCGGAAATCGATCGACGGCGACGCAAGATGGTGACGCTGGTCGAGGAACTTAGCGTGCGGACTCAGAAATTGCATCCTGTGATGAAGCGTCTCCAGCAGATTAACGAGCGGATGACCGAGATCGAGCGTCGTCTCAAGCGTATTCGGCGGTTGAAGTCGGGGAAGGACGAGCGGGCGAATCTGCAGCGAGAGCTGCAGGATTTGATTCTGTTGACGCTCGAGTTGCCCGAGACGTTGCGAAAGCGGATGGAGATCATCGAGCGTCGCTGTGCGGATTACGAGCAGGCGATGCGTGAGTTGTCTGGTGGCAACCTGCGTCTGGTGGTTTCGATAGCCAAGAAATACCGCAACCGTGGCTTGAGTTTTCTGGACCTGATCCAGGAAGGGAACACTGGCCTGATGCGGGTTGTCGACAAGTACGAGTACCGTCGGGGTTACAAGTTTTCGACGTACGCCACCTGGTGGATCCGCCAGGCGATCACCCGTGCGATTGCCGACCAGGCCCGGACGATCCGGATTCCGGTGCACATGATCGAGACGATGTCGAAACTTCGTCGAGTGAGCAAGCAGTTGCTTCAGGAGCTGGGTCGCGAGCCGACGATGGAGGAAACCGCGTCGGCGGCGGATGTGAGTTTTGAGGAGGCTCGACGGGTCTTGAAGATCTCACGGCATCCCATAAGCTTGGACCGTCCGGTGGGCGAGAGTGAGGACAGCTACTTTGGTGACTTCATCGAAGACCACAGCACCGACAGTCCCGTCAACTCGGCCACCCAAGAGATGCTCAAGGACAAGATTGATTCGGTGCTTAAGACGTTGACCTATCGTGAACGCGAGATCATCAAGCTTCGCTACGGCCTCGGCGACGGCTACACCTACACGCTCGAAGAGGTCGGACGGATTTTCAAAGTGACGCGTGAACGGGTGAGGCAGATCGAGGCGAAGGCGGTGAGAAAGCTGCAGCATCCGGTTCGGAGCCGGCAGCTGAAAGGCTTCCTCGAAGGTGTGCTCGCCGACACCGAATGATTCCCCGAGCCGGTCGAAATTCGACCGGCTTTTTTTTGTAGTGTTTGGACTGACTGAGAGTCCCTCGCCAGGAGAGAACAGGATGACGACGGCTGCCAGTGGACTGCGTGAGCTGCACCAGTTGCACATTGAGCACACCGACGTGCTGGATCAACTCGAAGCCGGGCCACGCAAGGTTCGGGCTCGCGAGGCGTTGACGGTCAAGCGTCAGGCTGATGTGGAGATGGCTCAGCATGGATTGACCGATCTTAGGAAGGCATCCGACGAGCGTGGTCTGCAACTGAAGGTAAACGAGACGAAGCTCGCTGATCTGCGTTCAAAGTTGAATGCGGCTTCATCGAACAGGGAATTCGGCATCATCCAGGGTCAGATCGAAGCCGATGTTGCGGCGAACGCCGTGCTGGAGGACGAGATTCTGGAACTTTTCGACCGGGTCGACACGGCGCAGTGTCGGGTTGGCGAGGTCGAAGTCCAGCGTGAGGCGGCCACGGTCGAACATCAGCGGTCGATGGAAGAGGTGGCAGCGGCCGAATCGGGCCTCGAACAACAACGCGATAAGTTGAAGCAGGGCATCACCGAAGCCGAATCGATCCTTTCTCAAGATGCGACCGAACGCTACCTGAGGCTGGTTAAGGCTCACGGCCCCGGTGCTATGGCCGAGGTCGTCGAAGGTTCTTGCACGGCCTGTTCAATCCGGTTGTCTCAGCAACTGGTGGTCGAACTGTCGCTCGAACAAATTGTCTCGTGCAACAATTGCGGCCGCTTGCTTTACCTGGCCGAAGAGGCCGCCGAGTAACACGTAGCCGGTGTCTTGTAACGCCGTGTGGCGTTTTGGCAACACGTGTTGACTTTTGGCACCACATTTCACCGGGCTGGGGTTGGTGGGGTGTGACGCAAGTCGCTGTTGGGGATAGGGTTACGGTCCTGTCCCCTAATCACATCGGGTTTGGCCCGTTGTGTGCAGCAGTAGGCGTGTGTGTGGTGAGAGGTGCAATACGGGCGACCGTTTGCGGGCTCGGCCACACTGACTTCGACACACGCACCTCTTCGAGGAACGGGACCGATGGCTCGCAAGCACGAGATGAGGATCGAAACACTTCAGGGCTACCAGGTGATCAAGCTTGGGCCGATGGAAATCTGGGACGGTTCGGATTTGGCCTTGTTGCGAGAGACGTTGTGTCGCTTGATTGATCGAGAGCGTGTGGTTCGGGTGGGTGTCGACATGTCTTGCGTGAAGTACGTTCCGAGTGGTTTCTTCGGGATGCTATTTGACTGGAGCGAGCAGGGTGCGACGATTTGCCTGGATGATCCATGTGAGCGGGTGCGGCAGATGATCTGGTTCCAACAGTTTCTGAAACCGATTTCGGACACGCGATTCCAACTCGAGACGGAGGCCGTGCAGCCGTTGACCTTGAGCACTGGCGAGGATTCCGAGTGGGGAACTTTCGACGCGGCCGATCGGGAGACAGATCAGCTGGTCACGGCATCGGCCGACTTGGGCCCTTCTCTGGGCCTGTAGTCAAGGTGGGGCTTCCGGATCGGCCAGTCCTTCGAAGAGGGTCCGTCCGATCCGGACGAGTGTGGCTCCGGCCTCGACGGCGATTTCGAAGTCGTTACTCATGCCCATTGACAACTCGGACAGTGGTTCGCCTCCCTGTTCGACTCGGGCTGTCCCCAGTCGATCGGCCACGTTGCGAAGTGTCTCGAAGGTCGTGCGTGTGTGGTGCAGATCGTCGGACTGGTGAGCCATCGTCATCAGGCCTGCGACATGTGTCTGTTCGAGTTTACAGACACGTGGCCATTCTGCGTCGAGCGATTCGGGAGTGAAACCATGTTTCGCAGAGTCACCGGACAGGTTGACCTGCAGCAGGACCTTCGGCCGCCGGCCTTCGTCGACGGCAATTGTTTCGATGCGATCCAGAAGTTTCAGGCTGTCGACCGAATGCAGGACCGATGCGGCGGCTAGAGTGCGACGCACCTTGTTACGTTGCAGTTGCCCGAGAAGGTGCCATTGGATGTGAGCGGGAAAGTCGCCGGCCCGTTGTTCCAATTGTTGTGGCCGACTTTCGCCGAGGACGGTTTGTCCGCATTCGAGCAGGCATTCGATCCATTCCGTCTGCGCGTACTTGGTGACACAGACCAGTTGAACATCTTGGGGATCACGTCCGGCTCGATCGCAGGCAACGGCAATCCTCTGACGGACCCGGTTGAGATTCTCTGCAATCTGCTGTGACGTGTTGTTCATGTTCAGTCGACTGCGTGTCGTCGATGGTCGGTTGCGGCGAGTGGAGTGTGGGTGTTTGGAGTGAGGTGTTGATAACACGAAGGGGTTGAAGTGTCACGTGCAACCGTTGGTCGAGGTGGGCTTGTCGGAGTCACGAGGTTCGGGTACACCCGCGGCTGAAGTTGACCGTGGCGAGCGTTGGATTGGGGGCGAGGCGGAGTAAATTGGATGCGGATCAACGACCTGACAGTCTGGCACGTGAGGATCCCTTTGAAAACCACGGTCCGGCATGCGTCTCACACGCGTCGCGAAACCGATTCGATCGTGATGCGTTGCCGCCTGGACGATGGCAGCGAGGGTTGGGGCGAGGGACTGCCGCGGGAGTACGTGACGGGCGAGACGATTGCCACGGCGCTTGGGCAACTCGAAACCACCGACTTCGCATCTCAGCTTGGAGCTTCGTTCAGCAGTCTCGAACAGGTCATCGAGTCGTGTTGGCGACTGGAATTGTCTGAACCGTCGGCCGATTCGAGTGATGCATCAGATCGCCGCGACTGTTTCGGGCATTCGGCTCGTTGCGCGTTGGAGCTGTCGGTGTTGGATGCAGCGACGCGATGGGCAGGAGTGCCCTTGTCTGGGATCACTGGGCTGTTTAGTCGTGCGATGGCGATTCGCGAGACTTCCAAGCGAGTGCGTTACAGCCTGGCGTTCACGCCGACTCGACGCTGGAAGATCCGTTGTCGCGGGGCGTTGTTGCGGCTGTTTGGGTTTCACCAGGCGAAGGTCAAGGTCGGTGTCGAGGGAGTGGACGACGCGAGGTTGTTGTCTTTGGTGCGACGTTGGGCTGGATCCCGAGTGGACCTGAGATTGGATGCGAACGAGGCTTGGGGTTGTGACGAGGTGGTCGAGAAGATGGCACCGCTTGTCGGCTACGGTGTGACGTCTCTGGAGCAACCGGTGGCTCATGCCGACGTGTCCGGTTTGGCGGCTGTGCGTCGCGAGCTGGACGTACCGATCATGCTCGACGAGTCGTTGTGCAGTCTGGGTGACGCTCACCGTGCGATCGAATCGCGCAGTTGCGACCTGTTCAACATCCGGCTGTCGAAGTGTGGTGGCTTTTTGAATTCGCTGGAACTGGCGGCGTTGGCTCACCAGTCGGGGCTGGGTTATCAGCTGGGTTGCCAAGTCGGCGAAACCGGGATCCTGTCGGCCGCCGGTCGGCATTTCGCGACATCTGTTGGCGGCATCCGTTACCTGGAGGGGAGTTTCGATCGTCACCTGGTTTCTGAGCGATTGACGGTCGAGGATTTGACGTTTGGGCGAGGCGGCTACGCTGGGGCGTTGCCCGGACCGGGATTGGGCGTCACGATCGACCGGTCGTCGCTGGACCGTGTCGTGGTATCGCGTCGAGACTTTCGTGTGGCTGGTGGGTTGACGGTGTGACGGTGGAACGAGTTGGACGCATGGGATTGAAGACTGTGGTGATGACTGGTCCCTGGGTGGCCATCCAGCGGAACCCTCGGTCCGGTTCGGGTCGTCGTCGTCTTGAACTGGTCGAATTGTGCAGGTCATTGCGTCGGCACGGCATCACGCCCCGGCTTTTTGTGCGACGCGAGGAGTTTGACGAGCGGGTTCGTGAGCCGACGTCGCGGAATCACCTTGTTGCGGTGGTGGCTGCTGGTGGAGACGGAACGGTGGTCGATGTGGTGAATCGGAACCCCGAGTTGCCTTTGGCAGTGTTGCCGATGGGCACAGAGAACCTTCTCGCACGTTATCTTGGTCTCCCCAACAGTGGTCGCGAGTTGGGCGAAATGATTGCCGCGGGTTTCACCGTCAGGATCGACGTCGGCCGAGCGAACGGCCAGTTGTTCACATTGGTGGCCAGTGCCGGGTTTGACGCCTTCGTGGCTCACTTGCTTCACAACACCCGTTCCGGCCACATCACTCATTTCTCTTATGTCCAACCGATCTGGACGGCACTTCGTACATACCTGTATCCACGGATGTCGGTGTACTTGGATGACGACCCGACTCCGATCGAGGGCATCGAAGTGATGGTGTCGAATCTGCCTGCTTACGGAATGGGATTGAAGGTTGGGCAGTCGGCTCGGCCGGACGACGGTCGGTTTGTGGTGACGGTCATGCAGAGAGGGTCGGCGTTTCAGATGGCTCGGTACGCGATCAAGTTGTGGCGTGGCACGCACGAGCGGTCTGCGGATGTGCGTGTGATGACTGCCAGCCGAGTCCGGATTGGGGCAGTCGCCTCATCGGGCAAGTCGATTCCGTTCCAGGTGGATGGTGATCCATCCGGAGTGGTTCCGGTTGAGCTCGAGTGTCTTCCGGGTTCGTTGGAGGTGTTTGTGTTGAGTGACTGGCAGGGAGGTGGGTGTGGTTGAAAATCCGGTGCCGATTGGAGAGTTGTCGTGTGGAGCGGGAGCGGGTTTGATACTGATCGCGGGTCCGTGCGTGATCGAGTCGGACGAGTTGACTCGTGAGATTGCTGGTCGGTTGGCGGAGATGGCCGAACGGGTTGGAGCGGGATTGGTGTTCAAGGCGAGTTTCGACAAGGCGAACCGGACGAGTCTGGACAGTTATCGCGGTCCCGGCCTGGAGAAGGGACTGGCGACTCTGGCTCGAGTGCGTGAAGAGACAGGGCTGGTGGTGACCACGGACATCCATTTGCCCGAGCAGGCCGAACCGGCGGCCGAGGTCTGCGGGATTCTACAGATCCCGGCGTTCCTGGCTCGTCAAACCGACCTCGTTGTCGCAGCCGCACGGGCCACGGCGCGCCACGGTGGTGTGGTGAACGTCAAGAAGCCGCAGTTCCTGGCACCCGAGGACACTTCGCACATCGTGGCCAAGTGTGTTGAAGCGGGGAATCCTCGGGTGGTGTTGACCGAACGCGGGACGACGTTCGGGTACGGGCGGTTGGTGAACGACATGCGAGCGATTCCGCTGATGCAGCAGACCGGAGCCGCCGTGGTGTTTGATGCGACTCACAGCGTGCAGTTACCCGGCGGCAGCACGACCGGAGGACAACGTGAGATGGTGTCGGTGCTGGCTCGAGCGGCGGTGGCGGCCGGTTGCGATGGCGTGTTTGCCGAAACGCATCCCGATCCTGATTCCGCCCGAAGTGATGGCCCGAACATGATTCGCTTGGATGAGTTGGAGCAATTCTGGAGGGGGTTGTTGCGGATTCGTGAGGCGATCGAGGACGGTGCCGAGTGACCGTCGATTTGAAGTCGGTGGTTGACAGGTCGTCTTGTGGCGAGGAGTCTCTTAACGACAACTGGAACGATGTAGACCGAGACATTCAGGATGCGAGACGGGAGCGGAACGATGACTGGCCAGACAAGATGGTGTGCCGACGTAGCCAGGCGAATTGTGTTGGGGATATTGGCAGTCGTGGTGTGCCTGGGCTGTACCGCCGACCCGTCGGTCGACCTGTCCGGTGGCACAACCGAGACGGCGGCCAAGCGAAAACGTCGTCGCAGCGATGTGCTGAAGACACTGATGGAGATGTCTCAGCCAGAAACTCTTGTGATCCGGACGCGGCGGATCACGGTCGTCAGTCTACTCAACGATTGGGTGTCCATGAGTGGCTCGCGAAGCGGGTCGGACCCGTCGGAGACCGAGATCGACGGTGTCTATGCGAGTCGTCTGGAGAATGTGCTGGTCGAGCGAATGCGAGCCAGCCGGTTTTCGAAGCGGGATGTGACACATATCCGGGACGCGTTGTGGTACTCGCGGATCAGCAAGCGGGTGGCTGCGACGGCAAAGACCGACCTGGGCCGTGTGACTCGTCTGTTCGACTACGTGGTCCGCAACATCGTGTTGCGATCCGACGAGGACACTCGGTTGCCATTGGCTCCGTTTGGGATTGCGATGTTTGGCGAGGGAAACGTGAAGGACCGCGCTTGGTTATTCATCAACTTGCTCAGGCAATTGCGGATCGACGGCGTGGTCTTGCGGTCGTCGGAATCGGCGGAGAGTCCGGCTGGGGACTTGTTGGTTGGAGTTCTCCTGGACGGTGAGTTGTATCTGTACGATCCGTTGCTGGGTCTGCCCATCCCGGCGATGGCGGCGACGAAAGAGGTTTCGGCGATTCGACCTGCGACATTATCCGAGGCCATCGACAACCCCGCGGTGCTCGACTCGCTAGCAACGTCCCAGGGTGTCGCGTACCGTTTCACGTCCAAGTCCTTGTCGTCAGTTCGCGTGTCGTTGGTGGGAGCGACGAGTTACTGGGCACCGCGAATGCGGCGTCTTCAGTTAGCTCTTTCGAGCGACAACGACGTGCTATTGTGGCATCCATTGGAGCCGAGTGACATTGTGCCCGAGGGTGCGTTGGCTCGGGTGGCGAAGGTAAGCGGAGAGGGTTTTACCGAGGACTCGATCACGATCTGGGAGTATCCCGAGCAACGTCTCGACGGCAACTCGTCATTGAACGCTCAGCAGTTGCAGATCTTCAAGCTGCGATCACGAGCCTTCGAGTCCCCGATAGCGGTCACCCGGATATTGGCGAATCGCGAGACGCGTGAGGTCAAGTTGGAGGTGTCTGCGAAGGGCCAGTTTCGTCACCGGACGTCGCGAAACAGGCAGTTGTTGGGCGAGTGGCAGACGGCGGTGACGACGTACCTGAAAGTGCGGATGTGGCGTGATGTGCCACCGTTGCCCAAGGACATGAGTTTCATTGAGCGTCGCGAACAGGCCGGTTTCAAGGCGTTGCTGCCGACTCGAGTGCGGTTAATTCACGAGGAGGCTGCCGACGACGCGGGGTTTTGGACGGCAGTTTGCCAGTACGAATTGGGTCGCGTTGAATCGGCGGCCAATGCACAGCGTGAGTACCGTAAACGCAGCGGGCCGCATGAATGGGAGTCGGGATCGGTTTGGCTGGAGGGTCTTTGGCGAGGCGAGTTGGAGCAGTGGGGCGAGGCGGTTTCAGTGCTCGAGACGATACCCAAGGGCGATCCGCATCGAGGTGGAGCCGAGGTGTTGCTGAAGCGATGGAAGCCGTTGGCGGCGGCGTTGGAAGAGGCCGAGGCATCTGGCTCGGAGTCGAAGGTCAAGGAGTGAGGTGACGAGGGGCGAGGCAGTCGCTACGGTGTCGGTCTATGTCGTCGTCCGTGTTTGGCTTTTTCAAGAAACACTGGTTCTTGGTCGGTCTTGTTGCCTTGGTGGGCGGTGGGCTGTCGCTGGGGATGACGTTTTCCGACGCGACGCTAAAGGGTTGGGAAGACGGTCAGGGTTTCGGAGCGTTGGCCTATCGGGCGCCCCGCCTGATCACTCAGGTGGTATTGTTCCTGATGGCCTTCAGCTTGGACAGCGGCAAGCTGCGAGAGTCTCTGCGAGCGCCTCTGCCGGTCCTCTGGGCGTCGTTGATCAACTCGGCCATTATTCCGTTGGCGGCCTGGAGCGTATTGGGTTTGCAGGCGGACCCGAGTTTCAAGATGGGGTTGATGATTGCCGCGAGTGTGCCGTGTACGCTGGCGGCGGTGTCCGTCTGGACCCGCAAGGCTGGTGGCAACGACGCGGTCAGCCTGTTGACGACGTTGCTGACGAACACCTTGTGTTTTGTGGTGACGCCTTTTTGGCTGAACTGGGCGACTCGCGAGATGTCAGGCGGCGGCACCGCATTGGAAGTCGGGGCGATGATGGAGCGTTTGCTGCTGGTCGTGCTGGTCCCATCGATCCTGGGGCAGGTGGCTCGAATGATCCCTGCTGCCGGTCGTTTTGCGAGCAAGCACAAGTCAAATATTGGGATCGCCGCCCAGAGTCTGATTCTGGTCCTGGTGTTCACCGCTGCGTCGTTGAAAGCCGGTCCGCAGTTGCGTGTGGGTGGCGTGACCGTCACGGCGATCGTCATCGTGTGGGGATGCTGCCTGGTGATTCATCTGTTGGCGATGTTGCTTGGTGGTCTGGGTGCCAGGCTGATGGGATTCAATCGCGAGGACCGGATCGCCGTACTGTTTGGCAGCAGCCAGAAGACATTGCCGATCGGAGTCTACCTGGCCACCAGCCCGGAAATCGGCATCGCGGCGGTTTTCCCGTTTGCGGTGTTTCCGATGCTAATGTTCCACGCCACGCAGTTATTTGTCGACACGCTGATCGCGGGCCGTCTTGCGGCGGAGGGGCGGGTGGAGTCTGGCCAGCCCTAGAACTTGGGGATTTTGATCCGCGTGCCGATCTGTTGATATCGCGGGTCGTGGAATCCTTCGCGGACGTTCATGCCGTAGCCGTGGTCGAGTTCCCATTGAGCCCGTCTTGCCCAGGGCGTGCCTGGGTGTTCGTTGAGCACGATTTGGAACAGGCGGTTGGCCTGATCCTGTTGTTCTTTCATCTCGGTCAGGAAGCTCTCTCGCTTGGCCTTGATTTTCAGTTGCACCTGAACGCGTCCGTACTGAACGGAGTCGGGGGCGACCATTTCGCGTGATCGGTTGAAGTGCCAGCGGTTGGACTTGGGGTTCTTGGGTTTGGGGAAGTCGACGGCGTGCTTGTCGAGGACGAGCATGAACTGAAACAGTCGGACTCGGTAGGCGTAACACTGTGCCCGAATCAGGTCGAAGTTGGCTCGCCATCGTTGCGAGTTCTCTCGGTCACGTAGCGGGTTGTTTTTGTCCAGAATGGCGATGGCTTCGCTGAAGAGTCCCATGGCTCGGAATGTGCGTTGCCCGGCCTCGACGGCCTGACGCCGAAACTCCATGGCATCGACCGAGTAGTGATGTTGTTGGATATTAAGTTTGGCGTCGTGGGTGGCGATGAGCGGGTATTGGTTGGGGTTGAGTCTGGCGATAATTCCGGAGATGGCGACTCGGAACGGACGGGCGGTGACCTGTTGAGCGTACTCGCGTCGGGAGAGCAGCAGCGGTTCGTACTCCTTCATGGCAAGCGAGGCGAACCGTCGTTTTTCGAAGGCTCCGGCTCCGTCGAGTTGTTCTTCTTCGCCGGGCAGCATGAAGAAGATGCCTCCGCTGTGTTTAGCCAATCGAACTTGGCTATAGGGTCCGAAGCCACTGGAGAAGGAATCCCAGCGTGCGTGCATACCGTCGTACTGAAGGCACTCGGGGAATGCGGTTTCGGGGCCTCGGTCGATGCGGACCCAGTGATTGAGTCCATAGACGGGGTCTTTCCATCTCAGTCGTGCGTAGGGGTAGCCGAAGATGGCTTCGCGGCCGAGGACATAGATCGGAGCCTTGGCCTTCTTGGCTCTGAGGATGGCCTGTTCGATCTGGATGTGATCGGTGGGCGATTCGTCGCTGACGACGATCACAACGAGTTGTCGTTTCTGCTTACGTGCGAGCGGGGTGAATTGATCGAGCACATGAGCAATCGACCTGCACATATTTTCATTGCCAGTGCGGTCGATGCTGATCTTCTGTATCGCCTGTTGGATCTTGCGGATGTCGCCTGTGGGAGTTGGAGTCAGCAGATTGATACGATCGCCGAATCCAAGGATCGAGGTCATCAGCACTTCGCCCTTTTTCTTGAGCGCCTTGTCCTGCTGCTGTTGGATTCCCAGTTCTTCGTAGACCTTGTGGAATTCGCTGGCGATCTCTTGCTGATCGTCCTTCATGCTCTCGGATTCGTCGAAGAGCCAGACGGCCATCACCTTGCGTTCCCGCATCATGCGGACCAGTTCCTGCGTGATTCGGGACAGGGCGGCTCCGTAGCCTTCAACGACCGCTCCGACTTCACCGTTGACCTCACCCACGCCCAGGTCGTCTCCGAGGAATTCCTGTCCGGGAAGAGTGACATCGGAGATATTGATTTCGATGTCGGGATCGTTGAGCGATTGGGAGGTTTCGATCTTGGTCTGTGCGATCTGGACGGTGCCGGCTCCACCGACGTTGGTCGAGACGACTCCCCCGGCATTGATGTTCTGAGTTTCCGAGATTTCGGTCTGTTCGTCGAGTTCTTTGACGAAGCGTTCCTGAGTCTGTTCTTCGTTGAAGAAGGTTTCGACGACGACATCGGGGATTGCCGGCAGCAGGTCGATCTTCATCACCAAGAGCAGGACGAACACGATGACGTGGACGAGGATCGACGTCGAGAGTGCTGAGAGGTTTCGGGTTTGCGTGTGCATGATGATCTGGCGAGTTTAAGTTGTGTCGCTTGGTTGTTTTAGAGTGGTGGTCGTGGTCGTTTTTTGTTGTTGACCATGACGCGTTTCTTTTTCCCTGTCTTCGGGTCGGTCACAAACAAGACACGCGGCTGGTTGTTGGCTACACGCCGTCCTCCGGCGGTGGTTGCAGCACGATGATCTTCGATCCAGTCCCAGCCCATGGGGGCACTGAGTTCTCGTTCGGCGAGCAGTGCCCAGGGCGTACCGGCGTGGTCATCGACGACGCGGTTGAGGTATTCCAGGGCTTTTTTGTGGAGTCTTTTGACGGATCCACCGGCAGTGATGTCGCGGTCGGGCGTCAATCGCCAGAGGTTGCTATCTTTTTTCTGGAACGACTTCGGTTGGCCTTTCATTTGGGCAAGCACGACATTGTACCCGTAGGCCCGGACTCTCATGGCGAGCACGCGTCCCATGGCGAGGTCGTAGCCGGCCTGCCAGCGAGGTTCATCGAGCTTGCCGCGATCCTCTTCACCGGCTTCGAGTTCCGCCTGCAGTTCGCGGAGTCGGAAGTCGAGTTCCGCGACGGGTTTTTGAGCATCGTTGAGGACTGTGCGAAGTGTATTGTCGTTGGGTGCATTGAACGCGAGTGTGAGTGTGGGGATCCGTCTTTCGCGGGTCAGCAAGGCGGCACGCAGCAGACTGCGTTTGGCGGTGTTGCTGCCAACGTCCTTGAGGTAGGTGCGAATCGGCCGGTAGTCGGGCGTGTAGCCTCTCATCACGGCCTGGTTGAACTTTTGACCCCGACCGTTGTCGGCGATCAGGTAGATCCCTTTGGATTCCGAGCAGAGTCGATTCAGGGCGTAGGGTCCATAGCCCGAGGACATCTGGTAGCGTCCGAAGCCTTGGGTGCCCCAGAACGGCAGGTTGAGTCGTTCCATCATCACGGTTTCCGGGCCTTGATCGACGTCCCATTCTTGGGTGAAGCCATCGGGGTACTTGTAGAGCACCCATCCCTTTTCGCGGCCGAAGATGGCGGCATTGCCGATGCAGTAGACCCGGATGCCGTTAGTTCGAGTCAGTTGGATGACCTTCTCGAGAGCGGATCCGTCTTCGCCGTAGTCACTGCCTCGTTCGTCGGTGACGATCACCACCATGACGTTGTATCGCATCTTTCTGCGGTAGCTGAGCCATTTGCGAGTAACCTGGGTGACGGCGGTGAAGACATTTTCGTCGGGCGATTCGGCTGGCTTGATGTTGCGGATCTTGGCGACGATCTCGTCGACATCGTCGACGGGTTTTTGCGTGTAGAACGTGGTCTTGTCACTGAATCCGACGACGGCAGTTTTCAAGGGCCGTCGCTGGGCTTCCTCGTCGGTCGATTTCAATGCGCCGAGTTGTTTGTAGATGCTTTCGAACCGATCGGCGATCGCTGTACGGCGGGGAGCCATCGAGCCGGATTCGTCGAACAGCCAGATGACGAGCGTCTTGCGGTTCTGCAACGATCGGTCGATTTCGACCGCCATCCGGTCCACGGCACCCTCGATCCCGCCGGGGTTTTCGGTCTGGCCCTGGATGTCGATGACGTCGGCGAATTCGTTTTCCGGCGGCAGAGGGATCTCGGCAGTTTCGGGCGATTCGAGCTGCAGGACCTTTTCGTCGAGTCGCTTTTGAACTTCTTCCTGAGGCGTGGTGCTGAGGCTGGTCGAGGCGGCCTGGGAGGGTGAGGGCTGATTGAGATCACTCTGGTTGCCCATCGGTTCGACAACCGCCGTGTCGAAGCTGTAGTTCTCGGGGTCGAACTCCTGGAACACGCTGTCCAGAGGCGAGATGTCCTGACTCGAGTAGGTGACTCGCGTGATGCTGTAGAGCACCAGCAGGATGGCAATGTGAAAGGCCAAGCTCATGGCCCAAGCCGGCCGTTCCTTGGGAGTCACCAGCCCTGCCGACCCATCGATCTCGGCTGCCGGTACCTGCTGCGACTCGCGGACCTTGCTCACGTCTAAGTCCCTTCAGTGGCCCGCCGTTGGAGAATCCGTCGAGGACACAGCTATTACCGTTACCCGGGAACCATTTCGAGCAGCAGTGTTCTCCGTCCCCATCATTCTACTTCGGCACTCAGGGCATGACAACTGCGGTTCTGTTGCTGTGTGTTGCTGTGTCACCAGAGTAACGGGCAGATCCTCCAGCGGACGCGTTGTCTGTAGTCGCGGTAATCGGACCAGGTTTCGGCCAGCAGTCGTTCTTCGGCCGAGATTCTCAGAGCGAGTAACGGCAGGCAGGCGAGCGGGATCGCGATTCCCAGCAGTGTGGACTGGCTGAATCCACAGGCGGCGAGCATCAGCAGTTGTCCGACATAGGCAGGGTGTCTGATGCAGCGATACGGTCCGGAGCAGACCGGTTTGCGTGCTGCCGGCAGGACTCCGAAGCTTCGTCCCAGTGTCAGGAGCGAGACGATGGCGATGGTCGACCCGGTGCAGAGCAAGGCGATGGCTGCGACGGTCCATTCGGCCGACGGTGCCGCGACGGCCAGGCCGAGGGCTCCGGCGGCCAGAGCGGGCAGGCTGCAGGCCACCTGGACCGTGCTGGCGGATTGTTTCAGCGGGCGCGACAGCAGAAGCAGGCACCCGACGGTCAGTTGCAGCGTGCCCACGAGGGCCCGTTCGAGGTTTTCGGAGTGAAACGAGACGACAGCGCAGGCGACGACCGAGAGTCCCAGCAGCACTTCGAGGCAGCGAGGTGGGCGTGGCATGTGCTTGGTTATCGACTGGTGGGTGAACCGACGTGTTGCGTTCTGATGTCGGGGCCTAGTAGATCCAGAACGGCCAATCGAAGGTCCAGCTGAGAAAGTTGATGACGACCAGGACACCGATCCAGGTCACCCAGCCACCGATCCCACCTCCGTTGTCATCGGATTCGTCTGCATCGGATTCGTCTGCATCTTCGAGAATCGCCTCTTCGACCCCCAGGACCAGTTCATTGGCATCGTCTTCGCTCCAGCCATCGGCCGCGAGGTCGTTGGCGACGGAGGTGCGAGGTCGTCCCGAGAGGAGTCCTTCGGCGGTTTTCTTGGCAGCCTGTTGGATTGCGGCATCGTCATGTTCAGGAGTCATGGCCATGGCGTGGTTCCTCTGTCTAGTGCGATTGGGCGGCGAAACGGCCAAGATGTTGGAGGCGTGGATCATACCCGAGCCACGTCCGATGGGCGGCGGAGAATGGGTTCTTATCTGCGGTACTCGATCAGGACGGCTGCCATCAGGCTTTCGTGGTCATTGGCTCGAAAGTCGTCATGTCCGGACACGATCCTGGCACCGGCATCGAGGTGAAAGGCGAGAACGGCGTCGCGTGTCGACGCGGCTGTGTGGTTAGCGAGGTATTGGTCGAGTGATTGGTCGGGCAGCTGGTGACGTCCGGCAGGACGGGTGAATCCGAGGACTCGGCGAATGCCTGGCAGCGACCAGGCGTGTGCGATCTGTTTGTCGACCAGCTGTCTGCCGATCTGTTGTCCTCGTGATTTCGGGTGCGACG
>Ga0115002_10001740_pt1 | contig 29404 bp, 15 predicted proteins | sample ArcticOcean_MG_C_8_FD_89576 | JGI IMG/M metagenome (GOLD analysis project Ga0115002, IMG submission 89576) | Marine microbial communities from western Arctic Ocean - ArcticOcean_MG_CB11_86 | ecosystem: Environmental > Aquatic > Marine > Oceanic | place: Arctic Ocean: Canada Basin | collected... | reverse complement strand
TCGATTGTTTGGATGTGGTTGCTTGATCCGAAACGCGGATTGCTCAACCGTATGCTCTCCATCTTCGGCTTGTCGCCGACTTGGCTGAACAGCTCGGCCGAGGCATTCAACCCGTTGAGTTGGCTGGACGGAACGGCGGGCTTTGGTTCCAAAGACGGGCTGGTACTGATGAGCCTGTGGGGGATCGGCAACTTCATCGTGATTTATTCGGCCGCGTTGGAGAACATTCCGCGCGAGTTGTACGAGGCGGCTGAGTTGGATGGGGCAGGGCGGTGGGCCAAGTTTCGGCATGTGACACTGCCCGGTTTGTCACCCGTCATTTTGTTCAACGTGGTAATGGGCTTGGTCGCGTCGGTGCAGTATTTCACGCAGGCATATGTCGTCAGTGGAGGCAGCGGCGGACCGGAAGGCTCGACTCGTGTGCTCTCGTTGCATGTTTTTATGTGGGGCTTCAAATATCTCGAAGCGGGCTACGCCAGCGCGGCGGCGTGGACGCTGTTCGTGCTTGTTGCGGTCGTGACGCTGTTCTTATTCCGAACGTCACGGGCGTGGGTGCATTATGGAAAATAACCTGACACACAAGGCTCGATCGAAGCGACTAATCCTTGCGGTTCTCGGCGTGGCGGTCTGTTTATGGGCGGCGGCGGTCGTGTTGCGCGGTGACAATAAAGCGGTTTCGATGGATCGCGAGCAGGTCGTGTTCTGGCATTTCTGGGGGGGCGAGCAGAGACAGGCGGTGCAAGAGATCGTGCGGCGATTCAATGCGTCGCAATCGCAGTATCAGGTCGTCGAAGTCTCGGTGCCGGGACAGAACCTTGACATGAAGTTCTTCATGTCGTTGGTTGGAGGCGATGCACCGGATGTGCTCAACCAGGACGACCAAGTGGTCGCACAATGGGCCGACCGTGGCGTACTGACTCCGATTCGGGAACTGGCCCAGGACGAAGACGAATACAACAGGCTGCTCGATTGGCTGAACCCGTCGGCCCGCAAGATCGGCACGTACGACCACGAACTGTTCGCGCTGTGTAACGCGATCGACATTCGGGCGTTGTTCTATCGGCACGATGCACTCGGCGGAAATGCGCCGCCGGTAACGATCGCCGAATTAGATCGCATCACTCAACGGCCCGATGCAGATGATTCGCGCATGCTCTACCTGCCGGATGATCGCCGGCTGTGGGCTTGGGGCGTGGTCTTCGGGGGCGACTTCTATGACGAAAACACGGGGCAAATTACAGCCGATCATCCGCGTATCGTTGAGGCGTTGCAGTGGATGGTCTCTTATCCGCGGCATCACGGAGTTGAGGCGATTCGCGCGTTTCGGAGCACGAATCGTGAAGCGGGAGCCGGGTCGATGCTGTTGGAAGGCCGCTACGGCTTGATGATGGACGGCCAATGGCGGGTTGCCGAAATGGACGAGGCCCGCGAACAGTCGCTCGCGTCAGGACATTCGTCAATCGATTACGGCGTCGTCCCGTTGCCGGCTCCGTCGGGAGGACGTTCGCAAGCCGGTTGGGTAAACGGGAATTTCTTTGTCGTGCCGAAGGGATGTCGCAATCCGCGTGGCGCGTGGGAATTCATGAAGTTCTGGTCGGGCTTCGGCGGGCACGAGGCGGAAGCCGCGATCTCTGCGACATCGGGTGGATGGATTCCCACGAGCAGTCAAGTCGTTGAACAGCCCGAGTTTCAAACGTATCTAAAACGTCATCCGCAGTTTCGTCTGTTCGTCGACTTGGCCAACAGCCCGCATCAACAACCGACACCGATGATTCCCGTACAAGCCTACTATTTTGAACGTCTCAACCGAGCCGTCGAAGAAGCGATGTCGCTCTCGAAGTCACCAAAGCAGGCGTTAAAGAATGCCACTCGCGATGTGCAGACTCGTTTAGATGCGGCGCGAGATCGCCGTAGGCCATCTCCACAGGCTGTACCACATGAGTGATTGAAGTTCCCTGTCGAAACGGTCTTCCCCGTTCATTGTTTTACATTCCACGTATCCTATGTCTCGTTCTTCCCGTTGGTCATATCCGTTACTTCTGCTGGCTGCGGTGGCGTTTGCGCTGCCGCTGCTGTGGATGCTGTTCGGATCGTTCAAACCGCCGGAGCAGCCGGAAAGCGAGTTCTGGCCGCGTGCGCTGCATGTGGAGAACTACGGCGAGTCGATCTCATCGCTGGACTATTCGCGATTATTAGCGAATTCGATTTTGTTGGCGATGCTGAACGTGATGGGCAGCGTTGTCTCTTGCACGCTGGTCGCCTATGGGTTCGCTAAAGTTCGCTGGCCGGGACGCGACGTTGTTTTCTTCGTGCTTGTCGCGACGATGCTTTTGCCGTTTCATGTGACGATGCTGCCACGGTTTCAATTGTTCGCCGCGTTGGGCATGTACGACACGTACTGGCCGCTCGTGCTTCCGAGTTGGTTGGCGTGCGAGGCGTTTTACGTGTTTCTGCTGCGTCAGTTTTTTCTGACGATCCCCGAAGAACTCTCGGAAGCGGCTCGGCTGGATGGTGCGAGTGAGTGGACGGTTCTTACCCGAGTCGTCCTGCCGCTTTCCTGGCCCGCGCTGACAACCGTGGCGATCTTCCAGTTCTTCGCCAGTTGGAACGAGTTCGCCGGTCCGCTGCTTTACCTGAATGATCCAGCCAAGTTCCCGTTGGCCTATGCGTTGCAGCAATTCGTCAGCGCGTACCGCACGCAATTCGGCCCGTTGATGGCAGCCTCGGTCATGTTCACTGCGCCGGTTGTTGTGCTGTTCTTCCTTGCGCAGAAGACCTTCGTGCGTGGGATTGCGACGACTGGGTTGAAAGGCTGACAGCTTGAAGAAGAGCGCGCGTCAATCGAGCCATTCGTCGGCCGGGTCGAACTTGGGGAGCACGACGATGAGGATTTTCATTGTTCCGACCGCCCGGTGTCGGATGCCGGGCGGAATGACGATGCACATGCCGGGACGGACAGGGATCAATTCGTCGTCGAGTTGCATTTTCGCGTCCGCGTCGCATTCGAGAAAGTAATACGTCTCGGTCAGTCGGCGGTGGTAATGCAATTTTGCGTCGGCCGAAATCTCAGTGACATGCACCGTGCCGGGAAAGTCCTCGACCTCGGCAAACGCCCGCCGAGCCGATCCGCAAGGGCAGGGAACACCTTCAATCGTCGAGAAATCGGCAATGTGATACCGCGTGCGCTCCGTCGAATCCGACATCGTAACCCTCTCTGAAGTTGCGTGCTCAGGAAGCAAACATGAATTGTCCGCATTGGCTCCTGTCGGTCAAGCTTCGCGGCAGAGGTGGATTAGCTACGCCGAGGGACGCGAGACTATTTATTGACGCCAACGGCGCTCGGCTTGTTGTTGCTGCCGCGAATTTTTCAGGCCCACCGGAAGAGATTGCGGGTGTCAACATAACGACCGTCGCCCTGAGTGGAACCGAGCACGACGACGAGGATGTTGTCTTTGCCACGCCATCCGCTGGCGACGAGGCAGGCTCCGGCACCCGATGTTGTTCCAGTTTTCACGCCGTCGAATCCATCGATCCCTAGCATGCGGTTTGTGTTGATCCAGGTCACTCGGCGTTTCGTGCCGTCGGTTTTGATGATCTCGCAGCGGTAGACCCGTGTATTGACGTACTTGCGGAACAACGGGTTTTGCATTGCCATCCATGTCAGACGAAGCAGGTCCTGCGTGGTCGACATATTCTTGCTGTTGCCGTGAGGGTCGAGAAACGTGGTGCGATTCATTCCGATTCGTATTGCGCGGCGGTTCATCTCGTCGGTGAATTCAGTAAGAGTGTCGAGAGGGGCATCCGACGGAGGAGCTTTCGGATCACGAAGACGTTTTCCGAAATGCTCTGCCAATGCAACGGCCACGTCGTTTCCAGAGGGCAGAAGCAAGCCGTACAGCAGATCACGGACTTTCGCCTTTTCTCCCACCATGACGTCTGCCGATGTTCCCGCAGTGCGGTCGGCTCATTCGGAAATCGTAACGATTTCATCGAACACTTGAGGATCCTTCGAGGCGAGTTCGAGAATTATCCAGGCCGTCATAATTTTTGTGGTGCTGGCGATTTCTTTCGCCACGTTGACATTCCAGCCCCAAAGCGGTTTGCCAGTTCGTCCGTCGGCGATGGCCCATGCTTTCGCAGCGACGAGCGGCTGGCCTTCGAGGCCGTCAGGCGGGAGTGTGGCTTCGTCTGCCGTACGGAACTGGCCACGAACTTCGAGGACACCGAGATAGGCAAACTTCTGTCCTTCGGGGCATTCGATTGTGATCGAGATGCTTCCCGATTGATCGGCGGTCACATTTTCGATCGACGCCGTATTTTCTCGATTGTCGTGTGCGCTCAGTTGTGTTGTTTGGCGACCGATTCGATAGAGTGATGTTCTCGATTTCTTGCCCCCGAAACGTGATCCATAGAATGTGAAACCATACTTCTCGCCGGGGTTCAATCCTTCGAGTTGTAATTTTGCGAGTTTGTCGTCGGCACTGGTGAGATAGAAGGAATCTCGCATGGCGCGCGATGGGTAGGGTTTATTGCCGATATGGGGTCTTCGCCGAGGGGCTTCATCAGTGCGAGACTGAGATCCGGATCCTCAAGATCAATGCGTTCCTCTTTGACAAGCACTTTGTAATCCGCCGCCGGGTCGCTGGCGAACAGACTCAGCTGCAACCCGCCTTGGCCTTGAAACGACCCGTGACAGGCCCGATTGGCGCAGCCGATTTTTCCCAGCAGCGGCATCACGTGCCGTTCAAATTCCGGGGTTCCGCCCTGGCCTTTGGCCGCCCAACGCTGAGCCACGTTGGGCGAATTGTCACCGGGAGAATCGTCGCCGTATGCGGAAAGCATCGACACTTGAAGAAACACGGCCAAACAGAGAGCAAAGGAGACGCATTGCGGCATCGGTCTCTCCTGATGTCGTTTGCGATCGCTAGGACGGCGAAAGCAAGTGGGGATGGCGATGGGAAGGTAACTCAGGCGGGACTCGCAGGAAGCCGATCGGAGTAAGCTGCAGCTTCCAGGTGGGACGAAGAATCAAGCGTTCTTCTTATATTCTATTTGTAGCAGGTTACATGACCCGCTTCAAATGATTTCGGCGGCGAGAGCGGTTACAGTTGGCCCGTGATGATGAATCAATAAGGCGATATTTCACGGGACACTTGATGAAAACCGAACGCAATGTGCCGGCCGAGATGCGCGACGGAACTATCCTTCGGGCCGATATTTTTCGCCCGAACGGTCGCGGGCCGTATCCGGTGCTTGTGATGCGAACGCCCTACAACAAGAAGGGGCGGCGGTTCGAGCGGTATGTTGATGCCGGTTACATTGTGGTTTGTCAGGATGCACGCGGGCGTTTTCAATCCGACGGCGAATGGGAGTCGTTCGTTCGCTTTGACACACACGACGCCGAAGACGGCTACGACACCGTCGAATGGGCCGCGAAATTGCCCGGTTCGACAGGCAAAGTGGGAACGTTCGGCTCGTCCTACAATGCGTTTCTGCAATGGCGAACTGCCTCGTTGCGACCACCGTCGTTAGTGGCGATGGCGGCGATCAGTATCACGGCGAAGTACACCGACCTGGAAGGCCCCGGCGCGATTCGTCTCGGTCGACGATTGAAGTGGTGGTTTACCAGTATGACACCCGACCTCCGCCGTAAGCATGGTCGCGAGGGGAACCACAGCAAAGCGGCAGCGCTTCGTCAATGGAATGCCGGTGACGGCAAGAAGTGGTTGAACTTTCTGCCCTGGAGCGACTTGCCCCAGGAAGCGTTCGAGGAGGAAACTGAAGCCGTCCAACATTGGATGCGGCATCCGCATTTCGACCCGTGGCAACTCGATGCCGACGCCCGGAATACGGCAGTCCCGAACTTCGACATCCTCGGCTGGTACGACCATTGCAATGGTGACATGGCGATGTTTCAGGAGATCAGGTCCAACGGACGAACGAAGACGGCCCGCCATGATTCACAGCTTATCGTCGGGCCTTGGAGTCATCATGCGCGGGGGCAGGCGGGGTATGGCAATATCCGCTTCGGCTCGAAAGCGTCGTTCGACTTGGATGCTGCACAGATTCGCTGGTTCGACTACTGGCTGAAGGGCAAACGCAATGGGGTCGATGCCGACTCGCCAGTTCGCATTTTCATCATGGGCGACAACCAGTGGCGAGACGAAGCCGAGTGGCCGCCGAAGCGAGCCGAGAGCTTTGCGTTGAATCTGACGAGCAGCGGAAATGCGAACACTCCTCGCGGCGACGGACAGCTAACCGCTGAGAAGGCTTCCCCGGCTGCTGCCGATTCCTACGTGTATGACCCTCGCAAACCGGTGCCCTCGTTGCATGGCCCCGCGTTGTTTACGATTCCGACGGATCAGCGTCCGCTGTCCAAACGTAAGGACATTCTCGTCTACCAGACCGAGCCGTTGACCGAACGCATCGAAGTGACGGGTAACCCTGTTGTTGAATTCCATGCGGAGAGTTCGGCCGCTGATACCGACTTCTTTGTCCGCCTGATTGATGTTGCTCCGAACGGGATGGCCAGAGACGTCTCACTGGGCATGGTGCGAGCACGCTATCGCAACGGACTCGACAAGCCGCGTCTGCTGAAACCAGGGCAGATCGTGAAATATACGATTCGTATGGGACCGACCGCGAATGCGTTTCGGCCCGGCCATCGCATTCGGCTGGACATCAGCAGTTCTGATTTTCCCAACTACGACCGCAACCACAACACGGCCGTCGACCAGAACTCCGATGCCGAACTTGTCTCTGCCACTCAAACGATTCATCACGGTGGTCGGCGGAGTTCGCGAATCTTGCTTCCGAGGGTTCCGAACGAGGCGACATGAGACGATAAGAAATGAGATGTGGGGCGGAGTGCATGCCGTCCGCGAAGCCGTCTTGTCGACACCAGCGTGTTCGGTATGATGCTCGATCCCAATCTGGCTGCGAAAGAAAGACAGGAACGGAATGGCCTCTGTGGCGAACGGACTGCGGTTTCAGGAATCTGCATTTGTGGTGGCACATCGCCGTCGCGAATACGGTCCGTTCGACTACGACTGGAGCAAGGACTACCACGGCTTGGAGTTGCTTTATCAGGGGCAGAAGTTCGGCGAATACTGCAGCCCGGGCGAAATTCACGCCGACTTGAAAGAGTTTCGTTTGCCCATGAACGTTGTGGAAGTCGCGAGCATCGTGCTCGGTTCGATGGTCTGCGATATCCTTGCTGGCTGTGGGGAAACGGCTCGTATGGAAACGCTGTTGCGCCGTTTGCGAGAGATGGGACACGAGAAGTACGCCCGGCTTCTCGACGAGTCGGACGAATCATAACTCCTTGCTGTTTCGTCAAATGAAAAAGCCTTCCGCGTCGGCGACGCGGAAGGCTGAGAACGTTTCGATAACAATGGCCGATCAGGTGAGTTCTTCGATCGTCTTCCCTGTTTCGACCATGTAGACCGGTCGGCCGGCTTGATCGACGAACTGCACTTTGCGATCGACGCCCAAGACATGGAAAATCGTGGCCATGAGGTCTTGGGGACGAATGGGAGTCGTTTTCGGTACATCCACCTTGGCAGCCGATTCGCCGATGACCTGGCCCATTTTGAGTCCGCCACCTGCAAGGGCGAGGGTACTTAATGGTGCCCAGTGATCTCGTCCGCCGTTCTTGTTGACCTTCGGTGTGCGACCGAACTCACCACTGATGACCAGCAGGATGTTCTTGTCCCGCCCGCGTTGGGTGATGTCCTCAACGAGTGCCGCCACGCCATGATCTAGCTGTGGAGCGCGTTTGGTGATGCTATCTTTAATTTTTCCGTGCATGTCCCACCCACCGTATGAGAGGGAGACAAACCCACAACCGGCTTCGCAGAGGCGGCGAGCACGCAACAATTGTTGACCGAGGCCGGTGCCGTAGCGAGCGATGGCGCGGGGGTCTTCGTTCTTCAGGTCGAAGGCCTGCTGGGACTTGCTGAGCACGAGGCTGAAGGCTTGCTGCTCGAAAGCGTCGAGGCCTTCCATCAAACGACTGCGATCGACCTGACGGTTGATGTTGTCGAGACCTTTCAGCAGACCGCGACGATCATCGAGCCGTGACTGCTTGAGTGTCAGGTTCATATTCCGACGAGCTTGCCCGGCCGGGTCGAACGGGCTGTAGGCAGCCCCCAGAAACGCAGGTCCGTCGGAGCCGATTCCGCCGAGGCGAACGTAGGTCGGCATGCCGGTTTTCAGGTTATTGGCCCCACGAACGCGGGAGACGATCGCACCCATGGACGGTCGTGAGGGGAGTCCGCCGTTGTCAACCAGGCGATTGTCGTAGCCGGTCATCACCCAGTGCGTTCCACCACCGTGGCCGCTATTGGTGTGCGCGAAGGATCGCACGAACGCCATTTTGTCGGCTACGCCCGCAAACTTCGGGAAGGTGCCACCGAGCGTGATGCCGGGCACATTCGTTTGCACTTCACCGGTGGTGCTGCGGTATTCCGAGGGGGCCGTCATTTTGGGATCGAACGTTTCCACATGCGTTGGCCCACCACCCAACCACAGCCAGATCACGGAGGTGTCTTTTACTTCGTGGCCAGCGGCGGCGGCTTCGGCGCGGGACTTCAACAGGGCGGGCAGAGCCGTGGCCCCCATGCCAAGCGAACCCACTCTGAGGAAATCTCGCCTCGTGGAGCCGTCACAGTCGCGGTAACGTCGATTCGTTTCAAACGTCAGCATGAATCCGTCCCTTCTGTCGATGTACTAAGGTTCCGAATACGTTTCGACGCAGTAGATTTAATCACGTCGAATTTCAAATGGTGAAACGCACAGAGTCGTGCGTAATACTGACTGACCTTCTCTTTCACAGCGGACGCATGAGTATATGTCGATCCAAACGTGTCATGAGTTTAACAAGCGATTTTCTGGCAGGCAACGTTTTTCTCAAATAGAGAGAAAAAAAACGAAATTCGGTATTGGCTGTTAAAATAGGGGGGAATCGGCAGTTCGGTTTGGTTCATTTGGCAGTTTGCGTTGTTTCGCCGGTCGTGGTTTCTTCCGCAGGTTCAGTGGGTGGTTTGGGCGGTTCGAGTGCGTGAACGATTTGGCCGTTGGTTCCGTTCCAAATGCGTAACACGCTGGCGTAGCCACCGGCAATGATGAACTGTCCATTCGGGGTGGCCGTAGCACTGTACATGAAGTCGGACGCGCCGGCGTAGTTTCGGACGACTCCGCCGTTGGTTGTATTGTGTTGGCGAACGATCAGGTCCCCCGAGCAGGCAATGGTTTGTGTGGTTTCTCCAATGAATTGAATCGAAGAGACGTGCTTGTTGAACCCGACGATACGCCGGATGCGGTCGCCTGTTTTTGCGTTCCAGATACTGATGGAATTGTCGGCACTACAACTCGCCAGGACATTGCCGTCGCTTCGCCAACTGACTCCGAGTGCGTGATTCGTGTGGCCTTCAAACGACTGCGCCAACTTGCCGTCCGCTACGTTGAAGGTACGAACGTACTTATCGGCGGAAGCCGACGCGACCAGCGTGCCGTCGCGCGAGAAGCGAACGGCGAACACGGCATCGGTATGCGGTTCGGGAATGTTGTGGACGAGCTTCCCGTCGGCGACGTTCCAAATTTTGATTTCTCCTGTCCGTGAGGGGACTCCGCCGGCGGATGCCAACATTGTTCCGTTCGGGTGAAAGTCAACGGCGGCGACTCGGTCGATGATGGTTTCCGGATCGTCGATGCTGCCGATGGTGCGCTCCAGTATCCATCCGGGATTGCCATCCCAGATGACCACCGACTTGTCAACAGATCCGGAAACGATCCCAGTATTCGGCGTGAAAGCGACCGTAGTGACTCCGCCTGCGTGACCGACGTAACTTTCGACGGCTGTTCCTGTGGTGGCATCCCAGGTGTGGATTGCCGAAAAATCTCCGCCGGTTGCCAGCAGTCGATCGTCAGCGGAGAAGGCAACAGTTCGCACGGGTTGCTCGGCATCGGTGACGGCTTTGATCGACGCGTCGACTTCCGTTTGAGAGTTCTTCAGCCGCAACTCGGCCGCGACGAGGATGGCTTGGGTACGTGGTAGGGCCGCCTGAGCCTCTTGGTTTTCACGTGTGGCCAGCACCGAGGCTTGGGTCGCGACCGTTTGTTTTGTTTTGGCGGCTCGCAGCGCGGTGAGGCCGTCGGTGTAGGGTTTGGCAGCGGCGACTGCCTTTGTTGCGGCTGCGTTTGCCGCGGTGCCGGCGTCGGTTGCGACTTTCGCGGCGGCCACTTGCGCGGTCTGTGACGTTTTGAGTGTTGTTCCGGCTGCCAAGAGTGCAGCGTCGGAAGCCGTTTTGGCCTGTGCCAGGGTGACATTTTTCGGGTCCGCGTCGGCGATTGTTTTCGCCCGGGTTGCGCGGGCTTGTGCTTTCTGCATGGCTTTTGTGAGCGTGGCAACATTTGTGTCGGCGGCGGCTTTTGCGACGGCCGCTTTTTGTGCGGCGGCTGCGGCTTCGATCGCGATCTTTTCGGCGGCGATTTTGACGACGTCGGTCTTCTTGACGACAGTGTCACCGTCGGTCACTGCTTTGTTGGCGGCAGTTAATGCGTCTGTAGCGACCTTGGCAGCCGCGACTTTTGTGGGAGCGAGAGTGGTGGCTGCTGTGACAGACGCCTTGGCGTCTGTCACCTTGGCTGTTGCGAGCGTGAATTCCTGTTTGGCTTGCTCCAAACGTGTTTTTGCACGAATGTCGCCTTTGAGTTCGGCGACCAGTGCGCCGTTTGTTGCGTTCCACAGCTTGGCCGATTTGCTGTCGCCGACCGAGGCGAACCGTTGTGCGTCGTTCCGTACGGCGACGGCGTGCACTGGTCCGCCGTGGTTCATTTGCCGCACGGCAAGTCCCGTGGTGAGGTTCCATTGCCGAACGGTGCCGTCTTCACTGCCGGAGAGAACTTGCAGTGGTTCGCTTCCCGGAAGACTGGCCAACGACGTAATGGGCTGCGTATGGCCCGCGATGCGACGCTTAGCTGACAACTCCCAGACGCGAACGGATTTGTCGGACGAGGCGGTGACGACGCTGCTGCCGTTTCGACCGAGAAAGACGATGGCCTGAACGCCGCTGGTGTGTTCGACGAACGATTGTTCGAGCGTGCGCGACGCCACGTCGTAGACGAAGATCTCCCCCGCCTTCGCACCGCCAGCGACGAGTCGCGTGCCGTCTGCAGAGAACGCAAGCTTAGCAACGACATCGGTGAAGCCGGCCAGTTGCGGATTGGGAGCCGCAGCGCCGTTGGCCGCGTTCCACAGCTTGACCAGTTTGTCGTCTCCGGCGGTTGCTAGCAGTTGATTGTTGGGGGCAATCGCAAGATCGCGAATGGGAGCAGCGTGATTGGATGTAAAGGTTTGTACACCTGTGGTTATGGTGAAGCCGCGCAGTGTTCCGTCGCTGGAAGAGCAATACACCGTTTGTCCGTTGCCGTTGTAGACAAGCTGTGTGATCGGCAGCTTGAGGTCGCCGAGCGGTCGCACGAAGCGGAGCGGTACGGCCGTGATGCCAGCGGTGCCTGCTCCCAAAAGCAGTTCGTTATTCGTTGCTGCGAAGGCAGCGGTTCCCAGGCCTGTGGCGGGAATGATTTCTAGCAGGCGTCCGTCGACCACATTCCAGACGATCGACGAATCGTCGGAGCCTGCCGAGACCAATCGCGTGTTGTCTGCACTGAAAGCCAACGATCGTACGGCAGCGGTGTGTCCGCTGAGCGTTGCCAGCAGTTTTCCGTCAGCCTGATTGTAAAGTCGCACGGCGAAATCGGCACCGGCGACGGCGATCTTCGTGTCATCACGGCTGACGGACATCGATGTGACGACGGCAGGGTCGGTGATGGCGCGTAATTGCTTGCCGTCGACTGTGTTCCAGATGCGGATTGTCTTGTCGGCCGACGCGGAAATGGCGAATTTACCATCCGGCGTCAGCGTGGAGCCGATGACGGCTGCGGTATGCCCGGCGAAATCGACTGGCATACTTGGATCGGCGATGAGCCAAAGTTTGAGTGTCTTGTCGGCAGCAGAAGAGAGCACTTGTGTGGTGCCGGCGTTGAACGTGACGGCCGAGACGACGCCCGCATGCCCGGTGAACTTGGCGATTTCCGGGAATTTGTTTTCAGTCAGGTTCCAGACACGAACGGTCTTGTCGGCGGAACCCGAGACCAAGCGTGTTGCGTTGGTGTTGAAGGCCAATGCGGTGACGGCATCGAGATGGCCCAGCAGGGTGCGCAGCGGTTTGCCGGTGGCGACATCATGCAGGTGAATGGCGGGGCGACCGTTTAACGAGCCGTTGGTGGCGACAAGTTTCCCTTCGGCACTGATGGCCTGAACGACGACCGGAGTTTCGTCGGTTGTTTCAAACGGCCGAACAGCCGGGGCGTCGACATTCCAGACGGTCATCTTTCCGTCAGCAGAACCGGCGACGAGTTGTTTCGAGTCGGGCGAGAAGGCCACCGAACGAACGTCCGTGAGTCCCCCACGAAAAACGGCGAGTTCTTCGCCGGTGGCGAAACTCCAGACGCGAACAGTTTTGTCGGCGCTGGCGGTGGCGAGCAGAAAACCGCTCGTGCTGAACGCCATGTCGGAAACGGCTGCCGCGTGGGCCTGCCATGTGTTGATGAGGTTTCCTGACTGGAATTCGATGATCCGCACGGTGCCTGCCGCGTTGGCCATTGCCAGGAATTCACGATTCGGGCTGACGGCCAGCACGTTGGTCGTGGGCGGGATATCTGGCATCGGCTGCGACAGCGACTTGGGGAGTGACCAATGTCGAATGAAATTGTCGGGGCCACCGGTGACCACTTGTGTTCCGTCGGCTGGCAAAGTGAGTGCATTGATGGGAACCGGTGTGTCGATGCGGACGGCAAGGGTGCCGTCTTCGATGTTCCAAACGCGGACCGTTTTGTCGAGTGAACCGGAAACTAACCGAGATCCGTCTGGCGTGAATTGCAGGCTGGTCACCGCAGCGGAATGTCCGGTGAGGACGGGGCCGGGCTTGCCGTCGAGGGGGTTCCAAAGTTTGACGGTATTCTCCGCTGTGACGGATGCGATCCATTGGCCGTCGGGGCTGACGGCGACGGCGGAAACCGCTGTTGTTCCGGCCGTAAGTTTGAATAGCTGGACATCCTTGGGGCGTCGCCACAGTTTGACCGTTCGGAATCCGCCGGAAGCCAATAGATCGCCTGCGCGGTTGAATGTGAGTGATTGCACGATGTCACGGTGGGCGATACCGCGTCGGTCGTCGGCCGTCTTGCTGATCAGCGAGGGATCGGTCAGGCGAGTGACGACTCGCCCTGTGGGAACGTGGTAGATGAAAATCTGGTTGGCGCGTCCGCAGGCGGTGAATTGTCCGTCGTCGGTGACGGCTGTGGCATAAATCGGGTTGACGCGTTTGGGCAGCGGATGCCAACTCGTTGGTGAAATCGCTCCGGTGACGATGCCGGTTGCTCCTTGGTCGATCCAGAGTTTGATCAGCCCGAGTTCGGCTGGGGTGAGTGGTTTGGCTCCGACATCGTTACCAACCGGGGGCATCTTGGGTTCCGCCGTGCGCGACGCAACTTTCAGCAGGAGACTGGCGGCACTGTTCTTTGCTACGACCGCCGGGCCACGATCTCCGCCTTTCAAAATCGTCTGGGGAGATTCAAGGTTCAGTTCGCTCTGTGGGTCGCTGGCATTGTGGCAGGCCACGCAGCTTTGTCGCAGGATGGGCAGAATTTCGCGTTCAAAATGGACCGGCGTGGCGCGCTGAGGCACGGTGATGGCGATTGGATTCTGGGCGCTCGCCTGTCCCGAGGCGGCAGCGGCCAGCACGGTTGCTAGCAAGATGGTGAGTAATCGTTTTACTGCTTGGTTCATCGCGAATGTATCCGCGTGGTATGGATCAAGGGGGGAATTGGCCTGTTCATTTCTTGGCGGGCGTTTTCGGCGGTTCGACTTTCAGGACGGTGAGCAGCACCGATTGCTCGATGGTGATCGGCTGATTGTTGAGCCGAATGGCAGCGCGGATTTTCAGCTCGTGCTGTCCTGGTGTGGCGTTGGCGGCGGCGGTGAGGGCGAGTTTGCCTTGCACTTGGCCTTTGGCGATCGTGGCGTTGGGGATTTGCAGGCCAGTAACACCTTGTGGTAGGGCCACACTGATCGTGACGGCATCGGCAAACGCGTACAGCCGAGTGACGGCAACGGGCAACTCAAATTTCGCGCCCTGTTTCAAGGGGACGGTAGGAGCAGTCGCCTTCAACGTGATGGGGGCCGGGGTGATCTTGATTGTGACCGGTGTGGAGGGGGCGAACACGTTGACATTTTTCGGCTTGGCGGCGTTGGCCGTGTCGGTCGCACGCTTGACTACCTTGGCCTGTTCGACGGTCCCCAGCTTGAGAATGTCGGTGGCGTCGATGGCAACTTTGTCAGATTTTTCTTTGTTCTCGACGGCTGTTTTTGCTTTGACGTTCGCGTCGTCGAGCGTCTTCAGAGCATCGGTCGCTGCCTTGGTGGCGACGACAACTTTGGCGTTCGCGTCGGTGACCGCTTTGTCGGCGGCGGTTTTCGCGGCGGTGGCGGTTTTCGTTTTGGTGGTCGTATCGACGAGTGTTTTCGCAGCCACTGTGGCGGCAGCGGTGGCTGTTGTTGCAACTTGAGTGGCTGCGGTTGAAGCGTTTACAGCGGCGGTTGCGGCTGTGGTCAGCGCGGCGTTACCGGGAGCCTTGGTTGCGGCCGCCTTGGCATTGGTGGCGTTTGTAGTAGCGAGTTTTGCCTTTGCCGCGGCATCGACGGTCGTTTTGTCGGCGGCGACTTTCACAGCGGTTGCGGACTTCAACTCGGCCTGCGCGGTCGCTAACACTTTGGCTGAGGCGGTCTGTTTGTCGACCATCACTTTCGCAGCGGTGGTGGCAGCGATGGTGGCTTTGTCGGTGGCCGCTTTGGTGGTTGTGGCAGTTTTGACAAGGTTGGCTGTGTCGATGGCTGCTTTGTCGGTGATGACTTTTGCAGCGGTGGCGGCTTTGGATTTTGCGGTGAGATCGACGACGATCTTGTCGAGTTCCACTTTGCGTGCGGCCGCTACGGTGGCGGCTTCGGGATTTCGGCTGTAAGGAACCGGGCCGCGTCCACGTAAGAAAATGGTGTAGATGCCGGTCGGCGTATTGTTCTTGAGTGTGAGTTGCAGTGTGGCGGTTGTGACACCGGGGTTGAACGCGGGTTTGGTCGCCGTGACGTTGGCGGGGAGGTCGATGGCGTCACTGTCGACCTTCACGTTGTTTCCTGCGCGCGCCAGCGTGAAGGGGATTTTCAGGATGCCGGCCCGAGAAATTTCATAGACTTTGGGGACACCGCCGCTGAGTGCCAAGGGAGCGGTTTCGGTGTCGGAGACCGTCAGCGCGAGACTGCGGGACAAGCGGCCGTTTTCTGGTCTTGAAGGTTGATTCCGGGCGGGAGGCGGAGCGAGACGTGTCGTTGTGCCATACCGTGCGGTTCGTGTGACGGCCGCAGTTCCGATCGTGCCTTTCCCGGAAATTCGCAGGGAGGCGATCGTCGGTGTGGCATTGGCGGCTGCGGACAGGACCAGGGACGCCGAACTTCGTCCACCACCAATGACTGCTCCAGTGGATGTCACTCCAGCGGGCAAGCCGGTGACGGTGACGGTAATGTCACCATCGTATCCGTCGCGTCGAAATGCGAGAACGCGAACCGTTGTGCGTCCTCCCTTGCGAACCAACAACCCGTTGAGGCTGTTCTCGGGGATGGCGACGAGGCGAAAATCGGGGGCCGGTTTGCGGATTGCCAACCGATACATGTTGCGAGGTTGGTCCTGGAGCGCGCTAATGGCATCGCGGACGAGTACTTCGTAGAGGCCATCGGCGGGTGCGACAAAGCGATAGACCGGATCGTCGGAGCGAGTGTCGAAATTGGCCCCGTTGAAGCCGAGAGTCGAGTCGTCAACGACTTGCAACACCTTGACCTGTCGCTCGCCCATTTCCGACATGGTAATTTGCTGAACGACGAGAGAGGGATCGGTCGGAAGACCGAGACGATGTGAGATGACTTCGATGGTGTAGACGTCATCTTTCTTGGCCGTGAAGGAGACCCAGTCTTGGTCACCGCGCGGGTAGAATCGGCCGATGTACTCGCAAGGTGGCGAAAGTTTAACGGCCTTTTCGGGCGATTCGTTCGGTTCGGTTTCGATGACGACGGGGGCTGTGGCGATGCCGATCATCACCGGTTGAGAGGTGCCCAGTGGAGAGGTGACGCGGTACTGGATGGCGTCGAGTGAGGTCGCGCAGGGTTCGATGAAGGTGTCGGGAACGAGGTTTGTGGCTGCGGCTCCTGATGGCAGCGTGATGGCCACAGTCACTTTTTGGAGCGGGCGACCGTCGAGTGTGATCCCGGCCGGCTGGCCTCCGGGCAGGTTGCGACCGAAGAGAGTGAATTGGGTGCGAGCCCCCGCGTTGCCGGCGGGCGGAAAAACGAAGTCCACATGTGGAAATGTGCCGACGGCGAGTCTGTAGAAGTAGTCGACACCACCTCGATACAGCGCATCGTGCAGCGTGATGAAGTATTCGCCGGTTGCGGGTGCGGTGAAATCGATGAGTGGATCGCGTCGTTCGGAATCGCGACTGCTGCCCAATTCGCGTCCGCGGATATCGCGCACATGCATGACGGCATCAAGTTGGGAGTCGATCCTTCGTGCCCAACAATCGACGAGAACGCGTTGGCCGGCGGTCGCGGAGAACTTGAAGACATCGACATCGGCTGCCGCATTCGACCGGCCGGTGATGATTGTCCCGAGTTTCAATTCGGTCGCTTCGGTGACATGATTGTTTGGATCGACTTCGAGGGCCTCTGTGAGAGCACCGACCTGGAAGGCTCGCGGATTTGATGCCCCGTATTTGCCGACGGCCCGGACTTCATGCAAACCTGCCGGTACGTTCGCGGCGACTTTGATGAGGAATGTGTTGGGAACCGGTTGCGGCCCTTTTTCGAATGGGCCAGGCTCTGCTGTTTTTTGCGTCGCGGTAATACCGGGGTGGGAGAAGGCGAGTCGTGAGACGTTTTCAAAGTTGACGCCGCTGACGACGACTTCTGCTTCACCTCCCGCCTTGGCACCGGGCGGGAAGACGGTTGTCAGCCGTGTGGATGGCAACTGCGCGTGGGCTGTCGACACCGAGAAAATTGCAGCCAATGCGATCAATGCCAATGCGGCGAACGATCGTTGGTGGGCTGTCGGTTTCGGAGAGCGCGGCATCGGAAGCTCCTTGACGACTGTTTCCTGCGTAACGCGACGATTTATTTTTTAGTACGTTAAGTCAAAAACGCAGTCGCCTGCGGCCTGCCGTTAAACGAACGGATGTCAGACCTTCAGGCGGATAGCGTTTTCTCGCCACATTTAGTGGTTGAAGAGGAATTCCTTCGTGTTGATCAGCGCCCAGACCACATCTTCAAAGGCTTGCTTCTTGTCGGTCGTTTTTGCGACATGCGGCAGGACGATGGCCAGTTCTTTTTCGGTAGGGTTGCGAGCGAAGACCCATAAATACAGCTCGACAACCTTCTCGCGATCGACGCGATCTTCCTCTTTGGCCAGCAAGGCGGCCCGTCCGTTGGCTTCGATGAGTTTCCCTTGAACTTCCGGCGAGTTGAGTAGATGCAATGACTGTGCGAGGTTGGCGTCGGCGCTGCGTTCGCATTCACACGCACTGGCGGCTTGGGGTTTTCCGAAGACCGATAGGAAGTAATTGTTGACGCCGTGGTCGGGCAGCTCGACGGCCTTCATCCCTTTGGGAAGACCGCTGAATGTTGTGGTGGTGTTGGTCACCTGATTGATGGCGTCGTAGAGCACTTCGGCGTTGAGGCGTTTCGGGTAATAGCTGGAGAAATTCTGTTTGTCGCTGGTGTTGTGCTCGTTCGGTTCGGAGCTGAGTTGATAGGCGTTGGAACGACAGATGTCGCGTACCAGTTTTTTTAAGTCGAATTTATTGGCGATGAATTGCCGCGCCAGGGCGTCGAGTAATTGGGGATTGGTGGGCGGGTTCGTCACGCGCATGTCATCTTCAGGATCGACAATTCCCCGTCCGAGGAAGTGCTTCCAGTAGCGGTTGACAAGAGCGCGAGCGAAGTAGGGATTGTCGGGACGGGTCATCCAGTTCACCAGATGCAGACGCGGGTCTTCGTAGGTCGGGATTTCGAGAGCCTCGCCACCGAGGCCCGTGGGAAGCACGTCCTTTTGTGTTCGAGGATTTCGCGACTGGGCGAGACCCACCAAGTGCGTGAGGCGTTGTGTCGGCTGGTTATTGGCCAAGCGTCCGCGACCTGGTTTGCGTCCCACCCGTGAAAAGAACGCAGAGAAGCCGTAGTAATCGTTTTGGGTCCAGCGTTCGTAGGGGTGGTGGTGACAGCGGGCGCACTGAATGCGCATGCCGAGGAACAGTTGGGCGGTGTCTTCAGCTTGTGCGACCGTGGTGGTCACCGAGTCGTACCAAGCCGAGGGAGGGTGCGTTTCCTTGTCTCCACTGGCGGCGAGAACATTTCGGACAAACTGATCGTAGGGCATGTTTTTCTGAATCGCCCGACGCACCCAACCGTGGAAACGACGGTCGGTGCGGTTCCGGAGAACTGCGGTCCATTTATTAGCAAAGTAGTCACCGTAGCCCGGCGATTCGAGTAAGCGTTCGATGAGTGCGTCGCGTTTCGCGGCGGACTTGTCGGCGACGAACGCGCGTGCTTCGTCGGCTTGTGGGAGTCGGCCTGCGATGTCGATGGTCGCCCGGCGGATGAAGGCTTCGTCGGTGCAGCGAGCTGACGGGGGAATGCCCAACGTGGTCAGCTTGCCGAAGACGTGCGTATCGACGTAATTGCGCGGTGCCGGAGAGGCGAATTTCACGCCGAGTGGCACACTGGGGCGAAACACCGCCACGTGCCCTTGGAAGCGAACCATCACGGCTGTCTCGCCAGGCGTATCAAGCGTCTTGACCAATCCGGAACGTGTAACCTCCGCGATCTCGAAGTTGTTCGTTTCGTATTGCACGATCCGTGTGACATCGCGGGCCGAGCCGTCCGTGTAATGCGCGACGACCGCCACCTGTTGATCGGTTCCCCGATTCATGTTGCGCGTTGGGGGAGTCACTTCGAGTCGTTCGACAAGTGGATCATCATCGTTGCCATAGGGCATCCCTTGTTCGATCCAGCGTTTCAGAACTTGGCCTTCGTAGGAGTCCATCTCAAGCCGACGCCCACCACCATGTGCAAGCACATTCGTGGGTTTGAGCAGCAGCAGACTGAATTCCGGAGAGGATGGAAACAACCGTCGGCCGCGGCCTTCTTTTACAAGGAATTCGTAGTCGTCTTTGGGATAGAAGCCCAGCAGCGAGAGTTTGAATCCGTTTTGTCCGTCTGATTTGCCGTGGCAGCCGCCCGTGTTACAGCCGAGTTTGGTGAGAATCGGCACGACTTGGTTCGGGAAATTGACCGGCACATCGCTGTCGAATTTCTCGACGGTGAATGTTTGCGTTGCGGTTTTTCCGTCGGGAGCGGTGGCCGTGATTGTGACTTCGCCATTGGCTAGGGGCGAGACGAAGCCAGCGGCAGTGATACTGACGATTCCCTGTTTCGATGCGGTGTACCTCACCTTGCGGGTGAGGTCGTGCAATTGACCGCTGGAATACTTTCCGGTCACGACGAGTTGGTAGCGTGCGTCGCGACCCCAGAGCAGGGGCTGGCCGTGTGCTTCCAATTGCACGGCGGACAATGCGCCTGCCGGACCGAGTCCGGGGGCTGCCTGTTGTGCGACGCTAACGGATGTCGCGCAGGTAACTCCAACGGCGATCGCTGAAATCATCAGACGGCGAATTCGAGCTGACGGAAAATTCATCGAGAGGTCTCCTCCCTCGCAGGTGAACCGGTGACGGCTTTGGACTGGCGGTCTGTGATCGGAACCTCTAACGAGGCCCGATCAGAATCACGGACGGATACCGCGCAGGTCATTGTGTCGATTTCCAACAACATATTCAAGTTTTTTTATGGGAAAACGTGCTTCTCGTGAAGATCGATAGTGGTAAGGTGGGCGCTATTGGGCTGCTGGCGGGATTGGCACAAAGTCGGCCCTCCCATCGCCGCCGGCGGTGACGAGGCGTTTGCCATCGGGCGAATACGAGGCCGAGTGCGTGACTTTCTTCAGTTGCGTTTCAAACAGCGGCTTGCCATCGGCGGGGTTCCAGACGAAGAGATTTCCACCGTAACCACAGGATAACAAGCGAGTTCCTTTGGCACTGAAGGCAACCCGGTAGACGAAATCGGGGTGTTTCATACTGCGAATCCGCTGGCCGGTTAACGCGTTGATGAGATGGACCTGCTTATCCAATCCTCCCACGGCCACCGTTTTGCCGTCGGGGGCGAAGGCGACTGTGTAGACCTGGTTTTCCAACGAGGCGAGTTGCTTCAATTGCCGTCCGCCCGCCACATCCCACAACCGCACCGTTTTGTCGGCCCCACCAGACACAAGCAGTGAGCCATCGCCGCTGAACGCCAGGCTGGAGACAATTCCCGTATGGCCGGCGAGTTGCTTCAGTTGATTTCCCCCGTCCACATTCCAGATGCGAATGGTCGCGTCGGCACTGCAGGATGCGAATTGCTTCCCGTCGGGTGAGAACGTCACGCCGTAAACGGCTCCACCATGACCGGTAAAGGTTCGCACGGCGATCGGCGACACGTAACGCCAAGTGCGAACTGTTTTGCCTTCGCTGCCGAGCACGATCGAACGGTTATCAGGAGCAAAGGTTGCATCCAGAATTGCGTTTTCTTCTGTAATCTCTTGCAGCGACTCACCGTCGGCCGTTTGATATACACGGATCCGTTTGTCCGCGCCCGCGATGGCCAACTTCAGGTTGTCGCGACTAAAGGAGAGGGAGGTCACGGCAGCGGGCGTTTCAGTCGTGCTAACCAATTCACCGTCGGCGACCGTCCAGGTGTAGACGTTCTTGTCGATTCCGCCGGCAGCCAATTGCAATCCGTCGGCCCGGATCGACAACGCGGACAGTGTGTCGGTCGCTCCTTCAAAGGTGCGCACCGGTTGGAAATTCTGGTCCCACAGTTTGACGACGTTGTCGGCACCGGTGGTCGCGAATTGTGCGCCGTTTGTCACAAATGCGACTGCGGTTGCTCCCTCTTCGTGAACGGGAACCACTCGTGTGGCGGCGGTCGTCCAGATTCGCACCGAGCCATCAGCACCTGCCGAGACGACTCGCCGATTATCGGCTGCGGTGAGCAACGCGTTGGCTGCGCCGGTGTGACCTTCAAATCGCTCCAGCATCAAACCAGCCGTCACATCCCAGACGCGCACGATGCCGTCATCGGCTGTGGTGACGACCCGGGTGCCGTTCGGTGTCGGTTGAGCATCACGCACGATGGTTGGGTGTACCCATGCGGCAATCGCCACAACAGTGACCGGCTTCGGTGGTGTTTCTTTCTTCGTCGGAGTGGCCTGCTTGGCTGTTTTTGCTGGCTCTTTGGGCGGAGGAGGAGCGATCGACCAGACGCGGACCGACTTATCAACCGACCCGGCCACAACGCGATTACCGTCGACGGTGACCGCCACACTCGTCACGGCCTCGCCGCAACCTGTGTAGTTGCGCAATTGCAGTCCGTCGGCCAAGTTCCAAAGCCGGACTGTCTTGTCGGCTCCACCACTGACGACTTGTGTCCCGTTGGGCAGGAAGACCGCATCGGTCGTTGCCCCTTCGTGGCCGGCAATCAATTGCAATAACGAGAGCGGATGGGCGACGACGTCGTTACCGGATGCGGCAACGACTTGCGCACCGTTTGGTGTGAGTCCGACAGATGTGACGGGGTTTGCGAACATCGCGTCTTCGAGCAATTGACCCGAAGCCGGATCGAACACACGCACGTGTTGGTCCTTGCCTGCCACAGCGAGTTTCTTGCCTGCGGAGTCGTAGGATAACCCGGTAATTTCGGCGGGCGAGTCGATCACACCGGCCGGTTTGGCGTCGGCGGTTGTCCAGAGATAGACCTTCTTGTCGAGTCCACCGGCAGCGATCTGCGAACCGTCGGCAGTCGCTGCAAGTGATGTCAGCGCAGCCGTGCTGCCGGGAAATGTGCGTAGCGGCAGTCCGTTCGGATCCCAGAGCTTCACGAGCTTATCAGCGCTGGCTGTCGCGAAGGCGGTTCCCTCACCGACATAGGTCACGGCGGAGATGGCACCTTCGTGTCCGACGAACAGGCCGGATGCCGACAAGGACCATTGTCGCAACGATTTGTCAGCACTGGCGGAGACGAGCTTCCTGCCTTCCGGTGCGAAGGCGAGACCGAGCACCGCAGCCGTATGGCCTGCGAAGTGTTCCAACTCGCGACCCGTGGCAACATCCCACACACGCACAAGACCGTCATCACCGGCCGCTGCGATCCGGATGCCGTCGCCGTTGATTGCCACACTGCGAATCGCCGCAACGTGTGTTAGCACGGTCGTCGGCGTGGTGGCCGCTGCGCCGGTGGCGGCTAGATTCCACATTCGCGCCGACTTGTCGACGCAACCGGCGACCACGTATTTGCCGTCAGCGGTCAGCGACAAACTGGTGACCGCATCGGTGCAGCCGGCGAGTGTGGGCATCGGCTTGCCGTCGGCCGCGTTCCAGACACGAACCGTCTTGTCGACTCCTGCTGAGATCAGTTTCGTGCCATCGGGTGTGAAGACGACATCGGCGATTGCACCGACGTGTCCGGTGAGCAAAGAAACCAGCGAAAGCGAATGCACGTCCGCGTTGTTCCCGACAGCCGAGGTGATGACCGTTTTGCCGTCCGGGGCCAAGGTAAGCAGTCCGACCGGCGCGGCTGTAGTGACGTCTTCCAGTAGACGAGCGTCAGCCGTTGCATAAACTCGCAGATGATTGTCGGCTCCGCCGGCGATGAACCGCTCACCGTCTGGTCGAAATGCGACGCGCGTGACCGGGGCTGGCGTCGGGATGGTCTTGATCACTGGGACGGTGACCGGTTGAGCCGGGTTGCCGGCTGGGATCGCCCACTGGTAGATGTTCTTGTCGGTTCCGGCTGCAATAACCTGCGTGCCTGTCGGATGGACGGCCACGTCGACCAGGGCAGCCGTGCTGCCGGTGAATCGTGCCAGCAGTTTGCCAGTCAGGTCGAACAGATTGACCAGCTTGTCATCGCCGGACGTGACGAATCGTGTTCCGTCTCCGACGAAACTGGCTCTGGTGACTTTGCCGACGTGTGCGACGATGACTTGCTGGGCCGAGAGTGACCAGAGACGCACCGACTTGTCGGCACTTCCGGTGACCAGCGTGCGATTGTCGGGGGCGAATGCGACAGCCAATGTTGGTCCGACGTGACCGGCGAAGCGTTCCAGTTCTTTGGCAGTTGCGATGTCCCACACGCGGAGCAGGTTGTCGTCGCCGACGGTGCCAATTCTCAAACCATCGGGACTAATCGTCACACCACGAACGGCCGCCGGATGTGCAAACGAGGCCACCGGTTTGGCGGCCGCTGCCGGAGCAGCAACGAGATTCCACAGATGTACGACCTTACCGACGCCTGAAGACGCAGCCTGTTTCCCGTCTGCCGAGATGGTCACCTCGGTGACCGCAGCCGTGTGACCGGCGTATGTGCCCAGCGGTTTGCCGTCGGCCACATTCCAGATTCGCACGCTCTTATCCGCTCCGCCGGAGAGCAGTTTTGTGCCATCGGGTGTGAAGGTGACAGTCGTCACCGCGCCGATATGCCCAGTGAATAGCCGTTCGAGGGACAATGGCACAATGCGGGCAAGTTTATCGGGCGTGGCTGCGACGAGAGAATTGCCGTCAGCCAGAAACGCGACGTCGTGAATCGTTTGTTGTCCCAGCGACGAGCTTTCGAGCAACTTCCCGGCTGCGTCGAAGACGAGGATGTTCCCATCGGCCATAGATGCTGCAATTTTGGACGCATCAGCATTCAACGTGACGCCCGTGACGGTATTGGCAGCTCCGGCGATCGTGACGATTGCTGCCCCGTTCGCAGCGTTCCAAACTTTGACGTTTTTATCGGCCCCACCCGAGACGATCTTCGTGCCATCACGACTGATGGTAATATCGCTTACTGCGGCTGCGTGGTTGATGGAACGGATCGGCTTGCCGTCGGCCGTGTTCCAGACGCGCACCGTGCCGTCGGCTGAACCTGAGAGGAAGGCCGTCCCGTTCGGCAGAAACGCCATTGATGTGATCGCCTGCGTATGACCTGCGACGACACGGGGTTCTTCGTCGTTGGCGATGGTCCACTGGCGAATGGAATTATCGGCTGCCCCGGCGGCAACGGTCGTGCTTTTGGGATCGATCGCCACCGCGCGAACTTCCACAACATGACCGGTGAACGTCTTCAAGGTTTGGCCGTTGGCCGTGTTCCAAAGTCGTACTGTCTTGTCAGCACTTCCCGAGACCAGTTGAGTGCTGCTTGCGTTCCAAGCGAGTGACGTGACGGCTGCCGTATGACCGGCCAATGTGCGAACTGGTTGTCCGGTCGCCGCGTTCCACAAGCGAATTGTCTTATCAGCCGAGGCGGTTGCGATCAGCTTGCCGTCGGGGCTAACAACCGTGGCCGTCACCGCTAGCGTATGCCCGGCGAGAGGTTGTTTTGGTTGCGGGAGACGCCAGAGACGAATTGTACCGTCGAGCCCCGCCGTCGCAATTTGTGCGGCTTTCGGATGGAACGCGATGCCATGCACGATGCCGATGTGGCCGGCAAGTGTCGAGCGTTCAGCCGCGTCGGCCGTGTTCCAGAACTTGACGACGCCCTCACTGCCAGCAGCGGCAACCAGAGTTTGATCCGTGCTGAACGCGACCGTTTCGATTGCTCCGGGGGCGTTTGCAAAGGCGCGCAATGGCTTGCCGGATGTGGCATCGAACAGGCGAACCGTCTTGTCCACCCCGCCGGTGAGCACCGTCTTGCCGTCTTTTGACAGGGCGACGGCTTTCACCTGATCGGTATGGCCAGCCAGCAGCTTCGCGGGTAGCGGCGGCAGTTGCCACAACTTGACGGTTCCATCATCCGAGGCGGTCAGCAGTTGTTTCTGACCAGGATGGTAGGCGACTGTTCCAATCGGACCGCCATGCGCACCGAGTGTTGCCTGCGGTGTGTTGTCTGCGAGATTCCATAATCGAAGAGATCCCGTCGCGTCGGCGGAGGCGAGTTGCGTTCCGTCAGCACGCCAAGCGGTCGCGGTGACGGCTCCGGTGTGTCCGGACAGCGTGGCGGCCACCTGCCGATCGGCTGCGTTCCAGAGTTTGATGGTCTTGTCGGCGCTGCCGGTCGCGTAGCGTTTGCCGTCGGTCGAAATCGATGCCGAGAGAATCGGCAACGCGTGTCCCGTGAGTGGATTCGGCGGCGTGGGCAGATTCCAAAGTCGAAGTGTCCCGTCGGCACCCGATGTCGCGATCTGCGCTGCTTTCGGATGGAACGCCAAGCCGGTGACGGGTCCGGCATGTCCAACGAGAGTCGACTTCGCCACACCATCAGCGGCCTGCCACAATCGAACGATGCCCACGGCATTGCCCGCCGCGACGAGTGTGCTGTCGGCATTGAACGCCACCGAGGCAACCGGACCGTTTTGCGTGCCGAGTGGTCGTACCGCGTTCCCGGTGACCGCATCGAAAACTCGCACCGACTGGTCGACTCCGCCCGAGACAATCAGCTTGCCATCGGGTGAAACGTCAACCGCCGTCACTTGGTCGGTATGACCGGCCAACGGCTTCGGAGCGATGGGGGGCATGACCCAGGTCTTGACGACGCCCTCGGCATCGGTGGAGACCATCGACTTGCCATCGGGATGGTAGGCCAGCCCGGTGACGGCTGCGGTGTGTGCGCCGACTGTTCCTTCGATGGCTCCGCTGGCGGCATTCCACAGATAAATAAGGCCTGAACGGTCGCCGGTTGCCAGCTGAGCGTTGTCTTTCCGATAGGCGACGGCGTCGACTGGCATCGTGTGGCCTGCCAGCGAGCGGACGGCTTGGCCGTTTGTCAGATTCCAAATGCGAACGGCGTTGTCTTCCCCGGCAGCGACCAGAAACTGTCCATTCCCGCTGATCGCCAACGTGGTCAACGGTTTCGTTGCACCGGCGAGAACTTTCGGCGCGACGGGGAGTTTCCAGATACGGACCGTGCCGTCGTCACCGGTCGAGACGACCTGTTGACTCTGCGGATGAAATGCCACCGAACGAATCGGGCCCACATGACCGGTTGCGCTCACCGCATCGGCTCCGGTGGTGATGTTCCAGAATTTGAGTGTTCCGGTGTCGTTGCCGGTGACTGCCAATGTGTTGTTCGGACTGACGGCTACGGCCAGCGGCTTACCGGGCTGTCCTTCCAGCACGCGAGCTTCTTTCCCGGTGACTGTCTCAATCACCTTGACCGAATTTCCTGGCCCGGCGGTCACCAGCAGATTGTTGGTCGTTGTCGAAGCAACCGCCACCACGCCTGATGCGGTGACCGGAGCGGGCGGTACTTTCGGCGGCGTTTTTGCCGGCGGTGGGCCGACGGTGATGGTTCGCGGATCGACAATCGGTAACTGCCACGCACGCAGCAGGCCATCGTCGCCGACGGTGAGAAATGATTGACTATTAGGATGATAGGCCAGTCCGCGAACCGGCCCGGTATGCGTGAAGAGCGTGTTGGCTGTCGAGGGTTCCTCACCGATCTCGATAGGTGAAGGCGTCCAGACGCGCACGGCTCCGTAGGCGTCTGCGGTAGCCCATTGTTTGGAGTCGGCTCGGAACGCGGAAGCGGTGAGCGCGTCGGAATGGCCTTCTAGTGATTCGATGAGTTTGTCGTCCACGCGACGCCAGACACGAACGCTTTTGTCGTTGCCGCCGGAGACCACCAGCGTGCCATCGGGGCTGACGGCGACCGTGCCGACGGCTTCGGTGTGACCTTCCCAATTGGAAAGGGGCGTTTCACTGGGCAAGTCCCACAGGCGAATGGTGTTGTCTTGCGCGCCGGAAATCAGCGCGGTGCCATCAGGACTGATCGCCAGAGAGAGCACGAGATTCGTATGGCCTGAAAGCGTTTTCAATTCTTCGCCTGTGGCCGTGCTCCAGACTTTTAACGTTTGGTCGAAGCTACCGGTCGCGACGAGTTCGCCGTTGGGCGTGAAGGCGGCCGCGTAGATTGGCGACTCGTGGCCTTTCAGTTGCGTCGGCGGTGTGGTGGGTGTTTTCGCGGCTTCTTGTGCCCACGCTGCCAGGCTGATCAGCGCAAAGCCGCCTAGGAGTCCGACCGCAATTCGCATTCGATGCAAAGACGCCATGAGCACACCTCGTCTCGGGCAAGCGAAGTACGATGTTCCGGCGGCTATTCAAGCGGTTCGTGGGAATTGTTGATCCCCGTCACCGCCGCGATCCCTCACCGCCGATCGGTCGCAACTTTCGCGAGGGAACGGCTATCCGCAACGTGCTGGCGACGGATTCCCTTCCGGCCAACCTGTGCAACATATAGTAACGTCTTGATGCGTTGGATCCAGAGCAGATCGAACGAAGTGGGATCCGATGCTTCCGAACTCAACTTTGGAAACCAGTTGCAACGGGCGCTGCGACTTGGCAGGATGGCTTCAGCGTGTCGTCCCTATGACCGACGAAGCGACAGTATCGAGCCATCACAAGAGAGCCTCCCATGTTCCACACAACCTCGAAATCTGCCCGACGATTCGCCATTCTGCTGGCACTGACGGCGGCAATCACCTTCGGCAATCTAAGAGGAAACGACCGAGTGAATGCCGCCGAGAAGGATCGTTTTTTCGTTTACGTGTCCGTCAGCGGCGAAAAGCGGATTGCGATTTACGCCATGAACCCCAAGGACGGCTCGTTGAAGCCGGCTGGAAATGTGGAACTCGCAGGCGCACCGGGTTCGTTGGGTGTCGGGCCGAAGCAGCGGTTTCTGTATGCGTCGGTCCGAAGTACCGGGAGCGCGACGACGTTACAGATCGACCCGCAAACCGGCGGGCTGAAACAGGTGGCCGATACGCTCTTGGTGACCAACGCAGTCTATGTCGTGCCCGACAAAACCGGACGGCATCTGCTGACTGCTTACTACGGCGGAGCCAAGGCGGCTGTCTTCCCGATTGGCAAGAACGGGCATGTCGGTCCGGACGCCACTTCGATTGAGGAGACCGATAAGAACCCACATTCGATTCAGGCGAGCCTTTCCAACAAGTTCGTTTTCGTACCGAACACGGGGGCCGACAAAATTCTTCAGTTCCGCTTCGATTCAGAATCCGGCAAGCTGACTCCCAACGATCCGCCGTTCATCTCGACCGCCAAAGGGACCGGGCCGCGACATTTTACGTTTCACCCCAACGGGAAATTCGTGTACTTCGTGAACGAGAAGGGCAGTAGCGTCTCGGCGTTTTCGCTTGATCAAGAGCAAGGGACGCTGAGTGCGATTCATACCCTGTCCACGCTGCCGAAAGGATTCGACGGAGGGAACAGTTGTGCCGACATTCACATCACGCCGGACGGGCAGTTTCTTTACGGCTCCAATCGGGGTCACGATAGCCTGGCCGGTTACCGCATCGATCCGAAAACGGGCCGGATGACATCTCTGGGCCAAACGCCGACGGAGAAGACGCCCCGCGAGTTCGAGATCGATCCGACAGGCCGCTACGTTTACTCCGCCGGTCAAGGTTCCGGGCGAATGATTAGCTACCGTCTCGATTCGCGGACCGGGAAGCTGCAACCGCTGAAAACCTATGACGTTGGAAAAAGCCCGGCTTGGGTGACGGTGTTGCGGTTTCCGGGGAAGTGAGTCGCCTGCTCATCAATCTTTGCGAGATCGCTTCTGGTACGCCGTGACGGCTTCCTTCACGCCGGGGATTAACCGTGACGGATTCTCGTGGTACACCTTCTTGAGGACGTCGTCGGGGAGACCTAGCCCGTAGATGTTCCATAGCCCTTGTGGCGGGAACGGGTTGTCTTCATAGGGGAAGTTCTCGTCCCACGTTTCCAGGAACCGCCAGTGTGGAATCAATTCCGAGACGGGCGGAACGCCGTCGGTGCCGAACAGGATGCGGTTGGCGTATTTCAGGAAAAACTTGCGGGCGGTGTAAGGTTGCCGCCCCAGCTCGGCGACCCGCGCGGCAATCTCGACGTTCATGTTCGGATACCGATCGAGATACCGGCCCACCTTGGCGAGGTCTTCGGGGATGTCAGCCATGTGGGCGCAGATGAATGTCGTTTTCGGATGCCGGGCGATCACGCGGTTGCGGGCATCGATCAATTCTTGATGAGCGGGAAAGTCTTTCCCGTAAAAACTCCATTCGGGATGACGGTACAGTTCTTCCCAACGCTCGTTCTTCTCGTCGGTCGGTGTGAAGAACGCGATCGGGTCGGCACAATGCCAGAGCACGGGGATGCCGAGTTCACCCGCCCGCTGCCAAAC
>Ga0115002_10001739_pt1 | contig 29404 bp, 23 predicted proteins | sample ArcticOcean_MG_C_8_FD_89576 | JGI IMG/M metagenome (GOLD analysis project Ga0115002, IMG submission 89576) | Marine microbial communities from western Arctic Ocean - ArcticOcean_MG_CB11_86 | ecosystem: Environmental > Aquatic > Marine > Oceanic | place: Arctic Ocean: Canada Basin | collected... | reverse complement strand
TCTTCTGGAGTGATGAATCCAAAACCTTTCTGGTCGTTAAACCACTTTACTGTTCCTCTACTCATTTCCTACTCCACTGTTTTGCTCCTAGTCTGGCTTGTCCATTTCAGGACTTGCCCGACTAGTTGACTCTCGCAGTACTCACCCCCGCGCTAGGTACATGGCATTCGCCACGATAAAAAACGGGCAGCCGTACAGGCCCCCGTATCAATGCGTTGTAACACTTGATAACTGGTTCTAGCTTGCTGATCGTTATAAACAGTTCAGTAAACTAGTCGTATAAAATGGAGGTTAAGCACTACAGGAGTCAAGTCTTCAGGAATTCTTTCTTTATTTAGGTCGTAGGTTGAACCTTAGGTGCAGATGTCTATATACCTAGCGTAACAATCTATAAAAGTAGCTAGGGAGGCTGTTTTAGGTAGCATCGAATCTTGTGGGACATCTTTTTGGATAAATGTGATCGGTGAAGAATATGTTTGAGCATTTAGTCTCTTTTTGGGTTCATGGACGGCCCTCAACCTAGGGCTTACTATAGTCCCTAGTTATTACTGGACCTTTATAGATAGGGGAAGAAGATGATGAGAATAGAAAAGGACTGGAGAGTGTGGAGAAGATTTACTCTAGTGTTCGCACTGATGAGTGGTTGCGTTAACTCATCTGACAGTGCTCCTCTTAACAATTCGATCACTGCAGACGAGTTAAGTGTTGACCTCCATTTTTTGTCGGGCGACTCTATGGGCGGTAGGCTAGTCGGCACTCCAGGGGTTGAAAGGGCCGCGGAATTCATAGCTGCCAGGTTCGACAGCTTAGGTTTAGAACCTGCTGGGGATGCAGGTTCTTTCTATCAGTCCTTCAACTTAGTTCGCTTTACTTTAGGTGGTGACGACAATGTATTTTCGTTTCGGGATGGGAGTTCTCCTCCCGTTTCTTCAGGAATAGGAGGAGAATTCTATCCACTGAACTTTAGTGGAACGGGTAACGCTCGAGGAGAGTTGATGTTTGCGGGATTTGGCATTGTTGATCCGCAAATAGAGTATGATGACTACGCTCAGGGTTCTGTGGCAGGCAAGGTGGTCATGGTGCTTGAAAGAGAACCAGGAGTAGAAGACCCATCTAGTAAATTTGATGGGGTAGTTACTTCGAATGCCTCGACAGGCTGGAGGAAAGCCCTTAATGCACAGCAAAGAGGGGCTGTCGGAATCCTTTTTGTGGGAGATGTTCACAACAATCTATCTGTAGAAGATTTTGACCGCACTTCTCGAAATTATTGGCCTAAAGATGAGCGACGTATCGAGCGTTTCTTGCTGGAAAAATGGACTGACCAGATCAATATTCCAGCAGTTAAGATTTCCGTTAAAATGGCGGAAAAATTAGTGAGCAGCTCTGGATCCACTTTGCAAGAACTGGCTCTGGCATCCGAGAACCCCTCTGGCTTGGGAGCAATCAAGATTCCAGGATTTGTAGTGTCCCTCCAGGCAGCGGTTGATAGACATTTGGTTCCTGCAAGAAACATTCTAGGTTTGATTAGAGGAAGTGACCCGGAATTAGCTACCGAGGTTGTTCTCATTACAGCTCATCATGACCACAATGGTTCCGATGGAGAAGAAGTCTTTAACGGTGCTGACGACGATGGCTCAGGGACCGTAGCCCTTCTAGAAATTGCAGAAGCTTATTCGACTGCTAGGGAAAACAGTATGAATCCCCAAAGGAGCGTCCTGTTTGCAGCTTGGGATGCTGAGGAACGAGGGCTACTAGGTGCTTGGCAATATGCTGAGAATCCATTGGTCCCTCTTAGTAAAGTGGTGGCTGTCCTCAATATGGATATGATTGGAAGGAATGAGGAAGTACCAGAGCCAGAGTCTGCAAACCCAGGACGGTTTAGGGGTTTAAGTGTGCAGTCCAGTGAGTCGAATAAAAATGCAATAAATATTTTAGGCCAAACTTACAGTGCGGACATGAAAGAACAGGTTGAAATTGCAAATCAAAGCTATGGGCTGGACCTTAAGTTTAGGTACGACAACAACCGTTCCAATTTGTTGCGACGGAGTGACCACTGGCCTTTCCTTCAGGTAGGAGTGCCGGCATTATGGTTCCATACTGGGCTACATCCCGACTATCATACAACTAACGATATTCCGGAGCTGATAGAGTATGAGAAAATGGAAAGAATCGTGAAATTGGTACATCAGATGAGCTGGCAAATTGCGAATGGAAAGGAACGGCCCATTTTTAGTCTTACTGAGAGAAACAATTTCTTGCTGAATCAAGGCTCATAGGTATGGGTGAAAAAAATCATTCAGAAATTGTTGTCCAGCCACTGACGCCTGTCATAGGTGCGGAGATCAAAAATATGGATCTCAGTGGAAACCCCAGCGGAACTAATTTCGAACTTATAAAGGAAGTATTGCATCGCTATCAGGTAGTGTTTTTTCGGAATCAAGATATCAACGTAGAAGCTCAAAAAGATCTAGGGGAGCTTTTCGGAGAACTGGTAGCTCATCCAAACGATCCTGGTCTTGATGGGCATCCTGAAGTGATGATCATACACGCTGATGAATCGTCTAAGAGAATTGCAGGAGAGCGCTGGCATTCCGACGTATCTTGTACCGGTGAACCACCGATGGGATCAATTCTTAGGATGTTTCAAGTGCCACGGTATGGCGGAGACACTCTATTCTCAAGTATGTATGCGGCTTACGATGGATTATCAGAGCTCATGAGAGAATTCTTGAGTGGACTCAGGGCTGTTCACGATGGTGCTCCTTATTATACAAGTGTAAATCGTAAGATAGGTCGAAAGGATGCAGGGGAAGGATATCCGAAGGCAGAACACCCTGTGGTTCGTACCCATCCAGAGACAGGAAAACGAGGAATTTTCGTGAATGAAATTTTCACTACTCATATTGTGGGGCTAGAAAAATCTGAAAGTGATTTGGTTCTCAGATTCTTATTTGAACATCTAAAGAAGCCCGAATTTCAGTGTCGTTTTCGCTGGGAAAAAGATTCGATTGCTTTCTGGGACAATAGGTGTACGCAGCATTTGGCTATGTGGGACTACTGGCCGGAAGTACGTTCGGGTTATAGGGTAACAGTGAAGGGTGATAGGCCATTTTAAATCATTGAGTCCGTTTTCAGGGTACGCAGGAATTTAGGATACTATGGCAAAAGAAAATTTTAGAAGGTACGATCTCCATGAATCACAGCAGAATTGTTCGCTAGAAAATATTGATTTCTGTGACTCTTCCACTGTGCCTCTCCTAAATGAGAGATACTCTCGTAGAGACTTCATCAAAGGGGTCATAGCTTCTGGAATTTCGATAGCTGGAATCCCCTATATGGCCAGTGGTCAGGTTCGTCCTACTTCTTCTCTAGGGTCTGTTGAAAGATTGGTTTCCTTGAATGTCAATGGTCAGGTTCGCAGAGTAGATGTCCTTCCCAATGAAACGTTGGTAATGACTCTTCGCTATAAACTGGGACTTACTGGTACGAAGCTTGGCTGTGACCGTGGCGAGTGTGGCGCTTGCACCGTGTTGATTGACGATGTTAATCATTACGCTTGTTCAACTTTGACGCATAGAGTTCGTAACCGAGAAGTCACGACGGTGGAAGGGCTGGAGAATTCCGAAGGCGAATTACATCCCGTCCAATCTGCTTTCGTAAGGGAACTAGCGCCACAGTGCGGTTTTTGTACTCCTGGACAGGTGATGTCAGCGGTAGCCTTACTTAAGAAAAATTCAAATCCTACTCGGGAAGAGGTTAGGGTAGCTTTGTCTGGAAATCTCTGTCGTTGTGGGGCCTATGACCATTACTTGAACGGAGTTATGTCGGCAGCCCAGGAGATAAACCGTGGCTAAAATAATTGGTAAAGATTTCATACCGAGTGACATTTACAGTAAGGTGACGGGTCGGGCAAAGTACGCGGAAGACATCCGGATGGATGGAATGCTTTTCTGTAAACTCCTGAAAAGTCCAATACCTCATGCGCGGGTAAAGTCTTTAGATTACTCTGAAGCTCTCAGTATGGAAGGTGTCGTTTCTGTTTTGACTGCTGATGAAGTTTCTCAAACCCCTGGACCTTCAGACAATATATTAACAAATGAACCACATTTTGTTGGTGAGCCGATACTTGCTGTGGCAGCAGTTAGTGAGAAAATCGCACAAGATGCTATTGATCGTATAAAGATAGAATTAGTGCCTTTACCTTTCTGCTTGGATCCACTCGAGAGTTTAAGGCCTGAAGGGCCAAATGCAAGAGTGGATGGCAATACTATAGTACGTGGCGAGGGGGTTAAAGAGATTAAATGGAAGGAAGAGGATTTCCTTGAGATCGCCGGAGATTTGCCGATGGGTGAACCGGGTGTGGAGTGGTCTTATGGTGAGTTAGAAAGAGGTTTTGAAGATGCTTCTTTAATCTTAGATGAGAGTTTTGTTACAGCCAGCAATGCTCATCATTCTATGGAACCCCGGTCGGCTATGGCTTTTTGGCAAAACGGGAAATGCCATGTTTATGGATCAACTCAGAGTCAATCTATAGTAGTCCCTGGTTTGGCTAGATATATTGGCATTGAACCAGAAGATTTGGTTTACATAAGTCAATATTGTGGCGGTGGGTTCGGAAGCAAAGGAGGTGCCTACCCGCTAATGGCTATCCCTGCTCTTCTGTCTAAGAAGACTAGTAGGCCGGTTTTGATGAGGATCTCCAGAGCAGAAGAGTATTTTTTGGGGTCTGCACGGATCGGTTTTCAGGGAAGAATAAAACTAGGCTTTCGTGAAGACGGACGAATCACTGCTGTCGATCTCTATATTGTCCAGGAAAATGGACCTAACACTGGTTTTGGAGATATGGGTAGCGCGGCAGATGCTGTGTCTTTGGTATACACACCTGTGGCTATGCGATATCGTGGCATCTCGATTCTTACTAACACTCCTCCAAGGGGTGCTCAAAGGGGTCCTGGGCAAAACCAAATCGCGGCGGCAGTTGAGCCATTGATTGACAAAGCCGCCAAGAGACTTGGCATTGATGGGGTGAAGATTAGGCGGCTCAATGCACCCGACAGTAGATCTGTTTATGGAGGGGGTCGTAATCCAGTTACCAGTGCTCACCTGAGGGAAGCCTTAGATAAGGGTGCCAAAAAATTTGGATGGAACGAAAAGAAATCAGAAAGCGGATCGCGAAAGGGTTCAAAGGTAATTGGAGTCGGGGTTGGACAGGCTTTTCACTCTGCTGGATCCAGTGGGTTTGATGGATTGGTGAGAATCTCGCCAGATGGGAAGCTTCATATACATACTGGGATAGGTAACCTCGGCACTTATTCATACGCTGCGACTTCCAGAGTTGCGGCTGAAATCTTGGGCTATCGCTGGGAGAATTGTGAGATAGTTCGTGGGGACTCTAGTAAGCATCTCCCTTGGAATAACGGGCAATTTGGGAGCAATACTTCTTTCACCATGACTCGAACTAACTATGTAGCGGCTATGGATGCCCTGCAAAAGCTGAAAGAGCTAGCGTCCATAAGCTTAGGCGGTTCATGGGAAGATTATGATATTGAGAACGAAACGGTTGTGAACAAGGGTGATTCAAACCTTAGTATGAGTTATGCAGACTTGGCGGTAAAAGCGATTGAGATTGGAGGACGGTACAGTGGGAAAGAGTTAGCTAGTGATGATTTAAATGAAATGACTATCAGGGCAGTGGAAGGATTGGCTGGCACGGGGTTGATCGGTGTCGCTCGTGATAATTTAGATCGAACCGGAACGGTTCCAGCTTTGGCGGCAGGCTTCATTAAGATAGAATTGGACATCGAGACTGGAGCAATCAGAATACTGGATTACCTGGGAGTGGCTGACTGCGGTACAGTTTTGCATCCCCAAGGTTTAGCGGCTCAGGTCAAAAGTGGCGCGATCATGGGTTTTGGGATGGCTTGTACAGAGCGTCATTTCTATGACAGTCAGTGGGGTATCCCTGGAGGTGTAGGCTTCTATCAAGCAAAACCCCCATCTTATTTGGATGTTCCTTTGGAATTAGGATGGGATGCTGTCGATATTCCAGATCCCCAGAATCCGGTTGGCGCCAAGGGAATCGGAGAGCCCTTAATGGGATGTGCAACCTCTGCACTTTTATGCGCCATCTCTGATGCGTTGGGAGGGCATTACTTCAATCGGACCCCTGTAGTTCCTGATATGATCGTAAATGCGGCCACTGGGCAAGAACAGTCACATAGTCCACTGCAAGTCAATACCCAGTGAGGATGCTGCCATGCTAAAAGATACTATGTCTGGATTTGAGCTTTATCAGCCTACTGATGTGGATAATGCATTGGCTTTAGTTGACCGGTTCGGGGAAAATGGTTGGCTTCTAGCTGGTGGCTATGACAGTCTGGACTGGTTTAAAAACAGAGGTAAAACTCCGGTAGCGATCATTGATCTTGCTGGTATTGAAGAATTGAGAGGTGTCCGGGAAGTAGGTGAGACGTTGGAAATTGGAGCCTTGACTACCCTGACTGAAATCGAGCAACATCCTCTGATCAACGAACGCTTCAGCTTGCTGGCTGAAGCGGCGAGTAAAGTTGCTAGCCCACAGATTCGTCATGCTGCAACTTTGGGTGGAAACCTATGTCAAGATACCAGGTGCTGGTACTATCGCTATGGACTGAATTGCTATAGGGCTGAAGGTAATACTTGTTATGCTAGCGGTCCTGAGGCGTTGAATAGAGAACATGCTCTTTTCGGTGCCAGTCGATGTGTGGCAGTAACTCCTTCCGATACGGGTCCGGTTCTAGTGGTTCTGGATGCTGAAATGGTTGTCAGGAATTCAAAGGGTGAGCATATCATCAAAGCCGAAGATTTCTTCATGGATCCCGCGGTAGATTTAACAAGGATGACAGTATTAGAGCCCGGCGATTTGTTGACAGCAATTCGCATTCCAAACACTTGGGCGAAACGGTCTTTCTACTTTGAAAAAGTCAGGGATAGGAATAGTTGGGACTTTGCCCTTGTAAGTATAGCTGCGGCTTTTGTAGTTGAAGGAGGAGTGGTTGACGACCTGCGAGTGACTTGTGGGGGTGTTCAATGTGTGCCCCGTCGGCTTCGGAAGGTCGAAGACTTTGTTAGAGGATTGCCTAAAAATGAGAGAACGGGTGAGTTGGCTGCAGAAATTTCTGTTTCAGGAGCTCAAGTGCTAAATAAGAACCACTTTAAAGTTTCCCTAATGAAAAATCTTGTTAAGCGTGCTATCCGGGATGGTTAATAACTATAGCAGCTGAATATCAGACTAGTTAGACTCCGTACCGATGACAATTGCTACCTTGGTCCCATCTGGGCTGACGGATATTCGGGTGATTGGTCCGCCTAGGTAATTAAGGTCGGCTATCTTCCGCCAGCTTTCATCAAGGCCTGGGTTCCACTGGTAAATTTCTTTTCCTGAGCTACTTAATAAAACACCTTCAGCAGTCCAGTCGTGGAAACCCTCTTCATCAAGGATTGCAATGAGTGGTTCTATCTGATTCTCCTCTATGGTGACGGCAGAGATCCAGCCACCGCCTTGATCGTTTTTTTGAACGAAGCTCCAGGATTCACGATTAGGTATTTTCTTCAAAGAACGTCCGATATTTTCTGCAAGAATTTCGGAGTCTCCTGTGAGGATGTTGGCCGCTTGAAGTTTTGTCGGATTCCCTAGAATGAACATCAGTAGTCTCTCGGAATTTCCCCATGCGTGATAACCGACGGGTGCAATGTGTGGCAGCACTAATTCTGGGTCCATCCCTCCCATGGTGAAACGCCAAAGACGCTGGGTAGAGTCTTCTTCAATTCGTATAGCGGACAAAGCTCTGTCGCCTGGAATGGGACTGGCAGAGTACTCGCTCTCAGCAGTGCGGGTGATACGTGTACCTCTTTTAGAGGATAAATAATATCTACGTATTTCAGTTTGAGTTTCACTGTCATTTCCATAAGTAGCAGTATAGAGGATGGAGCGACTATCAGGCGTAAAAGAAGGCTGGTTGTCGTAGGCATTTGGTCGGTTTGTAATGTTACTCAGTCCTTCTAGATAATACTGCCCATCGAATACGGAAAGGTCTCCGACATAAATGTCTGTCGCAGGTGGCAAGGACTGCGAATGCAGATTTGAAAAGAACAGAATCCCTATTAGTTGACTGAAAAGAACAGAATGTTTGTTTGTCATCGGATGCAGTCGCAACCGAGAGAACTGGAGGATCGTCTCCTTGAAGGTTCTTTTAATATCACAAGTATTCCGTGGTTTAGTTTCTCAGCCTAGATAATACAATGGCAATATCAACTTGTGTAGATTGGTAGCTCTAAGAGTTTTTGTAAATGATCGCATGTACTGTTCTAGGTCCATGAACCCCTAGGGTAAGTGTGAGTTCTATATCTGCAGACTTGCTAGGTCCTGTCACCAGTGACAGTTGAGAGTTTTCACATAAGATCTGTTCAATTTTATTCTCTTTTTTTAATTCCCCGAACCACGCCTCGACATTTGGATATATTCGGTCTTGTGGGATTAAGAGGATGTGGTGAAGTGGTAAAAGGCTGGCTACCCGGTTCATTCCCGGACCATTGCTTAAGGCTACGGTTGCCGTGCTTGCCATTGCCGCTTCTACCCCTGTTATTCCTATAGATATACTGGAAGCTTCAGCTCTGCATGTACCATCGTGGAGGTCATGAGGAACAACAAGCTCTATGTGGTGCTTATGGAGAGTATCCAACATGCCAGCTATGTCGAGCATTTTTAGGTTCCATGACAAAACTCGATGTGTCGAACTGGTGTTTTTTTCATTTTCTTGGATCTGGGTAATACGTTCGAGGATAGCTCCGGCTACAGTTTCCCCTTGTCGGACTATGTGATGACTACCTGATATGGAATCAAGCTGTTTCCCAAAAATGGTGGAGAGATTTTTGGGGGAACGTGGTGTGGATTCAGTAATAGGAGTCAAGCGTGATCTTCTGGTGCCTTTGGCTCTGAGGGTTTTGAAGGCATCACTAGGATCGCTTAGATTTTGTTCAAGTGTATTTAATATATCTTGCCGGGCCGTTCTAGATAGGCGCCGGATATCGGCTATGGATCTCATCGACTGGGCTCCTTATTTCTGTGATGGCGGAGACTTCAATACTTGGAAATCGGCTTTTGAATCCTTCCAGGTTTCTTTGAAAGTTTTATTCGAAGGCTTCTGTAAGGCGCGCGACCTAGTCCAGCGGTTCAAGGGTCCAGGTAATTTGGAAAAAACTTGGGTCGATTCCTTAGAGAATTTTCTGGTCAGTCCGGCTATCTTAGTTGCTTTTTTATACCTGCTAGGCTTCTTGGAGATCCATGCAAAGCACTTTACCAGGAATCGTTGGAATGGGCTGGTGATTTTTTCTTTTGATAAATCGTTACGGAGCTCTAAAAGTAATTTGGGCAAGTCGATTTTTACAGGGCATGCATCTTTGCAAGCCCCACAGAGGGAACTGGCAAATGGAAGGTCTTTCCCGATATTTATATTTTCATTCATTAATGGAGTCAGGATCGATCCGATGGGACCTGGATATGCCGTTTTTCCGTATGCATGTCCACCTATCTCACGATATACAGGGCAGACGTCCATACATGCACCACACCTAATACACATTAAGGCGTCGGCATATCCTTTTTTTATGACGTTGGTTCGTGCATTGTCCACCAATATGACGTGCACCTCTTTCGGTCCGTCAGCGTGATTCGGCTTCTTAGGGCCACTCGTCATGGAGAAATATACAGATGCGTCCTGACCAGTCGCGTTCCGAGTAGCTGCTTGCCAGAGTAGGATTGCATCCTCCACCCTAGGGACGACCTTCTCAATACCTGCTATCACGACATAAACTGGAGGGAGACTACTGACCATCCTTCCATTTCCTTCATTAGTGATAATGCAAATGGTCCCAGTTTCTGCTATGGCAAAATTGCACCCACTAATACCCATGTCTGCCGATAAGAAATGCTTTCGAAGCTCTTTTCTGGCAGCATCACACATTATTGAAGGATCCAAAGTTGGTTCCATTCCTAATTCATTTTGCAATAGTTCCGAAATATCTTCAGCACCTTTATGGATTACGGGAGCTACAATGTGACTAGGTGGTTCGTCAGCGAGCTGCAGGATGTATTCACCTAAATCTGTTTCGACTACTTTTACGCCGATTTCTTCCAGGGATGTATTGAGGTGGATTTCTTCTGTAACCATAGATTTTGATTTGATCGCAGTTTTGATTTTGCGTGTTCTGGCGATTGTTTTTAAAATATCGTTGGCTTCATTTCCTGTCCTTGCCCAATGCACTTCACAACCATTACGGGTCAAATTTGTTTCCAACTCTACCAATAATCCTGGCAAGTTTCGGATTGCGTGCTCACGAATTTCGTGCGACTCGGTTCGCATGGTTTCATTGTCGATCGCATTTACTGCCCGCTCTCTTCTTTGGGCAAGTTCACCCATGGCTCGATCTACTGCTTTTCGAGTCCCAGAATCGGACAATGCTTCTCGAATTCTAGATTTGTAGGGCGCATCAATATTTATAGTCACCTACTTAGTCTCACTTTCTTCTAGAAGCTCTGCTATGTGGACAGCTCTACAAGTATGACCTTGTTTGATAAGGATTCCATTCAGATGGGTCATACATCCTACATCGTTGACTACTACTAGGTCAGCCCCAGATGCTTTTAAGTGTTTAGCTTTGCGAAGTCCCATTTCTACACTGATTTCATCATTCCAGAGTGAAAACAGACCTCCGAAGCCACAACAAGTCTCTGCTTCTGTAAGTGGCAGTAAATTGTTGTTAGTTATGGCCTCTAATAGTTGACGAGGTTGTCGGTCTATCTGCAAGTCACGCATGAGGTGACAACAAGGGTGATAGGTAAGTCGCTCATATAGAGAATCTCTTGGGGATAGCTCCACTCCCAAAATATCTACCAAGTACTCAGAAAATTCATAAGTGTTTTCAGATACTATTGCGTATTGTCGAGCTTGTTTTTCTGACGGGTATTTTTCAATCAGGGTAGCATAAGAATGCTTGATCATAGCGGCACAACTTCCAGAGGGAATTACAATAGCAGAGATGTCTCGCCGCTCAAGCAGGGGAGCGAAAATATCCAGGAAATTGGCTGCCAGAGTATAGGATTCTTTCTGATGACCAGCATTGAAGGTTGGCTGGCCACAGCAGGTTTGGTTCTCGGGGAACACAACTTCGACACCTTGGTCGGCTAGCAATCTTGCTGCTGCTAAGCCTACCTGTGGATAGAGAACATCGACAATGCAGGAAACGAATAGCCCCACTCTAATGTTCATTTCTTTTGTGTCTGTCTTAGATTGGTTCATGGCATATAAAGATGTTGGAAATTGATAGGTGACGCGAAAAATTCTCCTGGTGTTGAGTTTTCGTTCTCTTGGCTACAACCAGCTTTCTCATATATTGGCGTCTACCAACTGTCATTCAGGTGATCAATCAAAACTAAAATATTAACTTGCCTACAAGTTACGGATTCATGCTAAATTTAAAAACTATCTTATCTAAAAATATTAAGATTGTCTCGGTGACAATCAATGCTGTAGGTGTAGACCCTATAGGATTTTTGAGGCACAACGATTCGGACAAGTGTGGTTTGTGGACGGAGGGTGACAGTTGGATCGCTCACTCGGGATCCCTAGAAATTCTTACTTCTGACGGGACACATCTCAACCAGGGAAGATTCGGTAAAATATGTGAACAGGCTGAACAATTGCGAGGGTTGACTGATGACGATTCTCGACCAATGAGGTTTTATGGGGGGTTTTCCTTTGGAGACCAGCATGAACCGGAAGATTTTTGGAAAGAATTTCCTGCAGCATTGTTTCATCTCCCGGAGCTCGAACTAGAGGGCAGTCGGACACAATCAGCACGCTTGACGGCTAGGGCAATCTTTAATCCCGAGAGTATAGGTCTGGCTCAGGCACGGGAAAAATTACTACGCACAACTGAAAATATATATAAAAATCTAAGAAAACAGTGTAAAGAAGTCTTAGCTGAAAAAGAAACTATCCGTCTTCAAAACAAAAAGGTTTTCGACCGAAAGCTTTGGGGATCCATGATTAATAAAGCTCTGGGGTACATAGACGACGGATTGCTATCCAAGGTGGTCCTGGCTCGCACTCAGGACCTTGTTCTCGATAGCCATGTCAACCCTGTGGACGTGGTTGATAGGCTTTGGGAAGCTAATCGAGGTAGTCACATTTTCTTATTCAGAGCTGACAGCAATTCTTGGTTTTTGGGGGCTGCTCCCGAAACAATAACGAGTGTATCGAAGGGACAGTTTCAGGCAACTGCAGTGGCCGGCACCGCTTCTCGTGGGCAAGATGTAAAGGAACAGCAAATGCTAGCAGAGAGTTTGTTATCCAGTGCTAAGGATGGGATAGAGCATTGTATAACCCGAGATGATATATTGGATCGCTTGACTGCTTTAGTCGATGATGTTGATGCTCAGATAGCCCCACATGTACTGATTTTGGATGAAATGCAACATTTAGAAACGGAAATCACAGCGAAACTGCGGCAAGGAATAGGAGCTTTAGAGGTTTTGAAAGAGCTACATCCTACACCTGCAGTTTGTGGGTTTCCTCGGGAAGAAGCACTCCATTTTATCAGTGAGGAAGAACCTTTTGAGAGAGGTTGGTATGCCGGTCCTGTGGGTTGGTTTGATACTGATGGAGACGCCTCATTCGTGCCGGCTCTTCGTTGCGCTGTAGTGCACGGAAGAAGTTGGCGGCTATTTGCTGGTGCAGGAATTGTAGCTGGTTCAGATGATAGCGCTGAATGGGAAGAGACTAGTGTAAAGTTCAGCCCGATTTCCAAGGCTCTTGAGGAGAATCAGGTAGAAATAAGAGGTTGGAGATGAAGAACTCAGGTCTTACTACCATGTGGTGTAGAGCATTCATGGACGAATTGGCGCGACTGGGTGTTGGCAATATTACTTTAGCCCCTGGATCCAGATCCACAGCGTTAGTTATGGCATGTGCAAGGGATGATAGGTTTAAGATATGGACTCATTTGGATGAGCGATGTGCAGGGTTTTTCGCCCTGGGAATTAGTAAAGATTCGGGAACACCTTGTGCCGTAATTACCACATCTGGTACAGCGGCAGCCAACTTGTTTCCAGCAGTTGTCGAGTCCTACCAAAGTGGAATCCCACTTTTGCTGTTGACTGCAGATCGGCCTACGCTACTTCGCGATACTGACGCCAACCAAACTATCGATCAATCTAATTTATATGGATCATATGTAAGAAATCATTTTCAGGTAGGAGAACCTACTTGGCGTGATCTGCGGAGAATACGGACCATAGCGTGTCGAGCTTTTTGGGGTACTCAAGGGTCCCATCCTGGACCAGTACACGTAAATCTGGCATTTGAAAAGCCATTGGAACCTGAACAGACAGAGAGTAGGTCGAGTCATATGGGTGAGCCCGAGGACTCCATGGGTTTAGATGGACGTTCTGGAGACAAGCCGTTTGTGACAATCGCAGAGGATAAGCGCTGTGTCTCCTCCTCTACCGTCAAAGAAATACAGAGTTTGATTGAGCAATCCAAAAGAGGATTGATTGTTGCAGGTGGAGGCTTGAAAACTGATGGTGTGGCACAGGAGATTCATGAGTTTTCTAAAGTGACAGGGTTTCCTATTATTGCAGACCCCCTTTCGGGGGTTCGATTTGGTCCCAATGGAAAAAATCTTAGAATCAGCAAAGCTCACATGATCTGCAACAATACTCGAGCAAGAGAATTGTTGAAACCAGACTTGGTTCTGCGGATCGGGAGCGCTCCAGTATCTGAAACTGTTTGTACTTTCCTTCAAGAACACAGAGAAGTAAAGCAAATAGTCATTTCCTCGGGAAATAATTGGGGGGATTATCTGGCTGTTTCTTCACACTATATTTCCTCGGATGAAGAATCCCTACTTAGTTCATTGAACGATGTAGTTAGGGGGGGCAAGATTGATCAACGGTGGGGGCAAGATTGGGCAAGATTTGATAAGGCTATAGAAGATATCGTAGTTGGGAATTCAAACAAGTATTTTGAAGGGAATATTGTCAGATTGATCGAAGAGTCGATGCCATCTGGCGCTGTCCTTTTTATATCTAATTCCATGCCAATTAGAGACTTGGATGTATTCGGATCAAGCCGAACAGAGGCTCTAAAGGTCTATGGTAATAGGGGCGCCAGCGGAATCGACGGGATTGTTTCAACAGTTGCGGGGATCACAGCTTCCCGCATGGATAGTCTGAAGGACGGAGAGTGTGATTCTCCAGTAGTAGCCGTCTTGGGAGATATAGCATTTTGCCATGACATGAATGGGCTACTAGCTATCGCAAAGTACCAGTTGAATGTCGTCATCGTAGTCATTAATAACGATGGGGGTGGGATTTTTCACAAGCTTCCAATACGGGATTATGAGCCTGAGTTTACATCGTATTTTACAGTTCCTCATGGTCTGGAATTCGAAGCTACAGCTGAACTTTATGGAATACCTTATACCAAGGCACTAAATTTATCTGAGCTAACTGATATTTTTTCTGTTTTGGCCATAGAAAAAGGCCCTAAGATTTTAGAAATTCAGATTGACCGAGAAGCGAATTGGCGTTGTCGTCGAGAAATCATAGACGCGGCCAATAACAGGATTGACGAATTGCTTTAAGGTTTAGATTTCAAATATCTCATTGTTCAATAAGAAATACTGACTATACACTTTCCAGGAAAACAGAATGAATCAACCACAATGGAGAACGGTAAAAAAGTATGTCGACATTACTTACAAGAAAGCCGATGGGGTAGCTAGGATAGCGATTAACCGCCCTGAAGTCCGAAATGCTTTCAGGCCCGAAACTTTGTTGGAGTTACAAGAGGCGTTTAAAGATGCGGGTGAAGACACCTCGATTGGCGTAGTGCTATTTACTGGGGAGGGACCATCCAAAGATGGTGTCCACGCCTTTTGTTCTGGCGGAGACCAAAAAGTAAGAGGAAGTGCTGGATATGTGGATGAAAATGGAGTACCTCGTCTTAATGTGTTGGAGTTGCAACGATACATCCGGAGTATGCCGAAACCAGTCATTTGCCTGGTCCCTGGATTTGCCATAGGTGGTGGTCATGTTCTGCATATCATTTGCGATCTCACAATAGCTGCAGCAGGGGCAAAATTTGGTCAGACTGGCCCAAAAGTAGGCAGTTTTGATGGTGGATTTGGGGCGTCATTTCTTGCTCGTATGGTTGGCCAGAAAAAAGCCAGAGAAATTTGGTATCTATGTCGTTTCTATACTGCTGAAGAGGCTTGTGAAATGGGAATGGTTAACAAGGTGGTGCCTCTCGAAGAGTTAGAATCTGAAGGGTGGGATTGGGCACAAGAGATCCTCGAAAAAAGCCCTCTAGCGATTAGACTTCTGAAGTCGGCTTTTAACGCTGACGTGGATGGCCAAGCAGGGATACAGGAGTTGGCTGGTAACGCAACCTTACTTTTCTACATGACTGAGGAAGCTCAGGAAGCTAAGAATGCATACCTAGAGAAACGAAAGCCAGACTTTCGGAAATTCCCCTGGCTGCCTTGGTAATGAATCGATTCGAAGTCCCGATTTGGATCGAAGCCATTCGACCCAAGACACTTGTGGCTTCGATAGCACCCGTTATGGTCGGGGTTAGTTTGGCCGTGTCGGATGGATTTTTTGAATTGTTTCCCAGCCTCGCGACTTTTTTAGCCGCCATTTTAATACAAATAGGGACCAATTTGGCTAATGACTATTATGACTTCGTTAGGGGCGCAGACAACGAGAACCGAATAGGGCCTACCAGGGTGTCCCAGGCGGGATTGATAGACCCTAAAAAGGTGCAATATGGGATGGTTTTCTCATTGGTATTGGCTTTCATATTTGGTATTTACTTGGTGGGGGTTGGGGGCTGGATTATCGCAGTGATAGGATCCGTTTCGATCCTTTGTGCCGTGGGTTATACAGCGGGACCATTTGCCCTTGCTTATAATGGGCTGGGAGACATTTTTGTCTTCTTCTTTTTCGGTCCAATTGCTGTTGGGGGGACCTACTGGATTCAGTCGGGATTACTTCCAGGGGATGCGGTTTTAGCAGGTATGGGCATTGGAGCACTAACTACCTTGATCCTGGTAACTAACAACATGAGAGACATTGAAACTGATAAAATAGCAGGAAAGAATACTTTAGCGGTTCGTATGGGACTGAAGGCTAGTCGAGCAGAGTACGTCGCACTGTTGATTATAGGCTTGTCAATCCCAGCTGTCGGCATAGGAAGCTTCGACTGGCCGAAAAGTGTACTAGTCGCCTTATCGGCTCTCATATTTGCAATTTCTCCTCTTCGGTTGATTATGAGTTCCAATGATCCCAAGGTTTTGATGATGGCCTTGCCGGGTACTGCAAGAATGGTCGGTGTTTATGCCGCATCTCTTTCTTTGGGATTGTTAGTCGGTTGATCGATAGTATCCGAAAGATCGCACAGGAAAATCCAAACGCATTGGCTCTGGATGATGGGGAAAAAGCTTGGACTTATAGAGAATTGGACGATGCGGTGGAGGACCGAGCATCGCAATTGTTGGACCTCGGGGCTGGACCTGGAATTACCGTTGCACTTGTCAGCGAAGTAGATGCATTGGCTGTACAGTATGTTCATGCAGTTTTTAGAACGGGTTCAATTTTAGTTCCAGTCAGTCCTCGATCAGGTCTACAAGGTACTGTTATTGACCAACTGAATCCTCAAATTGTTTTACTGTCCAAGCAAACTGGACTGACATCGGGCTCGTTCTGTGGGGAATACGAGCATCGCAATGATATGGTGAGTGTGATTGGCCAATTCACAAGCTGGACGATTAAAAACTCAGATCGAAGAAAAAGGCTAAAGTCAGAGAAGACGGGCGAACTTCCGGCAGCGTTCCTGTTGACTTCAGGAACTGATGGAGCGTCAAAATCTGTTTCTATCATGCACCACGCTTTGACTCACAGTGCAGATTCCGTGAGCCTTAGGTTGGGTTTGAGTAATGAAGACCGGTGGTATGCTTCCCTGTCATTGGCCCATATCGGTGGCTTGGCTCTGATTCATAGAGCTGCCTGGACTGGATCAGCACTCATAGTGAAGGCGCCTTTCTCGATTAAAAACCTAGTCGATATGATCGACAGTTACAGTATCAGTCATACTTCACTAGTTCCAACCATGCTCTATCAACTTCTGGATTCAAGAGCTGGCAAACCTATTCCTGCAACGCTTAAGGCGTTGCTCATTGGGGGGGCTCCACTGAGCGCTTCTCTTTTGACTAGAGCTTTAGAAGAGAGTTATCCAATAGTCTCGACTTACGGTATGACGGAGACTTGCTCTCAGGTTGCTACCGCATCGGTTGACTTGGTCAAAAAGAAACCAGGGACAGTAGGAGCTCCTATAGGGGGCGTAGAAGTAAAAATCGCCGAGGATCAGGAGATCTGGGTTCGTGGACCTACAGTCACAGATGATGTGTCCGATGAGGTGGGGTGGCTTGCAACAGGCGACTTGGGGGAACTGGATGAAGAAGGGCATCTATGGGTGATTGGTCGTCGACGGGACATCATTATTACTGGTGGAGTCAATGTGGACCCTCTGAAAGTGGCCGAAGAGATTCGCACCATCTCAGGAGTCTATGATGTAGCGGTCATAGGTTTTCCTGATACAATTTGGGGGGAAGTTGTCGGTGCTTTAGTGGTCACTCAATCTGGAGAATCCTTAAGCAGAGTGATAATCCTAGAAGCTCTTAAGGATTCCCTTTCTAAATCTGAAGTACCTCGGCTTTTGAGTTATGCCCCTGAAATCCCCATGAATGCAAATGGGAAAATAAATCGTAAGGCGATCCTCAAGATTTTGGACGACAGTAGGATTTAAGCTGGAGTTGTTAATGCTATATATCAGAGTATACTTTGGTATTGAAACAGCGTCTATCATGTGTCTACAAGGGTGAGATGAATTTATTAGAAGAGTACCGCTGGCGTGGAATGCTTCAAGATTCTACTCAAGGCGCTGACGAAGCATTAGGAAAAGGACCGGTCAAGGCATACATAGGTTTTGATCCGACTGCATCGAGCTTGCACGTTGGATCTTTGATGCCGATAATGGGATTGGTACACCTTCAAAGGATGGGTCACAGTCCGCTGGTTCTCCTTGGAGGGCAGACTGGGTTAGTTGGAGATCCTTCTGGGAAAATCGAAGAAAGGCCAGTTCTCCCTAAAGATCAAGTTGAAGAGAACCTAAGTGGTATAAGGGGGCAACTCGAGCATTTCCTTGATTTTGACTCCTCGGTGAACCCCGCTCAAACTGTAAATAATGCTTCGTGGCTAGCTGATCTCCAGATGGTTGATTTCCTTAGGGACGTGGGAAAGTATTTTTCCGTAACTTCTCTTTTAAATAAGGAATCCATAAGACGACGTGTGAAGGACCAGGACACAGGGATTTCGTTTGCAGAGTTCAGCTATGTGCTGTTACAGGCTTATGATTTTCTAGCCCTGAATGAAAAATATGGATGTACTTTTCAAATGGGTGGAAGTGATCAATGGGGAAATATCACTGCGGGCATTCAACTGATTCGCAAGGCGCGAAACAAGAAAGCATACGGGATCACATATCCTTTGGTGACAGGTCCTGAAGGTAATAAATTTGGAAAAACAGAGACTGGAACCACATGGCTTGACCCTAAGAGAACCTCTCCATATAGATTTTATCAATTCTGGATGAATGTAGATGATTCTCTTGTCATAGACTATTTGAAACAGTTCACCCTATTAGAAGCAAAGGTTATACAAGACCTAAGAAGCGTTCATAATGAAAGGCCACATGAGCGAATGCCTCATAGGAAATTGGCCGAAGAAATAACGAGTTTGGTCCATGGACAAGATGGCTTGTCAAAAGCTCGGATTGCAACGAAAGTTCTTTTCGGAGGAGAGCTGGGAGGCTTAGGAGCTGATGAGATCGAGGATGTTTTTTCGGATGTGCCGTCGAGTGAGATGTCTGAGTCTGATTTATCGGACGAAGGTCTGAGTATTCTTGATGTGGTTACCAATGCAGGTCTCACTCAGTCGCGCAGCGAGGCTCGCAGGGCAATAGAGGGGGGAGGGCTTTACCTGAACAACATACGTGTGACTGATATAGAAAGTAGACTTGAAGCTGGAAATGCGGCTGACGGTCGCTTCTTTGTTCTTCGAAAAGGGAAGAAGAATTACCATTTAATTAGATTGCTGCATTAAAGGAGTTTGATCCGAATCGAGTATTCACAGAGATCAGTCGATTATAGGCCAGATCAAAAACTAAAGGCGGAGTTCTTAGCATGAATGAATCGAAACCACTTGTAGGGGTTGTGATGGGGTCCAAATCCGATTGGGACACAATGACACATGCTGTTTCAACTTTGGATTCCTTGGGAATTCATTCTGAAGCAAAAGCAATGTCCGCCCATCGCACTCCAGAACTAGTTGCGGAGTATGCCTCTTCCGCCGAGGACAGGGGCCTACATGTGATAATAGCAGCCGCTGGAGGAGCAGCTCACTTAGCTGGAATTTTCGCTTCTAAAACTACTCTCCCAGTTCTAGGCGTTCCTATGCAGGCTTGGTCTTTGGATGGGCTCGATTCTTTGTTGTCTACGGTTCAGATGCCTAGCGGGATTCCGGTGGGGACTCTGGCGATTGGAAAGGCAGGAGCAGTAAATGCTGCCTTGCTTGCTGGTCAGATATTAGGGTTGAAGTTTCCTGATATTCGTGAGGCGGTAATCAAAGATCGCGAAGATCGCCGAGCGCAGGTGCTTGCAGATGTAGATCTCAGTGGACTTTAATAGTAGAACGAGTATCTAAATGGCGATCTCCTTTCAGTCCGACATAGGTGTCCTCAGAAGAGTTGTTATGAAGCATCCCGAGGACGCTTTTCTCAGTGAAGAGCTCCTAGATTTGGAATGGGAAAAGCTCAATTATATGGGTCGTCCCGACCGACGAGAAGCTCAGAAGGAATTCATACAGTTAATGGAACTCCTCCAGAAGTTTGGCATAGAGATTATAACTTTGCCCCAAGCTAAAAACGTAGGTCTCGATTCGATTTATACTCGTGATGCTTCTGTGGTTACAGACAAGGGTACAATTCTTTGTAACATGGGTAAAAAAGAACGAAAAGGGGAGCCGGAGGCTCAGAATATTTTTTATAAAGACTCTGGTGTGTCTGTTCTGGGAAAAATTGTTGGGAATGGGACCATAGAGGGTGGAGATGTGACCTGGCTGGACCCTCATACTTTAGCAGTTGGTCTTGGCTATCGGACTAATGACGAAGGAATACGGCAATTAAAAGCTTTGATTGGACCGGAGGTGGATGTGATACCCGTGGCTCTTCCACATTTCCGAGGACCTAAAGATGTACTTCATTTAATGTCAATTTTGAGTCCTATAGATAAAGACTTGGCCGTAGTCTATTCACCGTTAATGTCGGTTTCTTTTCGCAAATTATTAATCGCTAAAGGCTTTCATTTGATTGATATTTCAGAAGAAGAATATGATTCTCTGGCATCCAATGTTCTTGCTGTTGCGCCCAGGGTTTGTGTCATGGCTGAAGGAAGCCCAAAGACTAAAAAACGGTTAGAAGATCATGGGGTTGAGGTGGAAATATTTTCGGGAGCAGAGATATGTCTTAAAGGAACTGGTGGGCCAACTTGCTTAACTAGACCTCTGGAGAGAGAAATTTAAAATGCTAATTCGGAAGGGAGTGCTCGTTTGTTGTTGGTCAATTGTTCTGACTTCTTTAGTTGTTCTGCCTGCCAGCAGTCTCTCGGCTCAAGCAACCGTAATTGAGGGTGGATACCTCTTCGATGGCATAGCAGATGATGTGGTTCCAAATCCTGGAATTTTAATCCAAAATGGAAAATTCTTGGAGGTGGGCCTCCAAATTGAAACCAGCCGTTCTTTAGTTGCAGACACTATTAAATTGACTGAAGATGATTATATAATCCCGGGAATGTTTGACTTGCATGCGCACTACGCGATGGATCTATTCGGAGAAGGGAGGGTGGACGAAAGGGTGGGGTATCCGATTCTATTTCTTGCCAATGGTGTGACTTCTACTTTTCCAGGTGGAGAAGTAGATCCAGTGGCGATGAAAGAACTCAGGCTGAGTATTGAACAAGGCCACACTATAGGTGCTAGAATCTTTAGCGCGGGTCCTTATTTTGGTTCTTGGAGACAGGGCTGGAATCCTGATATTACGGAGGAGGCTCTCTTCCAAGAGGTTGACTATTGGGTTTCCCAAGGTGTCCGCGCTTTTAAAGCAAAGGGTATAAGTGCAGTAAATTTACAGGCTCTGATTCGGCGAGCACACACTTACGGTGCAACGGTTACCGGCCACTTGGGGTCTGGATATCGCGACAGTGTGAATCCACGTGACGCTATCATGATGGGAATTGATAGGGTTGAACACTTCCTAGGTGGAGATGCTTTCACTTCCGACAAGTCGGCGTATGAATCTCTGGTAGAAGTCGATATAGAATCAGAAGAGTTTGATTCCATCGTTGACCTTTACCTGCAAAAAAAGGTCTTCTTTGATGCTACCTTGTCTGCTTACGGTTATTATGGCGAAAGAGACCCTGAGGTATACGATTATTTTAAAGATGAGTCCAAATATTTCACTCCATATATGCAGGGCATACTGAGGGTTCGGCCGCCTAAGGTGGTCAATGAACAATTCGAAGAGATATATTGGAAAAAGCGAGAGACGATTAAGGCTTTTTATGAAGCAGGGGGTGCTCATCTCATAACTCTGGGTACTGACCATCCAAGTTGGGGCGAATTCCTTTCTCCTTTTTCTGTGCATCGGGAGTTATTGTCTTTCGTGTTATCAGGCATCCCCGAATCTGATGTCATCAAATTTGCTACGATAAATGGAGCGAAGGCTATTCATGCAGGAGATTACCTGGGATCGATTGAAGCTGGCAAGATAGCCGATCTAGTGATCCTTAGTGGTAACCCACTGGAAGATATCAGAAACATTAGGAATGCTCGTATGGTCATGAAAAATGGTCAGATGTATGATCCACAGAAACTGTTGCGTTTTGCAGAAGGTAAGATTGGGCCAAGCGGACCGGAGGAAGAAGTAACTTGGAAGCCATCAGGCAGTGACCATTAGAGAACATTCGGGAAAATAATGCGTGGCTGTTCCTGCAGGAAACCTGTTAATGTCTATCTATAAAGATCATTCTTAAATTAGGGTAAGGATACAAGCTGTTGAGATTGACCCACTTCTGCCTGGAGCTAAACGCATGATCTCAAGACGCCATTTTATAGAAACATCTACTGCGGGTGCAGCGAGCTTGACACTGGCAGGATGTGAAACGGTTGAACAATCTGCAGAAGATCTCCCTCAATCGATTAATCGATTGGAGTCGTGGGCCGACCGACCGACTCCTATAACCATGGATGAGCGAGCGAGGCGGATTGGTAAAGCTAAACAACTGATGCACGAGGAGGGGATGGACGCACTCGCTCTCTGCGGTGGTACTTCAATGGTCTATTTCACTAACATCCGTTGGGGTGGTGGCGAGAGACTCTTCTCAGTCGTGATTCCTCTAGAAGGAGAAGCTTTCGTGGTTTGTCCAGCATTCGAGGAAGATCGAGCGAGAGAGCAATTGGCACTCGGCCCACTAGGTGGGTCTCAGATATATACCTGGGAAGAGCATGAGAATCCATATGAACGAGTAGCTCAAGGGTTGATGGATCGCGGCCTCAGGGTGGGGAAGATTGGTGCTGAGGAGACTATGCAGTTTCGCTTTAGTAATGGTGTCGCACTCGCAGCACCTGCGATTGAAGTGGTCGATGCAACCGCCGTGACTGCAGGTTGTCGCGGGGTAAAAGATGCACATGAGATTGAGCTTATGAAGTTGGCTAACGAGATAACTCTCACAGCGTATAAAGCAGCTTATCTTGCAATGGAAGAAGGTATGACCCAAAGTGATGTTGGTGGCTTGATTAGGTTGGCGCATCAGCAGCTTGGTTTTTCTGGTTCAGCCAGTGTACAGACCGGTGAGTGGTCTGCTCTGCCGCATGGTTCCATTACTCCACAAGTGATCCGTGAAGGCACAATCTTACTTATTGATGGAGGATGTGCGGTTGAAGGATATCGTTCAGATATGAGTCGTACTTTCGTACTCGGTCAACCTTCAGACATCATGAGAGAGCGCTTTGATATCGAGCTTGACGCGCAAACTGCAGCTTACTCTGCAGCGGGCCCGGGTGTACTACCTGAGGAAGTCGACGGCGCAGCTCGAAAGGTTATTGAGGATGCTGGTTACGGCCCGGGATATACTTATTTCACTCATAGGGTTGGTCATGGAATTGGTATGGATGGGCATGAGTGGCCCTATCTGGTAAAAGGAAACCGCACTCCCCTCATTACTGGGAATGTGTTCAGCGACGAGCCTGGAATCTACGTTCCAGGAGAGTTTGGAGTTCGTCTAGAGGACTGTATGTATATCACTGAGAGTGGAGCAGAGCTATTTACTCCTCAGAGTCCATCTTTGGAAGACCCATTTGGGAACTGGGATCACTGATGAAGAGGGCGTACCGCTAGCAGTCAGTCGTTTTTCATCTGTACCACTATGACTTCTATGGGTTTTGTCCCTTCGTTGACGTCACCGTGAAGTTCTTCGGGAGGGTCAACTTCCAGCCAATAAGCTTTCCCGCTTTCCCATGTCATGTCGTGAGATTCTCCATCTTGGTTGACTACACTTAGGGTGCCTCCCTTGAGGGCAATGATTGTTCGAGGGTTATCGTGCCTGTGCATACTCAGGGGTTGGCCGGGATAGATAATACTCTTCCAGACTTCAACTTCATCATTTTCGAATTGAGGCACTCGTCGGGTTGTTTCGTCTGGAATACTTGAGTTGCAAGAGGCTAATATTACTAAACTAAAAAGGACAGATATTTTCATCGTATTTCCTCCCTCATTATACCACCGTATTGTTTTTTCTTTTTCGAAAAAGAAGATTCCAGCTGGAAGATCAGGTTGTCAGTCCAATTATCCAGCAGTTTTCTAGACTTGCTCTGGTAAGGTGTGAAATTCAGTTGGCAGGTTTGCGGAAGGGCCTATGGCAACCGCTACAAGTTCTACCTACTGACCCGATTGCGTCCTGGATAGCGTTGAGATCTCCTGTATACACTGATTCTAAGAGTTCACTCGAAGCATCTTGAAACGCTTTTAATCCAACCCCGAATTCTTCTTCGTCTTCCCAGATTTCATCTTTAGCACGGCTGGCGTCTCCGCCGGATCCAGCTGGAAAAATATCTGCGGTCAATACGGCAAGTCGATTCAGAGAAACAGCGTGGGCTAGTAGGTGATTCCGGTAAGGAACTTCATCGTCGATAACGGCAGTCAGGAGAGCTCTATTAGCTGCTATCGCGCTCATCACCGATTGACGGTATTCAATTGCTGGAGGAACTTCTTCTTCTTCTTCTTGGGCCGCTGATTGGATCGGAGCTATTAGTGTTGAGAATCCGAATAGACAGGACGCGGCGAAGAGCTTTATTACACTGGAAATCAAAATTGCCTCCTAAATGTGTTGAGCAACTCTGGGCATTCTACTACCCTTCGTTTGTTAATGTCTTGTTGGCACTGTAGTGTGGTAACAAGACTATTTTAATGAATGCAGGAGCCTGACGTCTAGTAGCACAGGAAATAAAATGGTTCTCTAAGAAATTGAAAGGCCGACATTTTCAATACTTATCCCAAAGATAAAAAGGTTTGATTGATGAATATCGTGGAGTTGACGGTCAGGGAAATTGTTGGTGCGATAAGTGATGGACAGGTGAGTTCAGTTGAAGTAGCTCAGGCTTTTCTCGATCGCATAGAACAACTCGATCCAACTCTTGATGCTTGGGTAAGGGTGGACCCTGACAGAGTTTTAGTGGATGCAAAAAAGTGTGACAAGCAAAAATCCTTGGACCGCTCGCCCGGAAAGCTACTAGGGGTTCCCATTGGTTTTAAAGATATTTTTTTTACCAAAGGAATCCCGACCACTGCTTGTTCTCAGGTATACAGAGACTTTGTTCCTGAATATGATGCGAAATCAGTCCAGTTGGTCAAGGAGGCTGGTGGGATCATGCTAGGTAAGACTGTCACTACTGAATTTGCTTGGACGGACCCATCTCCCGTCAAAAATCCATGGAATTGGGAACACACACCTGGTGGCTCTAGTAGTGGTTCTGCTGTTGCAGTTGCCACTAAAATGTGTCCAGCAGCTTTGGGATCACAGACGGTAGGTTCAGTCCTCCGTCCAGCGGCTTACTGTGGCATAGTAGGATTTAAGCCTACGTTTGAAAGTGTGAGCCGATATGGCTTGATACCATTCAGCCCCTCCTCAGATACAGTAGGATGGATGACACGCTCAGTAGAGGACGCTTCTTTATTGTGGGAAGTCTTGTGTGATACGGATCTAGTATTGAATGCTATGAAAACTGATGATTATTCTTTTGAAGGAGTGGCGTCAGCGATACGGATCGGGTTCATAGGCGATTTTTTTCTAGAAGAATCAGATTTAGAGACTAAGGATAATTTCAATAAAAATCTGGAAAAATTTGTTACTGCTGGAGCGATTGTAAATGAGGTTAGATTGCCGAAAAATTTTAGAAATTTTATTCATGATCAAAAAATCATAACAGAAGTAGAGGGGGCCAAATTCCATCGAGAGATGTTTAAAAAAAATCCCTCAAGTTATAGCCCGTTACTAGGTGCTACTATAGAGAGCGGGCTGAAGACCAATGACGCTCAGTATTCCACTGCCCTTTCAAGACAAGCTGACTTCAAGGCCGACATGGAGGATCTAGCAAATAAAGTGGATGTCCTCCTGACACCCAGTACTCCCTCTCCCGCTCCAGCTGATCTGACTACTACAGGCAATGGAATGTTTCAGGGACCTTGGAGTGCTTGTGGACTTCCTACGTTGACCTTGCCTTCGGGCCTTTCATCTGGAGGGTTGCCACTAGGGGTTCAACTGATTGGCAGATCATTTGGTGATCAAAGTCTACTGGAGAGGGCTAGGTGGTGCGAAGCAGTGTTAGATATAGATTTATCACCGTTAATATTGTAGTCCCTGAAGGAATTGGAATTTATTGAAGAAGGATCTCCATAGAATGACAGAAACCGATAAATTTAAACCGGAAAATACTTTCGGTTCTGCTTATACCATCCTGGAATCATTGCTGAGTGGCTCTTTCCGTAAACAGTTTATAGATGAATTGATGGGAACTGAAAAGTTCTCCAAGGCGACTAAGATTTTAAGGGCTAGCCTGAGTTCTCATACTTTTAAAACATCAGAAAATATCTTCTCATTAGGGAATGTGGTAAAAATTCTGGATGATCGGACTAAGGCTGACGGTTTCGAAGTTTTTCACTCTTGGGATCACAGTGACCACACATTCAGCAGTGACAATACGCCTGTACTGATGGTCGATCACTTTACTAGGACAGATCTTAAGAGTCAGGATGAAAGATCCTGTTTGTCTCTCCTCTTAGATATCTATTTCTTTCATGTGCTAGCTCTTTGCTCTGTCCGGGTCTGGGATGACGATCGACCACAAGATAATTTTGATAAACTCACGAAATTACTTGAGTGGCTTCAAGGTCCTGGCGGCTGTGGTCATCAGTTTATTGGAAACGCCGAGACTCTTCTGATTATTGCAATTTCTCAGTACCATCCAAGTGATCAAGCTTACGATGCTTTAATTGAACGGATTTGGGGGCTCGACACCAAACGTCGGGTAAGGTTCTCCCGCGTTAGCGTGGCCGTTTTAGGAGGGCATTTAAGGTGGGGATTGAGAGCTATGTACGATCGCGATGTTGTGAGGATGCGCGCCGATAACGCTGGGGATTACCCTTGGTTACTGTACTCCTTGACCACACTCATGGAAGAGTATGTTCGGCTTCAACAGCTTGGAATTGAAAGCCAATATCGACAGGAAATCGTAAAAGCAATGCTCAATGGACTAACTCCTGATCCTTGGGCTTTTTTCCAAACGCCTCCTCCATCGTCTCTTGCTCCATACATTGATAAGCACCATGTACTACAACAGTTGTTTGTAGAACATGGTGAAAATTTGGCCGAAGAATTTATTACTTGCCAATCTAACTTGGAGGGTTACTCTTCTTTGGCTTTCCACTTCAATTTCCCCCATAATATTCTAAATGCACTTTTGATAGTGTGTCTTTCTGAGGGGTCAATCGAAAGTTTATCCCTGAATGATTTATTGACCGATAAGAACTTGGATCCACATAAAACCGATCGATTAAATGAGGTCGTTTCAAAACTGATGTCATTTTCTGGAAGCAGCCTGGATAGGGTGGGTCCCAAGGGAACAAAATTGATTATTTATGATCCTCAAGTGGCATTGGCACACTGTAGCATGGTTCTCTCGACCATGAACAAATATCTCGTTTAAATTTGGAGGGAGGAGAGAAGTCTCGCTTGAGTGTTCTAACTCCAGTTGAGTTTTCCTGAGAGCATAATTCAATATGCGAAAGTGAGGATTGAAGTTTACGTGGGGACGTCTTGTGGCGTCTGCTTAATCAGAGAGTGACCTCTTGTAACTCTGGTAAGTTTTGCTGATCTTCTGGCTGTTTTTATTCACCTGGAGTTATTTTTGTCTTCAAGTAGAAGACCTAATCAAGGCTATGCTCACAAAATGTTATCATCTCTAAATCAGTCTGTTTTTCCAGTTATATTCAAGAATGCTTCGAAGGTGTCTCATGTGAAGATCGCTCTGGGCCTTATGTTTTTTTGTTTTCAAGCATCGACACTTCTACTTTCAGGACTTCAGCAAGTAGGGGCTCTTCCTGAACTGAATGCCGAAAGAGTGTCTGAGCCTCCAGTAATTGATGGAGTCCTAGATGACAATATTTGGGGGTCCGCAGCCAGTATATCAGAATTTGTCCAACAAGAACCTTCAGAAGGAGCTCCTGCTAGTGAGAGGACCGAGGTATTTGTTGTTTATGACGATGATGCTCTGTATCTGGGTGTGCGAGCCTTCGATTCTAACTTGGAAGGGGTGGTCTCGAGCGAAATGAGAAGAGACTCTGATCGGATTTTGGATGAGGATTATTTTGCATTAATCCTAGACACTTTTAAGGATTCTCGATCAGGCTATATGTTTGTAGTGAGCCCATTGGGGGCGAAACTGGAACAACAGGTATTTGAAGAAGGGGAAGGTGGTCGGCCAGGTTGGCCTTCTCCCAATGTAAACCGCAACTGGGATGGAGTTTGGGAAGCTAGGACCCAGATTACTGAAGAAGGATGGACTGCTGAGATTGCTATTCCAATGGTGACATTGAGATTTCCAGAAGTGAGTCGCCAAGTCTGGGGTGCTAACTTCAAGAGGAATATTCGAAGAAAAAATGAGCAAGTTTATTGGGCACCCATTCCGCAAGCTTATGATCTTCCCAGAGTTAGCTTGGCTGGAAATTTAGTCGGAATGGAAAACCTGAAAAGAGGAATGGATCTGCGGGCAAAACCATTCCTGGTGGCTGGAGGTTCGAGAAAGCAGTCAGGTAATCAGACTGATAATGCTAGTCATGGAGATTTTGGATTGGATTTGAAGTATGGTGTAACTGCAGGACTAAATCTTGATGTAACTGTAAATACTGATTTTGCTCAGGCAGAGGTTGACGATGAGAAAATAAATCTCACAAGATTTCCACTGTTTTTTCCTGAAAAAAGAGAATTTTTCCTAGAGAACGCTGGTCAGTTTAATATAGGGGCAGTAAGTGTCGTTGGTCGCACAGCCGATCTATTTTTTAGCCGTCGGATCGGGTTGACTTCCACTGGTGAGCAAGTTCCGATTTTGGGAGGAGCTCGTCTTACAGGTAAGGTCGGTCGGAACAATCTCGCTCTTATGGATATCCAGACCGATGAGGCATTCGGGAAGAAAGGAGACAACTTCCTCGTTGCTCGCTATAGCCGAGATATAATGGGCCGCTCCAAAGTCGGAGGCATGGTAATTAATAAAGAGACCATTGGAGGCACACATTTCAATAGAACGATCGCTGCGGACATGACATTGGTTCCTCAGGAAAATTTAACGATACAAGGATTCGTATCTAAGACGTCAACGCCTGAGATGTCAGGTAAAGACATGGGATCGAGTTTGCATGTAGCTTATTTGGATAGAAATTGGAATGTGTATGGTTCCTATTTAGACCTCGGAGAGAATTTTAATCCAGAAGTGGGCTTCGTACCTAGAAATGGTGTTCGTACTTCTAAATTTCATTTTGAACCAACCCCTCGTCCGGGCAGGTTGGGAATCCGAATTTTACAGCCGATGATTAATCTGACCAACACCACAGATCAGAGTAATAGGCTTGTAACCAGACGTATT
>Ga0115002_10001738_pt1 | contig 29428 bp, 30 predicted proteins | sample ArcticOcean_MG_C_8_FD_89576 | JGI IMG/M metagenome (GOLD analysis project Ga0115002, IMG submission 89576) | Marine microbial communities from western Arctic Ocean - ArcticOcean_MG_CB11_86 | ecosystem: Environmental > Aquatic > Marine > Oceanic | place: Arctic Ocean: Canada Basin | collected... | reverse complement strand
TGGCAAAACGTCCTCGCTATCATATCCACTTCACGCCAACTTACGCGTCATGGCTCAATCAGGTGGAACGCTGGTTCGGCATCATCACTCAGCAAGCTATACGCCGGGGTTCGTTTTCATCCGCCCGAAAACTGACCCAGAAGATCAACCAGTTCGTCGACAACTACAACGCCAAATCATCTCCATTCGTCTGGCCTGCTACGGTTGACTCGATCTTGGCTAAGATCGAAAAGATATGCACCGTCTTTTCTGGGACATCACACTAGCTTAAGTATGGGCAATGACTTCCCGCGCGAACGCGGTCATGTACTCGGCGGCCGCCGCTCGGCCGCCGACGGACACAGGGTGAGGGATGATGACCTGCGCCGCTGGCCAACGGGCAGTGAGATCATGAAACTGGTCGCGCACCGCTGACCAGGACCCGGAGACACAAAAAGCGTCGGCGGTTGCCTCGTTCAGGTCGCTCACAAGCTCCCCCGCCGCCGCGAGATCTGATGCGTGATGGAAATCTGGCCACACTTCACCTTGCAATTCTGCAAGGTCCCTGCTATCCCAGACGAGTCCGGCCGTCGCCAGCAGGGACGGTGAGTATTCGGCATAGCCGGCCGCCATCGAGCGTTTGATGAGGGCGACTTTGGACGGGTCGTCGCTAATCACGGTGTGGAAGATAAGGCCGATGGCAACATCAACTGCGTCCCGTCCGGCCGCCTCAGCGCCAGCTTGCACGTGTTCGATAGCGGTGCCGATGTTGCGGGGATGGGTACCCACCCGAATGAACACGCCGTCTGCGACCCGGCCGGCGGTCTCAAGCGTGCGCGGACCCTGGGCAGCAACCCAGATTGGCACATCGCGGCGGTGCGCCAGTCGCGGTGCCCGCTGCGCGTCAACGTTGACCGGTGTCCCGCGCAGAAGGGCGTGGATGGTGTCGATCGACTCGCCAAGAGCCCTGACCGTCGCGGGCTTTTCAGCCATCAATCGTACGGCGGTGTCGCCGATGCCGAGTCCAAGGACGGTCCGTGACGGGGCCAACTCCTCAACGGTTGCAATGGAACCTGCGATTGTGGCCGGGTGCCGCATTACGGGATTTTCGATCAGGGGCCCCAATCTTAGCGTTCGGGTCTGGAGCGCAGCGGCGGCAAGCATCACGTACGGATCGCGAACCAGAAGCGGTGAAGATGGAATGAAACCGTATTGCCAGCCGAGTGATTCGGCGAGTTGCGCACTCGCGGCGAAATTGGCGACGCTCCCGAGGTCCAGCCGGTTGAGACCGAAGGCAGGCGTCATTGGTCGAATTGGACCGTTTCTTCGACCACGACCTGCTTGTTGGCGATCAGGCTGGCGGTTGCCTTGCCGTCCCGGTAGATAACGACACCCTCGATGAATTCGTGCCACTCGTAGCCGGTTTGCACAGTTGTCGTGACGCGGAGCGTAATCGGCACCTCGTCGGTTGCCACCGTATCGCGGGCAACGCCGTTGATGTACAGCGAGGCCCGGGGTGGGTATTGGTATTCCAGTCGCAGGTTCGCGCCGAGGTGTGATTGTGTGAGTTGGCGGGTTGGCAAATCTCTCTCCGTTTCTTGCAGTTCTCTGGTGCCTTTGCCCATGGACAGCGCGTGTGCGATACGCGGCAGATCGTCCCCTGTTGCTGATTGGCCTCACGCGGGCATTAATGGCTTAACGCAGCGCGAGCCTACGCCGGCGAGCTTATCGAAGTCGCCTCCAAGCAGCAATTTGCATGGCAGGCGCGCGGCTGTCTTGCGTCTGTTCCGGATGCGTTTATGATGCGGCGCAATCCATCAGCCGACGTGCGGTGCGACTTCGCACGGGATCTCGACCCCGCTGTTCCAACTCAGATGAGGAGAAATCATGAGTCAAATTGACGATGCTAAATCCAACGCACAGCGCATTCGCAAGGGCCTTCGTCAGATGGGCGCTGACCGGGCGGTTGCCCTCTCGGTCCACAAGACCAGGGAACTGATTGCGGAACTGGAAAAGCAGGCAGATGAACTGCTTGAACAGCTCGAAAAGATTAGCTAGTTCCTGTCACGGCAGACTAGCGTCGCTTCTCTGACAAGCGCAAACGATCGGGTTGAAAGCCATGTGTTGATCGTCTGAGAGAGTGGCCGGGGCGAAGCGCGGAGTGACCTTGTTTAGCAAGTCGATATGGCTGTGAGTCGCATGATAACAATCGACCCTGTCGCCGGTGCGGTCGGCGCTGAAATCTCAGGCCTCAAGCTGGACGAACCCTTGGATGGTGCATCGCTTGCGGTGCTGCAGCGGGCGTTGCTCGACTATGAGGTCTTGTTTTTCCGCGACCAGGCATTGTCGCCTGCAGGTCATCTGGCGTTGGCTGCACATTTCGGTGATGCCGAGTTGCATGGGGCGTACCCGCACGTTGACGGGCATCCTGCGCTCACGATTCTTGAAAACGACCACGACCACCCGCCGGACATCGATCGATGGCACTCTGATATAACGTTTCGGGTGCGGCCACCGCTGGGATCCATCTTGCATGGTGTTGCTATCCCGGAGCGGGGCGGCGACACGCTATTTGCTTCGATGTCAGCCGCTTTTGACGGGCTGTCTGACCGGATGCAGCAGTTGCTGTCGGGTCTCTTTGCAGAGCACGACTTCAGCTTTGGCTTCAAAGAGAGCCTCGCAGCGCCGGGTGGACGCGGACGCCTCGCACGCATGGTGGAGGCGAACCCGCCTGTGCGGCACCCGATCGTCCGCATTCACTCCGAGTCTGGCAAGCGGGGTCTCTTTGTCAATCCAACGTTCACGTCATCGATCTGCGGGATGAAGCCGCGAGAGAGTGCGGCACTGCTGCGACTTTTGTTCGAGCATATGACGGAGCCGGAGTATCTGTGCCGATTCCGCTGGCGGGTCAACTCGGTCGCGTTTTGGGACAACCGGATTACCCAGCATCGCCCCGTCAACGACTACTGGCCAGCGCATCGACGCATGCAGCGCGTGACGATCTCGGACCCATGTGTGCCGACGGGCGAGTCCGCACGGTCGCCAGCGGTCAGTTGAAAGATTTCACATTGATATCGCGGCATCACGGCAGCATATCTATTGCGGCCACGGCGGCGCGGTTCTGAGAACATCGTCCGCGCTGCGGAGAACGCCCAAGCCGTCTCACACGATTGGGTCGTGGGATATCGACAGCCGGGTTTCTTTAATTCTTGCCTGAGACCAGATGCAGACGATTCAGGTGCTTGTGATCGTCGCTCTCCGGTGCGACGGGGTAGTCACCTGTAAAGCAGGCATCGCAATACTGAGGGGTCGTCGCATTCCGTCCGGTTTCGCCGACAGCGGCATAGAGTTCAGTGATATCGAGAAATGCCAGTGAATCCACGTTCAAGTGTAGTCGCATGGACTCGAGGCTGCGGTCTGTTGCCAGTAGTTCGGATGGCGTTGGCGTGTCTACGCCGTAGTGGCAACTGGCGATCCACTCGGGACATGAAATACGAACGTGTACCTCCGCGGCCCCCGCATCGCGGATCATCTGCGCAACCTTTTTGAGGGTTGTACCCCGCACCAGAGAGTCATCAACCAGAACAACGCGTTTGCCCTGAATCACCGCACGGTTGGCGTTGTGTTTCAGGCGTACGCCCAGATGCCGGATCTCGTCCGTTGGCTCGATGAAGGTGCGCCCGACATAGTGGTTGCGGATGATGCCGAGTTCAAACGGGATGCCGCTTTGTTCCGAGAAGCCGAGCGCGGCGGGAACACCCGAGTCCGGCACCGGAACGACCACGTCCACATCGCAGGGGGCCGCCTGGGCGAGATTCCGTCCCATCCGCTTGCGTGCCTCATAGACGTGGATGCCGTTGATGAAGCTGTCCGGGCGTGAGAAGTAGACGTACTCGAAGATGCAAAAGCGCGGTGAGACCTCAGCAAACGGCTTGAGCGACTTCAGACCATCGGTCGTGATGATCACGATCTCGCCGGGTTCCACATCCCTGACGAAGTCCGCGCCGATGATATCGAGCGCGCAGGTTTCTGACGCCAGGATCCACGCATCGTCCAGTCGACCCAAAACGAGAGGTCTGACCCCATGCGGGTCGCGAACGCCGATCATTGCGTCCTGGGTCAGCATGACCATCGACCAGGCACCACGGATCTGCTGTAACGCGTCAATCAGCTTGTCCTCCAGGGTCTCCTTCTCGCTAACGGCTACGAGGTGGATGATGACCTCGGTATCCATCGACGTGCGGAAGATGCTGCCGTGCTTGACCAGTTTCTTCTGCAGTCCGCCGTAGTTGGTGAGGTTGCCATTGTGCGCAAGGGCGAGTCCGCCGTTGGCAAGTTCAGCGAAGATAGGCTGAATGTTGCTGTAGTCCTGCTTGTTGCCTGAGGTCGAATACCGGTTGTGTCCGATCGCACAACGGCCTTGCAGATGTTCGAGAACTTCAGGATTGTTGAACTGATCACCCACCCGCCCGAACGCGACACGCTGGTAGAAGTCCGCACCGTCGGTTGAGGCGATGCCGGAGGCTTCGACGCCGCGGTGTTGAAGCGCATGCAGGCCGAGGACGCAGTGGGCAGCGGCATCAGTTGCATTGAAGACGCCAAACACGGCGCATTTGTCCTGCGGCTTGCTGGGGTCGGCAAGCGCGGCGTGATCACTCATTTGACGTCTCCGGTGGCGAATTATCGACGGATAGTCGACGTTGGGATCAGCGGGAAAATTGTACGGCCTATTCGGTCCGGATGGCAGCGTTCGATGGGCTTATCTGCCCTGACTCATTGGGACGGTGGGCGCTTTGGATGGGGGTCTCCTCCCGGAGCGACGAAAGGACGCCCCGCAGCGCTTGAACGAAAGCAATCGGCTGGTCCAGAAAGACATGGTGGCACGCGTCGGGGACGGAAATTGTCCTGGCGGTGGTGCCGGCGTGGATGGTGGCTCGATCTTGCTCCGCGAGGAGTGCCTTGATCGCGGGCAGTCGGTCCGCTTGAAAGAAACGTGAATTCTCGCCATAGACCAGCCGCACCGGGCAAGTCAGCCGACGGATCATGGTCACCGCGTCGGGCAGAGACAGGTCGTCCCTCATCCGCGCAAACATTGTCTGGTCGGCTTTGAAGACAGCCCCCTCGTCAGTCATTCGCACCGAATGGCGGGCGATGTACTCAATGATGAACGGATGGGAGATCGGTTGTGGCGGCCGCAGCCGAAATCGTCTGATTGCGTCGTCGACGGCCGAGTAATACCGGGTCCGCGATCGTGGCATTGGCGGTGGTGGCCGAGCTCCCTGCGATGAAATGATCGAGTCTACAAGGACGAGGCCGGCGAGATGGCTGCGGGCGTCGGCCTCGTCCCCCGATCGGAAGGCTGCGACGCGTGCCATGGCACCGCCGAAACTGTGCCCGACAACAATCGGTCGGAACGCGCCACGGGCCTCAATTCTCGCAACGGCCAGAATCTCGCTTGCAAAGCTCTGGCTACTGTAGTGCTCGCGATGGTCACTGTCGCCGGCGCCGGCGAGGTCCAGCGCGACGACGTGCCAGTCGTCGGCCAGCCAGGGTGCGATGAAGTCCCACCAGCGACTATGCGCTGCATAGCCATGAACCAGCACGACTAACGGCAGACCCTCGCTGCCCCAGGATTGGTACGCGATCCGCGTGCCGTCCAGCGTCATCTCGCGCTGCGCGCCTTCCCGGGCAATGGCGCTCGAGAACCAGGCTTGCGTTTCGCGGCTCGCTGTCATGCCGGGAGTATACCGGCTTCGGCTGGGGGGCGAGGCGCACCAATGTGGCTCGGCCTCCGGGATTGCGTGGTCCAAAGTGGTGCGCAGTCCTCATTGCTCGGCTCGCGCTACTTCCCGATGCCGGCGTAACCAGTTCCGATCCCAAGAATTGTCATCCTGACAATTCTTGGGATCGGTTTGTAAGCAAACCTTGCATTTTCCTGCAGAAAATGGGGGTTCGTCCCTGCACTGGCTAGTTGATTCAAAGCGCGAGTATGTCGTTGGCACAGGATGTGCCAACGTCGTGCAGGAAGACGCAGAACGTGTAGAAAGCACGGTGATAGCCGCGGGATGGGTTCGTTGCTTGCACCGTTCCTCGCAGTTTCTGCTCCAGAACGGGTGGACAATAAAATCAGTGATCCCAGGAGGACGTAAATGTTCAATGTGAAGAGTCGGGCTGGGCTACTTGGGTTGTGCCTCTTGGCCGTTCCCGGGGTGGCGCTCGCGGATGAGCTCAATTCCGTCGACACCGCGTGGATGATCGTGGCAACAGCGCTCGTGTTGTTTATGACCATACCGGGTTTGTCGTTGTTGTGGGGAACGATTCCGGAATCGGTCTTTGTGACCTTCCAGATGACCTTCGCCATCATCACGCCTGCATTGATGGTCGGCGCGTTTGCAGAGCGAATGAAGTTCTCTGCAATGCTGATATTCATGAGCTTGTGGCTGATTCTGTGCTAAGCACCCGTTTGTCACTGGGTCTGGGGCGGCGGTTGGTTGAGCGAATTCGGCATTCTCGACTTTGCGGGCGGCACGGTCGTCCACATCAATGCCGGCGTCGCCGGACTGGTCGCCGCGATTGTGGTCGGCAAGCGCAACGGCTTCCCGACGACCCATATGCCACCTCACAATCTTGGACTGACCGTGGTTGGGGCCTCAATGCTATGGGTTGGTTGGTTCGGCATTAACGCCGGGAGCGAACTCGCGGCGGACGGTGTCGCGGGCAAGGCGATGGCAGTGACTCAACTCGCGGCGGCGGCGCTTAGCTGGATGTTCTGCGAATGGATCCGTCACGGCAAGCCGAGCGTCCTGGGTCTCGCGTCGGGTGCGGTTGGTGGGCTTGTAGCGATCACACCGGCATGCGGTTCCGTTGGCCCGATGGGCGCGATCGTTCTTGGGCTGGTTGCAGGCGCCGGGTGTTTCTTTGCAGCCACCTCGCTCAAACGCGTGTTCGGTTATGACGACTCACTCGATGTCTTTGGTGTCCACGCCGTTGGTGGCATCATCGGCGCGCTGGGTGTGGGCATTCTTTGCGCGACCCAGTTTGGTGGGGCGGGCTTCGGCGATGGTAACGAAGGCATTGGCGACTAGGTCGTTGCCCAGGCAATCGGGATCATTGCTACGCTCGTTTACACAGGTTCGGTCAGCTTCTTGCTGCTGAAGTTGATCGATATGGTCATGGGGCTGCGCGTCGAGGAAGACGGCGAGGCGCAGGGCCTTGATCTCGCGCTCCGCGACGAGCGTGGTTACATTCTCTGACGGTCCGGAAAGAAACAAAAAGGGTGCCTTGGGCACCCTTTTTTTGCTTCAGACGGCTTGCTTCATACAACTTTCTAAGGGGGATGACTTGCCCGGGGACGTCCTGGACCTCTAACGGCCGCCATCGAGCAGCGGAGTATCAGGTCAGGCTGACAACCGGTCTATGAGGCGCCGGACGAAAGTGTCGCATGCCGAGATTTGGTCAAGCGCAATGAACTCGTTTGGCTGATGGGCCTGGTCGATGCTGCCCGGGCCGCACATTACCACCGGGTATCCGGCCTCCTGAAATTGACCGCATTCCGATGCGAACGCGACACCGTGGCAATCGTTCTCGCCGGTCAATTGCCTGGCAATCCGCACCGCGTCATCATCCCCGTTCGAGAAAAATGCCGGAACGTTTGCGGTGACATCAAATTCGAAACCGCTCGCGGCGTTAACCGCCTGCATCTGCGGGAGCAGGGTCTCGGTCGCAAAGCGCTTGAACTCGGCGACGTAGGCAAGCGGGTCCTCGCCGGGCAAAGCGCGAATGTCTGTCACAAAGTCACACTGGCGCGCCGTGATGTTGTGGGCGGTGCCGCCGTTGATGACGCCGCAATGCAACGTCGTGTGCGGCGGTTCGAACGGCGAGTCCGGCGCGGCCTCGCGTCGACACTGATCCTGGCGCTCCGCGAGCCAGTTGATGAGCCGCGCCGCGTACATGACCGCGGGCACGCCGAGATGTTGCAGGCTCGAGTGGGCCTCGAACCCGGTCACTCGCGTGTTGATGTTGACAATTCCCTTGTGACGCGTAACCACCTGCATGTTGGTCGGTTCGCCAACGATGATCGCCGCTGGCTTTGGAAGTCGTTCGGTCAGCGCGCTGATCAGCGCAGGTGCGCCCAGGCACCCGACCTCCTCGTCGTATGAGAATGCGAGGTGTATGGGCTTGCGGAGCTTGCCCATGTCACCGACAAGACTAAGTGCGATTCCACAGAAAGCTTTCATGTCGGCACTGCCGCGGCCAGTCAGGCCATTCGTGGTCAGGGATGCCTTAAATGGATCGGTGTGCCAGTCCTGCCCGTCGATAGGGACCACATCCGTGTGCCCGGACAGCACCACGCCGCCCTCCACGTTGGGCCCAACGGTAGCGTGAAGGTTCGCTTTGCTGCCATCTTCATTGGTGATGATCCGGGCCTCGATACCATGACTGTCCAGGAGATCTGCAATGAAGTGGATGAGCGCGAGATTCGAATCGCGCGACACGGTTGGGAATCCGATCAAGCGCTCGATGATGTCGTGCTGATTCATGGGTAAATGGCCTTGTCTGTTCGCCGTTGCAGTGGTCTGCAATGGCGTCGCGTCGGGGAGATCGGATGATGTCCTGCGCGTATGTTATGTCATGGACCGGCGGGGCTTGAATACGGCCGGCCCGCATTCTCGAATGGCTGAAGCGGTTGGTCCGGCAGGTTGTCGACAAATCGGTCGGTCCGAAAAAGCGTGAACCCCCGCGCCTGATAATTTGGCAACGCTGCAGGATGGTCAAGTGAACAGGTGTGCAGCCAGACGCGGGCAGCGCCTGTTTTCCAGGCGGCGTCCACGCAGTCGCTCAGCAGGATACTGCCGAGACCCTCGCCAATGAACTCGGGAAGAAGACCAAACAGCTTGATCTCCGTGCTCGCATCGGGGTGTTTCTGCAACTCGAAGTAGCCGGCCGGCGTCCCAGCGACATAGCCGATGTGTGTACTAAGGCCGGGTTGCCGGAGGTGAGTCATCCAGCGATCGTAGCTCCAGGATCTTCGCATGTACCAGGTCCATGGGCTGCCGACGGCCGTGTAGAGATAGCGGCTGAGCTGAGGTGAGGGTCTGCGCGCCTCGCAGGTGTGGAGTCCGGACCTTGCGGGCGCGGGCGGGGCGTCGGTCGGTGACCGCATTTCGAGATAATTGACGGTGATCGCAGTACGCATGATTCCTCGGCAGGTTGCTGGAGAGTGCGCTCCTGCACCCCTTCCTGGCTCAATAGCCCCGGCTCATAGTCCGAGCCTCGATAGCCTTGGGCTCAAGAGTCGTAGATCCAGTGTGGATCGAAACCCGGCTGACACGACGGTCAGGCGTTGGTGGCCCAGCCGCCCGCGAAGGGAATGATCTGACCCACGATGAAATTGCTGTTGCCCGAGGCCAGAAAGAGTGCGAGTTCTGCTGTCTCGCGCGCCTCGGCGACGCGCCCCGCTGGCACGTTGCGTGTCAGGTGCTTTTGAAAGCGCTCGGTCGCGACCAGCGAATCGGGGTAGTAAGCCTCGTTGCTCACGTAGTTCTGCGCGATCGCGTTGATCTGAACATTGCTATGCGCAAACTCGAGCCCTGCGGCCCGAACGAAGGCGTTTTGCGCGCCGCGTGCCGCGCAATAGGCCGTTGAACCCGGGATCCCGCGCAGGGGTGCGGCACTTGTGACCGCGACAATCTTGCCCGAACCGCGCTTGGCCATGCGGGGCCCGAAGTAACGAATGATGCGCATGAGTGGATGTACCAGTGCGTCAAACAAGTCGTTCCAGGCAACATCTTCGATCTCGGCAACCGGTGTCGACGTCAGGTCGTGGGCGAGGTTGGCAACGACCACGTCTACTGATTCGTGCGCCGATGCCCAATCCGCAAACGCCTCGCTTGGTGGTACCGCCCCGGCAACGGCTGATACCTTTGCGCCTTCGTCCCGGAAGAGCTCCTCGATGGCCGGTCCCATGTAGTCGGCTGACTGGGTGATCAGGATGTGCTGGTTTTGAAGTCGCATTCGGGTTCCTTGCAGTTGTTTTTGTTCTGGGGGTCGTCCCTTAGCGGTCGCGAGATAGTTGCCTTTTCAGGTGGGCGCTGTCTGGTCGGAGGGCCGGCGTGCTCGCCAGTTAGTTCTTGTCCCAAAATTGTCATCCTGACAATTCCTGGGGTTGGTTTGCACGCAAACCTCGCATGATCTTGAAAAGAGGCCTGCAGAAGTGGCGTTCCATCCCTTTCATGGAACTAAAGCAATATGCTGTGGTGTTCCCTGCGCCACAGCACCCTGCTAGTTAACCTGGACCGCGAAGTCTCTCAGGAGTGCAAGCGGAACGATGTCAAGCGCCTTGGTGTGGGTGTTGTTCAGGAAGACCTTCGGCGCCATGCCTTTCTCGTGGGCTTCCAGCCAGCGCGCCGCGCACAAGCACCAGCGGTCACCCTCTTTCAGTCCCGGAAAACCAAACTCAGGGTGTGGCGTTGAAAGGTCGTTGCCCGCGAACCGGGAATATTCGAGAAAGCTGTCCGTGATCTCGACACAAACCGTGTGGGAACCCACATCCTCGGCACATGTGTTGCAACACCCGTCCCGCAGGAAGCCGGTGACAGGATCGACACCGCACGGGGCGAGTTGCTGACCAAGGACGTTGATAGACGGTTCGATTTCCATGCGTCGTGCTCAACTGGATGAGCGCGTATCCTACCGGTTTTAGGTGGGAAAGGTGGCGGCGAGCAGCGCGCCACGTCCACGCCGCGCAGCCGGGTTCCGGTTGCGGGAAAGCCGGCAGAACATCGGTCATGAATCAGGGTTGGAGCAGCATGGAACTCGACATCGAGAGCATTGATGAAGCGCTGGCAACGACACGGTCCGTGAGGCGCCGCCTGGACCTTGCCCGCGCGGTACCGATGGCACTCATCGAGGAGTGCATCGATGTCGCTGCCCAGGCACCGGTCAGTCTTGCCGGCGAGGCCTTCCGTTTCCTGTTGGTGACTGACGATGTGCTCAAGGCATCGATCGCCGCGCTCTATGAGGAAGTGCTTGAGGAGTTGAATGCGGCCAGAGGCTCGGAGGTTAAATCCAGCCACCGTACGCTCGCCGCGAATATTGGCCGGATGCCGCTACTGATTTTCGTGTACTCGATCGGCAAGCCTGGCGTGGAGACCGCACATCAGGTCGCGTTTTATGGGTCCGTGTTGCCTGCGGCGTGGTCATTGATGGTCGCGCTAAGGGCGCGCGGGTTTGGCAGTACCTGGACGACGTTGCTCTCTGCGAGGGAGAAAGAGGTTGCCCGGTTGCTGCACGTGCCGGAGGACGTGACGCAAACGGTCATGCTGCCGGTGGCGTGGGCCCGGGGTGCGCGGTTACGACGCGCCTCGCGGTTGCCCGCCAGGCAGTTGATCGCCATCAACCGCTGGCAGACCGACTGAATTCGGCGTGAATTGACAGTCGACGGTGCGCGCGGGTAGGTTTCCGCAATGTCGGACGCGCCTTTGACCCGTGCAGTGCAGGGACGGCCCCGCCATTTAATAGCGGGTGGTCTGGAACGAACAATTGGGAATGAGCCCATTGTTAGTGAAGCAATGTAAATGAAGAGGGATGCTTCCGTGCAAACCGGGCGCAACCGCAGATGAGAGGGGAAATCATGGCGGAATTGCAGGAATCGCTTGTTACCGAAGACATGGGAACCCGCAAGGGGGTGTGGTCGGATGGGCGCCGGGCGCCGCCGATCGCTCGGTCGGATATCCGGCGTTGGGCGATCGCGACGTATTGGCCGGAGGAGCCGCCGAGGATCTATTGGGATGATGAATATGCTGCGACGACTCGCTACGGGAGCATTATTGCGCCGCCTGACTTCAACCCGTTTGCATGGCCCGTGCAGCGTATGCGGACGCCCCCAGGTGCGGCTGCGGCCCCGGATGGTCGTCGTCTGACGTCGATGAATGGTGGCCAGACTGATACTTATGGTGAGCCGATGCGCGCAGACGATGTGATCACCAGTCGGTCGCGTCTGCGCGACTGGGAGGAGAGGCAGGGTCGCAACGGGTTGACCTTGTTCGTCTACAACGAGACCGAGTGGCGCAATCAAGACGACAAGCTGGTACGTCTGCGTGTCAGCACCGGCGTCCAGTTCGAGGCCGGGCACAAGCGTTGAAGCAGAGGCAGCGCTGACGTTCAGATCAAGCGCACGCAAATGGTGAGTGTACAAACGAAAATGAGGAGACAGCGATGACCGTCAAGGTTTTCTATAACGACGTGAATGTCGGCGACGAGATGCCCGCGTGGTCGCGCCAGACCGATTTCATGCATTGGAATCGATATGCTGCCGTTAACGATGAGTTCGTGCCGTTCCACATGGACGACGAGGCGGGTCGCAAGGCGAACAACGAACAGGGCGCTTTCGGCATGGGCAATCTGCGATATGCCTACATCGTCAATGCACTGCAGGACTGGATCGGGGACGAAGCCGAGATTCGTGAGGTGGGATGTCAGTACCGTGCGATCAATCAGAAGCATGATGTGCTCACGGTCACTGCAAGGGTGACTGACAAGAAGCAGGACGGCGACGCCAATCTCATCTTTCTTGAGACCAATGTCGTCAACCAGGAAGACCAGGGCACTTGCCCTGGACACGCGGTTCTGGTTTTGCCACAACGCCCGTAACGCGCAAGCGCGACTGGGCCCAATAGGGAGGGGATGGTTCATGCATGACCTGGTGATCAGAGGCGGGCGAGTGGTTGATGGCTCAGGTTCGCCTGAGCGGGTGGCGGATGTGGCAGTTGATGGCAACGTCATTGCAGCGGTCGGCAAAGTCGGCGCGCGCGGTCGGCGCGAGATTGATGCTGACGGACTGTTGGTCACTCCCGGCTTCGTCGACATCCACACGCACTATGACGGTCAGGCGACGTGGGATCCTTATCTCACGCCGTCGTCCTGGCACGGCGTCACGTCGGCGGTGTTCGGTAACTGCAGCGTCGGCTTTGCGCCCGTACACCCGGACAAGAAGGATTATCTGATCAATCTCATGGAGGGGGTTGAGGACATACCGGGCACGGTGCTGTCCGAGGGTGTGAGTTTTGACTGGGAGTCCTTTCCGGAGTATCTGGACTCCCTTGCGCGGATGGACCGGGTCATGGACGTGGGTGCACAGGTGCCGCATGCCGCACTGCGCTTCTACGTGATGGGCGATCGTGGCGCGGATCACACGGCGGTTCCAACCGCCGCCGAAATCGACCGCATGGGTGTCTTGCTTGAGGAGGCGTTGGCGGCCGGAGCGCTTGGCTTCACGACGTCGCGAACGACCAAGCATCGGGCAGCCGACGGCCGCGTGACGCCTGGCCTGAGTGCAGGCGAACCCGAATTGCTGGGACTTGCGGCGGCAATGAAGCGAAGTGGCAAGGGCGTCATTGAAGTGAATTCAGACTTCGGTCCCGGAGAGTTCGAGGCAATGCGCGCCGCCGCCGAGGTATCCGGCCGGCCGCTGTCTTGTCTCATCGTGCAAGTGCGCGATTCGCCTGATTTGTGGCGTGAGACGATGCAGCATATTCGCGATGCACGGGCTGACGGCGTGCAGTGCAACGGACAGGTCCACGTGCGTGGAATCGGGATGTTGATGGGGCTTGAGACGCGCCTCAACCCGTTTCACGGCCATCGTACCTGGCAGGCGCTTGCCAATTTGTCGCCTCGTGAGAGGGCGTCCCGACTCATTGACGACGCGGGTCTGCGCGAGCGCCTTGTGGCGGAACGACCGGAACACAAGCATACGCAGTGGGTGGAGAGCCTGTTGCCACAGCTCTATCGACTGGACGACCCGCTGGTTTACGAACCGAGCAGCGATGAGAGCCTGATTGCACAGGCACGACGCGAGGGACGGGACCCGTGGGCTGTCATGCTCGACTGGTTGTTGCTGCACGACGGTGAAGGCATTGTGATGCACCCGTTCGAGAACTATCACGGCGGCGACCTGGATGCGATTCGCGAGATGTTGCTTGATGACGCATCGGTGATCGGTGTCGCAGACGGTGGCGCACATGTCGGGGTTATCTGTGATGCCGGTGCTCCAACCTTCATGCTCACGCATTGGGGGCGCGATCGCACGCGCGGCCCGGGTCTGCCGTTGCCATTTCTGGTCCACAAGCACACGCGCGGCAACGCGCTTGCCTACGGCCTCGGCGATCGTGGCTTGCTGCAGGAGGGCTTCAAGGCAGATATCAATGTCATCAACTTTGACGAGTTGACGTTGACCCGGCCGCGTGTCGTTTATGACCTGCCGGCAGGCGGCAAGCGCTTGATACAGCAGGCCCGAGGATATCGGCACACATTTGTCTCCGGTGTCGAGACGGTCGCCAACGACACCTTCACCGATGCGATGCCGGGACGCTTGATTCGCGGAGCTCGGTAACGCGGGTATCAGGCGAGATTACTCACGCTCTTTTTGCGTCGGATGCCCTCGATGCGGCGGCTGTGGAGATGGTGGGCATGGTGGAAGGCTGCGGGACGCGGTAATTGCGCGCCCCGCACGTTTTAGTGGGTTGCGGCCATTGCGCGCTCGCCCTTGCGATCTCCCCAGGGTAGTGGTGGGCTCGGCGCCGCGCCCCCCCTCACTGTTGTCCCAGCGCCGAGCAGGTCAATCCTGACCGAGCCGTGTTCATTAGTTACGGTTAGCTGACGACCCTTGAGCATCGCGACGTCGAGCGTGTTGTCGCCGAAGATCATGCCCGTCCAGAATTCGTTGCCGTCCGCCTCGATCGCTGCAAAGGGCGTGCGGATCTGGAATGCGGAACGCCACACCTCGGTGATGCGACCGGTATTTGTGCGCAGCGCGCCGCGCGTCAGGGTCAGGTGTGCGGACGCGGATCGGCCGCCTCGCTGAAACTCGTACTGGGTCATGACGAGTCGGGAACTCGCCGCGATGGCAAGCTCGGTGTCGTCACGCATCGTCAACGTAAGGCGGGAGACCTTGTTGGTTTCGATGATGTCGTTGACAAAGATTCGTGATTGCCGGCCAAGAATGTAGGACTTTCCGGCACGAATGACGTTGGGCGAGCCCCTTGCCTGCATCACGATGCCGATGCTGTGGTCCCTGAGGGGGAGTTGGTTGCTGCATGCCGTGAGCGTGGCACAGACGAGGAGGAGCGCCGCGGTCCTAAGCGTGGTCAGGGGTCGTTGGGCGGCTGGTTGGCGGGTCGGTGATCGTAACATCGTGGATGTCTTCCCAGTCAGCGTAGAACTTCAGGCCATCCTGCCGGATCATCCGGCGTTCTATATCGGGATAGTCGCATATGTCTATTGGATTGCGCTGGCCGCCCATCAGATAGATCAGGTCCGCCGCGCTGTTGTTGATGAGCGAGTGGGGTGCAGAGGGTGCGGTAAAGCCCATGAAATCGCCGGTGCCAACCGGGGTTTCAGCGTCGCCAATGCGCGCGGTACCGGTGCCGGCAAGGATATAGATGAACTCCTCGTCACAGTGGTGGAAGTGATATTGGGTCGACTCGCGGCCGGGCAGCAGCCGGACAAAATGCACGCCTATTTTGTGCATGCCGGCGGCGTCACCGAGCGAGCGCGTCATCCGCACGGCGTTGTCGTTGAACTGGTGGACGTGCGTCTGTTCGGGGAGTCGCTCGATGGCTGCCGACGACAGAAGCGGCGACTTAGCCGCGGTCACGACGCTGCCTCGATATCGGCTCCAGCAGTACCTCCGGTGGATGCTCGCTCTCGAGGGTGCCGCCAAGCATCTCCTGAATCTGGGGCAGCATGAAGGCGTCGTCCTCGCAGGCGAGGCTGACGGAAGTTCCCTGATTGCCAGCGCGCCCGGTGCGCCCGATGCGGTGTACGTAGTCCTCTGGATCTTCCGGCAGGTTGTAGTTGACGACGTGGCTGACGTCGTCAACATGGATGCCGCGCCCGGCGACATCGGTTGCGACCAGGACACGAATGCGGCCGTTCTTGAAGTCTTCGAGGGTCTTCACGCGCTTCTTTTGATGGACCTCGCCGGAAAGGAGGCCGGTAATGATGCCGTCCCGCCGCAGCCTGGCTTCGAGTGTGCGTGTCTGGTCGCGCCGGTTGGCGAACACGATGACGCGTTGCAGATCGGATTGGGTAATGAGGTTGTAAAGGACGGTGTACTTCTCGCTTGACGAGACGGTGTAGACGATCTGATTGACCGTGTCGACGGCAAGTTGCTCGGGTTCAATTTGGATGACAACCGCGTCCCGGGTCCAACTGGCTGCCAGTTGGCGGATGTCGTATGAATACGTCGCACTAAAGAATTGGGTCTGGCGCTTGTCTTTCTTGGGCGTGCGGCTGACGATCGCCTTGACGTCCGGGATGAAGCCCATCGAGAGCATCCGGTCGGCTTCGTCAATGACCATGGTCTCGACGGATGAAAGGTCCACAATGCGGCTGCGGCAGAAGTCGAGCAAGCGCCCGGGTGTCGCGACAATGATGTCGACATTGCCTTTGCACTGTTGCCGCTGTTTGTCGTAGTCGAGACCGCCCACGAGGGTGACCACGTCCAGGTCGACGTAGAGGGCGAGGTCTTCTGCATCGGCCGCAATTTGCATGGCGAGTTCGCGGGTCGGCGCGATGATGAGCGCGAAAGGCGTGCCGGGATTGCGCGCGGATAGTTCCGGGTTCTCGAGTTGGTAAGTGATGATCGCGAGCAGGAAAGCGGCAGTCTTGCCGGTACCGGTCTGGGCTTGCGCGATGACATCGCGGCCGTCGAGAGCATGCGGCAGCGCCTCTGCCTGCACGCCGGTCATGGTGGTAAAACCGAGGGTGGCGATCGCCTGGTTGACGGGCAGTGGCAGATCCAGTTTGTCGAACTCAGAGGCAGGAATCTCTGCAGGCGGAGTGGGTCGTTGCTGCGGCTTGCTGTGACTTGCTCCGCCAGCGGGCGCTTTTCCTGACGACTGCTTCTTCTCCGCTTCGGGTGACTGCCGCGCATCGGTCGGTTGTTTGTGCGTCTTTTCTCCGCGCCCACCTTCCGGCTGGGCCGCCTGCTTTTGGGATACGACAGGGCGTTTTTCGGGCCGTTCTTTATGCGGTTTTTCGGCCTGCCTTTCCTGCTGTTTTCTCGGGCTGGCGTCGGTCGTTGCGGGTTCTGGGTCAGCCGGCGTTGAAGCGGGAGCATCGCGGCTGCCGAAGAGGGTCTTGATGAAGTTCATAATGAGGATGTCATTGGAATTGCTACGAGTGTTTTGGTCAGGACGAGGCGAGCAGATGATCGATCGTCGACAACTGCAGGCACACGGTGAGGACCGACAGCGCTTTTGCCAGCTCGTCGATAGAAGGGAATGTTGGCGCGATGCGGATGTTTTTGTCTTCGGGGTCTCGCCCATGGGGGAATGTCGCCCCGGCCGGTGTGAGCTTTACGCCGACACTCTCGGCCAGCGCGACCGTTGCGCCGGCGACGCCGGGTTGCGTGTCGAGCGAAACGAAGTAGCCGCCTTGCGGGTCTGTCCAAGTGGCAATGTCCTTGCCGGCAAGTTCCCGCGTGAGCACCGATTGCACCATTTCGAATTTCGGTTCAAGCAGGCGTCGATGGGCCTGCATGTGTTGAGCGAGGGTTTCCTTGTCTTTTAGGAAGCGGACGTGTCGCAGTTGGTTCACCTTGTCGAAGCCGACCATCTGCACGCCGAGAAACGCCTCGAACGGTGCAAGATTGGCCTCTGATGCAGCCATGAACGAAATGCCTGCGCCGGCGTAAGTAATCTTTGAGGTTGACGCAAACGAGATGACGCTGTCGGCCGTTCCAGCTTCGTCCGCTGCGGTGTACACGCTGGCGAGCTGATCTTCGTCTGCACTCAGATGGTGGACGACGTAAGCGTTGTCCCAAATCACCCGAAAGTTAGGGCCTGCCCGCTTGCTGAGCGCGGCAAGGCGTTTGACCGTGGCGGACGAATAGGTATGGCCGGTCGGATTCGAATACTTGGGTACGCACCAGATGCCCTTTATAAGTGGATCGGCGTCGATCAGTGCTTCGACCTGATCCATGTCCGGACCACCCTCGATCACGGGGACATTGATCATGTCGATGTCCATGAGTTCGCAGATGGCGAAGTGGCGGTCGTAACCCGGCACCGGGCACAGAAACTTGATATTTGACCCGGCTGCCTGGGCCTCGCTCCGCCAACTCTGGCCGCTGCCATCGACCCCCTTTTCACCGATGCTCTTTTCACCGAAACGGGAGGCGCCAAAGTGCATGGCAAAGTGCACATAGTTGTACATGAGCGTCAGGCTGCTCGGCCCGCCTGCGAGCACCTGATCTGGGGACGCCCCGAGGATCTCGGCGCCGAACGCGCGAGCCTCCGGAATGCCGCGCAGGCCGCCGTAATTGCGCACGTCGGTGCCGTCCTGAAGGAGGTAGAAGCCATCCAGAATGCTGTCCATTGCCATCGACAGATCCAACTGGTCGGGCGCGGGCTTGCCTCGGGTAAGGTCGAGGCCGAGCTTTTCGGCGCGGATCGCGTCGAGCGCTGCGATGAGTTTATCGCGTCGCGCCTGGAGCTCGTTCGCTGAAAGTGACCTGAAGGGAGCCATCAGAGTTCGAACCCTGTGGTTTCGTCCTGCCCCAGCATGAGATTGAGGTTTTGTACGGCCGCACCGGATGCACCTTTGCCGAGATTGTCCAGCAATGCAGTCAGCAGGACGTGTTCACTGGTGCCGGAAACGTAGATGTCGAGCCGGTTGGTGCCGTTATTGCCCTGGGGGTCCAGAAATCCATTGTCCATATCCGTGCTGTCGTTCACGGCGTGCACCGAGATGCAGGGTTCGTTCGCGTAGCGCCTGGCAAGCAGTGATTGCACTTCCTGAGGCGTCGTCGCGCGCGCAAATTGTCCGCGCAACAGGGCAACATTGACCAGCATCCCGCACCGATAATGGCCAACCGATGGCATAAAGGCGGGCGTTGCATCGAGGCCTGCGTAATGGCGCATTTCAGGCACGTGTTTGTGCTGCTGGTTGAGCGCATACGGGCGGGCATACCATAGCGCTGTCGGATGGGTAGTGGCGCGGTCTTCATAGCGCTCAATCATTTGTCGGCCGCCGCCGCTGTAGCCGGATACAGCACTAATCGAGAGTTGGGCTGCGCGCGGGACAAGCCCACCCGCAACGAGCGGGGCGATCATCGCGAGAAAGCCGGTCGGGTAGCACCCCGGATTGGAAACGCATTGGGCAGCCGCGATGGCGTCGCGCTGGCCGGTAACAAGCTCCGGGAAGCCATAGACCCAGCCCTCCTGCACCCGGTGCGCAGTGCTCGCGTCAAGCACCTTGGTGCCGGTTGGTGTGGCGAGCGCAGACGTCGCCTTTGCGGCGTCGTCTGGCAGGCATAGAATGACGACATCCGCAGCCGCGACGACCTCCTGCTTGATCGCGTCGTTCTTGCGATCTTCGTCAGCGATGGACAGCAGTTCGAGGTCGTCCCGGGGCGTGAGGAACTCGTGTATCAGGAGTCCCGTTGTACCCATTTGTCCGTCTATGAATACCCTGTTCATGGCGCTCGAAACGCTCCTCGTCGTGGGTTGTGGGTTGTCGGTAGAGTGGGTAGTGGGCGGCGGGTAGTGGCGCCAGATCGGCGGGGTTTTGGGCCCAGTCGCGCGCGTTGCGGTCGGGCGGTTCGCCCGGCACGCGATTCTACACGGACAAACGATTGATTTCCTGCACGGGTGCCTAGCGGGTCCTAAAAAGCGCCTGACTCGTAACCTCGTCGGCCCTGGCGTCCGCGCCCGCGAGCAGGTTGCGCAGATCTGCTAGCGGCGTAGCGTCGAGCGTGGTTGGCCGGGCCCCGTCCGTCGACTCTGAGACTGGGGTTTCGCCCGTCAGTGGTTCAATAAACGGGGCAGCGAGCGCGTGGCTGAGGGTGACTGACGGCGCCACGTGTTCGCGGATGTAGTGGATGAACTTCAATGTTTGGAAACCATCGAACCGGTCGTGCAGAAAGCGCTGTCGGCGAGGACCCGCGGGCGGCATCCCATCGAGTAGTCGGGTCTGCTTGAGGAAGCCAGCGATGGGCCCGGCAAACTGACCACGCGCGTGACTGCCCGGCTCGTCTGCGATGGGGAGCAGGGCCAACAACTCGCGAAGTGCGATGAAGCAGTCAGGGTGGTAGTAGCGCATGTCGTTGCGGGGTGACGTCAAATCCTGGAGTTTGCGTATGCCCGGGCCGGTCCCCACCGGCACTCGATCCGAGACTCTTCCAGAGATGTTGAGCACGGGTCGGGTGAGGCTGACGACGGGGCCCCGCTTGGCGAGCTTGTTCAAGAGGTAGAAATCCTCACCCGCGCTGCGTTGCGGGAAGCCGCGAACCTCAGCGTAGTGCTGGGCGCGGAATGCGAGCGTACTGCCTATGGTGTGGAAGGCATAGGGAGAACCGGCCCAGCGCAAACCTGCGACATAGTAGTGCAGGCTGATCTCGTACAGATAGCAGACTTCCTCGGTGCCCGGCGACGGCTGATGCAGAAAGGGAAAGACCAGCGCAGAGGTATTTGGAAGAAGGTCTGGGTCCATCGCCCCGGTGAAGTAGTCAACAGGCAGTTGGGTGTCGGCATCCGTGCTGTGGATGAACGGTGAGCGCACTTTGCCGTCGCGCCAGAGCGCGAGCGCAATGTCAGCGCCGATCTTTCGTGCAAGGCCAACACCGTGTTTGACCGGAATCGTTTGGCCGTTGCTGCAGCGGTCAACGAGCAGGAGTGGTCGATTGTCCGGTGTTCGGCAAAACACGAGCGCGCCTGTACGTGACATGACCCGTTGGCTGAGCCCAGCCAGAGTCGACACGGTCTCACCCTGGCGACCGGGTGGGGCGTTTAGCACGATGATGATCAGCGTCCTGTCTCGTTCCGGGAGGCTACGCCAGCAGTGAGCGAGGCTCTCGGGCGACTCGCGGAAAGCGGGGATGACGAGGACGTTGTCGAAGGAGAGATCGATCGGCACCGATGATGATTCCGGCTCTGCATAGCGGGTCAGGTATTGGTCGACGGCCCGGGTGGTCTTGGTGACGGTCATCAAACAGTCAACTTAGTGGAGGCGCGGCCCGACCGGCAGCGACGCGATGAGCGCCGCCTCGGTAGCTAACCAGAAACCCAGCCGTTCGCGTACGTCATCCAGTGGGAAATAATGCTCGGCGAGCGAGACAAACCCTTCGTAATGTCTAGACTCGGAGCGGGCAAGGCCCGTGTAGAGGGACGCGAGCGCGGAGTCATTCGCCAGGGCGCTGGAGATGAGCGAAAAGCGTTCAGCCCCGCGCGCTTCAATAACAGCGCCACATAGCAGGCGGTCAAGTAAGTAAGGCCCGGCGTCGCCGCGCATCTGGTCCCGCAGACTGTTCACGTAAGGGTCGCGTTTGTCTGCCGTGATGCGGATTTCGCGGTCGAGGATTACGGCAATAACCTGTCGAAAATGACCCAGTTCCTCGATGGCGAGATCAACCATGTGATTGATCAACGTGGGCTTGTCGGGGTAGTGGGCGACCATCGACATCGCCATGGCGGAGGCTTTGCGCTCGTTTGCGGCATGGTCGACCAGGAATGTGTCGAAGTCGCCGAGAACTGCATCCAGCCAGGAGGGGTGCGTTGGACCAGCGAGAACGAGCGCAGCTTGTGGTGGGGCGATCAGCCGAGAATTTCCTGCAGGAATCTGCTGATCTCCTCGACCTCAGGGAGGCAAACCTGATGGCCCATCGAGTAGTCGAACCAGCGTACATCGTAGCCGAGACGAATGAGGTTCTCTCGCGATGTCGCAGCACGCATGATCGGGATCATCGGGTCCCTCGTGCCGTGTGCCATCAGGATCGGAATGGCCAGGTTCTCGTCGGTCCGTTCTGTATCGACGGTTGATACGTCGTACAGATAGGTCGACAGTGCGGCGATGCCGGCAATCCGGCAATTGAGACGCAATCCGGTGTGCAGCGCCATGACACCGCCCTGTGAGAAGCCTGCGAGAACGATGCGGGAGGGGTCGATCCCAGCCTCGATGGCTGCATCGACGAATGCGCGGACGTCGTCTGCGGACCGACTAATGTCATCAGCGCCCTCGTGCTCTGAGTGGGGGATAAAGTCGTACCACGCCCGCATCTCTTCGCCATTGTTAATGCTGACGGGTCGAATGGGCGCGTGCGGGAAGATGAATCGGATGCGGTGACCATCCGGAAGTTTGAGTTCAGGCACGATCTGCTCGAAATCGTGTCCGTCTGCGCCAAGCCCGTGTAGCCAGACGACCACAGCGTCCGCAGGGTGATCAGGCTCGAGCGTGATGTGTTCCAGTAATTCAGTCATCTAGCTGCCTTAATCGGGCGATCATGAACTACCCATCCATGAGCCGACATGTCGGGGCAGGGCGATTATAGGAGTCGTGTGTCGAGGACGTCCAGCCTGCCGTGGTTTGGTCAAGGTGTGCGACGGCACTGAACGTTGATACCATTTTGCTTTTCCCGTCGGAGGCCACCCCGCAAATTTGCACGGCTGCTGTCCTGACAGGCAGACAGCTTCGTCCTGAGATCGAAAAGAGATGCTGAGGTATCGAATTGTCGGGAGGAAATCACACACACTTGGCGGGGGGTTCCGCCCGATTAGTACCGAAAACACTGCAGGAAACTCAATGCCATTGTGAGGTCTTCGCACGGGAGGGTGCCGGGTCTTGGCCCGTTTGAGTAACAGAGCGTCGCTCGTGCTAGCTTGCGAACGGGGTGGTTATTGCCTTAAGACAGCCCCGCGCTCAGGATCTCCGGCAGCCGGCCCCCGAACATGCTCGTCAGTCGTATAAAAACCGGGGAAAATCAGGATTTCAATGTGAATCAGACTATGATGGCCGGTAGCTGGCGGCACTAATGGGGGGAATTGAAAAGGGGTAAAATCGGTATTTTAGATAGTGTGTCTGAAGAACCACTAGATTCAGGTCGAGTACTTGACGAGTCAGGAGGGGGGAGAGACGGAAATGTGCGGGTGCGGACATATGCGGTTAGAACATGTGTGATTGCGAACAGAGGCTTGTCGATTGTTGCCTTGCGGGCCTGAAGACGAGTCGATCGCCTTCGCACCGATCCTCCGCTGACAACAGTGAGCGGCGTTAGCGCACACAGTCCAGATTAAGGAGACCGTGGAAGAGGCGTTCAAAAAGAGGCGGGAAGAGGCCTAAAACCTAAACCTAAAGAGAGCGGCAGAGTCCAGCGTGAAGAGACGCGTGAAACATGAGACCCTGCGGTGATGCAAATACGGTGATGCAAAGATGCACCAGATAAAGAAGAAGCAAGTTGGTGCGAAGCCATTAGCAAAGAGCCATTAGCAAGAGCAACTGGCAAAGAGCAACAACGAAAGACCACGAATAACAGGGCGAAAATTAGAGTGAAACCACTCAGTTATTAAAACGACCTAAAAGAGTGCAAAGCGCTCACAAGAGCCCGAAGTCGTCATCGGGAACCAGAAGCCGGCATTCGCGAGTCACAAACACGATATAAAAGAGACCGTCGTATCGCGTGCAAGAGAAGGAACGCAAAAGACATTGAGACATTTGATACAGAGGAGTCGACAGAGCAGCACCCGTCAGCAAGGCGGTGCAGAAGCCATGGCGACTGGGTCAATTGACCCTGGTCCGGCGGTCGACTGGTTGGCAGATCCAAACTCAACTGTCGATATCGCTGGGAGATCGCTGCGTGGCAGTCACATTAGATTCAAGCAAAAGGCAAGCTGAAAAATGAGCGTAGAGCTATTAGATACAACTCGATTCCATGGGTTCAGGGTCAGGCGACAAATTGCTGGAGAGACCTTCCAGGAATACTTCTCCCTGAAAAAAGATGGCAAACGCTTACGCGGTGAAGCCCGGGGCAACGTCAAGGCGATCGCGGAAAAACGGGATGCGACATTACAGCGCAAGCAGCAAAAGGCGCGAGCAGAGGCGGCGCGGACCGCATTGTTCGACGCTGATGGCCGCGTGCGCGGTATTCTCTTTCGAATGAAAATGGAAAAGAGCGGTACCAAGACACCCGTCTTTCAAATTGGAATCATGTCGACGCGTGCGGGCAAGATCGTCAACACCACCGTGTCAATCAACCTCCATGGGTTGGCGGGCGCCTGGTTGAAGGCGGTCGATTTCTACACGGGCCACAAGAAGATCAGCAAGCGCTCTGAGATATACAAGAAGCTGTTGGGCGCGCAGCCGACCCAGGTGCAACTCGATGCCATGAAGCGCAAACGCCCGCGTGGACGTAAGAAATAGGCACGAGGGACCAGAAGGTAAGAGGGATCAGAAATAGGAATGAAGAGTAAGACGTAAGCTCGACCAGAATCCGTCGCCGCCGGCGGTTCTGGCCCTCATCACCGTCGCGCGGGACCAGATGCTGGCAAAGCCAGCTTGCTGACCGCGCGTCTTGCGTTGACGGGCTGCACTGGGCTGCGAGTGGGGCGCAGGTGGCGGATGCGCGGCGAGGCGAAGGACGTCGTCTTTGTTGCGTGTCACGTGAGTTGAATCGCGGCACTCTGGGGATCATGCGTTTTTCCCCGGGACCATCCGATGTTATGGTCCGGCCCTCATGTGAGGAGTTGGCATCTTGAGCGCCTATCGCGACGAATACACGAGATCTATTTCCGACCCGAACGGGTTCTGGCTGGAGCAGGCGCAAGCACTTGGTTGGTACCGACATCCGTCGACCGGTTTCACGCCCGGGGACGACGGGTCCGGGACATGGTTTGCGGACGGCGAACTCAATACCGCGTACCTTGCTGTTGACCATCACGTAGATGAGGGACGTGGCGACGAGATCGCGCTCATCTACGACTCACCCGTGACGAACCAGGTGCGGCGTTTTTCTTACCGTAAGTTGCAGACCGAGATCGCGTTGCTGGCTGGCGCGATTCAACGGCTGGGCGTTACAGTCGGCGATCGGGTCATCATCTATATGCCGATGATTCCGGAAGCCGTGTTCGCGATGCTCGCGTGTGCCCGCATTGGCGCGGTGCACTCAGTGGTATTTGGCGGATTTGCTGCCCGGGAATTAGCGGTTCGCATCGACGATGCTGAACCGGTGCTGGTTCTCGGAGCGTCATGTGGGATTGAGTTTGCCAACGTTATTCCGTACAAGCCGCTGCTCGATGAAGCGAGGCGCATTGCTCGATTTCAGCCGTCAGCGACCCTCATTCTGCAACGACCGGAATGTGTCGCCGCGATGGGCGATGGCGACCTGGACTGGCAGACTGAAGTTCAGCGGTCCACGCCGGTCGGTTGCGTTTCGGTGCGCGGCTCAGACCCGCTCTACATCCTCTATACCTCCGGTACGACCGGCAAACCGAAAGGCGTTGTCCGGGACAACGGCGGGCACGCGGTAGCGCTTGCCTATAGCATGCGCGCGATTTACGGGGTGGGGCCGGGCGATGTGTTCTGGGCGGCGTCCGATGTGGGTTGGGTCGTCGGGCACTCCTACATTGTCTACGCGCCGTTGATCGCTGGCTGCACCACAATCTTGTTCGAAGGCAAACCGGTGCGGACGCCGGATGCCGGAACCTTCTGGCGCGTGATTGACGACTACAAGGTGAAGGTGTTCTTCACCGCGCCCACCGCCTTTCGGGCTATCCGCAAGGAAGACCCCGAATGTCTGGAGCTAGCCAAGTACGACATTGGAAGCCTGACGGCCCAGTTTGTCGCCGGTGAACGCACCGACCCTGCAACTTACGAATGGTTGTGCGAGCACCTCCAGGTTCCGGTCATCGACCATTGGTGGCAGACCGAAACCGGCTGGACGATTGCCGGAAACCCGCTTGGCATTGAACTGCATGATCGCAAGCCAGGTTCAGTCTCCCTCCCTGCGCCTGGTTTCGACGTGCAGATTCTGGCACCCGACGGGTCTGTTTGCGGGACGGGAGAAGAAGGCGACGTCGTGGTTCGGTTGCCTTTGCCGCCGGGATGCCTGCCAACTATCTGGGGGGACCACTCGCGATTTGTTGACGGGTATCTGACCACACATCCGGGTTACTACCACACAGGCGACGGCGGCTTCATCGACGAAGATGGGTATCTCTTCGTCATGGGACGGACGGATGATGTCATCAACGTTGCGGGCCATCGCCTGTCGACGGGTGAGATGGAGGAGATTGTGGCAAGTCATGCGGATGTAGCCGAATGCGCGGTAATCGGCATCGAGCATCCTGAGAAAGGCCAGGTGCCAGCGGGTCTGGTGGTGCTTAAGGACGGCGTCAATACGAACGATACGGAACTGACCGCCGCGTTGGTTGCGATGGTGCGCAAAAACATTGGTCCGATTGCCAATTTCAAACAGGCGGCGATTGTTGCAAGACTACCGAAGACGCGTTCCGGCAAGATTCTGCGGAAAGTGATGCGTAACATTGCGGATGGGAAACCGTTCGAGCTGCCCGCGACCATCGACGATCCGGTCATACTGGACGAGATCGAGGCGGTGTTGCGAACACGCGGTATCGGTTTGATCGCGGGTTGACGAGACTCGATGCGCCTTTCTTTCGATTAGATGGTGCTGGTCAGACTGGGTGTCGCGTGCGCAGATTCGTCGGAACTGAGATTCTTTAGAATTGAGATAGGCCTGATAAACAAAACACGTGGGGGAGAAGCATGCCGGGCACGGTTGTGATCACAGGGGCATCGTCTGGATTCGGTGCTGCAACAGCACGAAAATTTTATGAAGGGGGCTTTCGGATCGTCGTTGCGGCGCGGCGTTCCGAGCGTCTCGCTGATCTGGTTGCCGACATGGACGCCGACCGGGTGCATACGATCACGCTCGATGTCAGTGACCGCGCGGCTGTCGACGCCGCTGTGCAGGGTCTCCCGGATGGGTTTCGCGATATCGATGTTTTGGTCAACAATGCCGGGCTGGCATTGGGCCTTGCTGGCGCTGATGAAACGGATCTTGATGAATGGGAGACCATGGTCGACACCAACGTCAAGGGACTCATGTATACCACCCGGCTCTTTCTGCCATTGATGGTCGAGAGAGGCCGCGGACATGTCGTCAATCTGGGTTCGGTGGCTGCGTCCTGGCCATACCCGGGCGGAAATGTCTACGGTGGCACGAAGGCCTTTGTGCAACAGTTCTCGCGGAATCTGCGTGCAGACCTGCTGGGCAAGAACATACGCGTCACCAATGTCGAGCCGGGAATGAGCGACACCGAGTTCTCGCTTGTCCGCTTCGACGGGGACAAGACGAAGGCGGACAAAGTCTACGAAGGGACAGAGCCTCTGTCCGGCGAGGACATCGCCGAGATCATCTATTTCGTTGCAACCCTGCCGCCCCACATTAATATCAACCAGCTTGAAGTCATGCCGACCTGTCAGGCCTGGGCACCGTTTGCAGTTCATCGGGAATGATCGGTCACGGCAAACAATCGCGGTATAATCGCTCAACGATTGAGAGACCCAGACAATGATCATCGTCCACGGTACCTTCCCGGTGAAGCCGGAGCTTCGGGATGAAGCCCTCGAAATGATGACCCGGATGGCGACGGCCAGCCGTGCGGAAGTTGGCTGCGTTAGCTACGAGTTCTACGTTGGCCTGACGGACCCCAACACCATGCTCCTGTTTCAGGAATGGGAATCGTTCGAAGCCATGCAGGGCCACTTTGAGACGGACCACATGGACGAGTTCGTGCGCGTATTGCCAGAACTCCTCGCCGGCGAAGTCGCGACCCGGCGGTACGAGGTCAAGTCATCTGACGACAGTGCGTCACAGGCCGATATCAGTGTAGATGCCAAAGAGACCGAGCGGCCGGCGCGGTCGCAGAAGATCATTCACTGACGAAGCGCTTCACTCTATAGCCGCATCAACCTGGCGATACCCGCATCAACCTGGCAACTTTTGGTCTTCCGGGCAGGCGCTGCTGTCACTGATTGCTCTTTGTTCTGATTCGTTCTGATTTCGTTGTAGCTCGCTGTCGCTCTTGGTTGCTCCTTTCCGCTCCCTCCTATCATCCTTTTTATCGTACTTTTCTGCAGGGTCTGTTCCCGGCGGTCCTGTTCGCGGGGTGGCCTGACGTCGCGTGCATTCCATGGCAGGATAAGGGTGTTCCCATGACTGGCTTGTGGGCCCATCCCTGATGGGGAGGCACCACGACCTCCATACAGGTTCTCATCGCTGACCCGGAGGTCTTACAACAGATGCAGTCGTTGCAGAACCGCGTCCTCGCTTGCTATGCGTTTGTGCGCTATCTGTCTGATCATTTCCGTCGCGACTGTCAGGGTACGGCGGCGGCCCTGACCTATCAGACACTCTTTGCCGTTGTGCCGCTGATGACGGTCACCTTCACGGTGTTCTCGTCGGTCGAGGCCTTCAAGGGCCTTGAGTCCGAGGTCGAGACCATGATTTTCTCGGTGATCGTTCCGGATAACGTGTCCGTGATCAGTGAATACATCCGGGACTTCACGAGCCAGGCGCGTGGGCTGTCGGTGGTGAGCCTCGCGTTTCTCGGTGGCACGGCCTTCATCATGCTCTACACCATTGAGGTGACCTTCAATGCGATTTGGCAGGTCAGCGAACCGCGACATGGCTTTCAGCGATTCCTGATGTACTGGGCTATTTTGAGCCTGGGACCGATGCTCGTGGCGTTCGGTCTGCTACTAACCAGTTACCTGAACGGCCTCGTGCCATACATGACGGGCGTCGCACATAGCGTGGAGGCGCTGCGGGTGTTGCCCATCCTGCTTTCAGCAGGAAGCTTCACGTTGATCTATGTTGCCGTGCCAAACTGTTATGTCCCGTTTCGCTATGCGGTGTCTGGCGGGATTTTGGTGGCGGTGGTGTTCGAGGTCGCCAAGTACCTGTTTGGGTTCGTCATGTCCCAGACATCCTTTGAGGTCATCTACGGCGCATTTGCCGCGGTGCCTTTATTTCTGCTGTGGATTTATGTGTCCTGGACAATTGTCCTTGTGGGTGCAGAGCTTGTGAAGAGCCTCATGACCTACGACCGTCGGGTCGACGACGCGCCCGAGTCGCATCTGTACCAGGTTCTGCGTTTGCTCGAGTGCTTCTATCGTGCGCATAAGGCAGGGGAGGTTGTGAGCGAGCAAGACGTGGTGTCAGGCGTACACATGGATGTCGAGAACTGGAACCAGTACAAGAGCAAATTGCTTGATATGAACCTGATTAGCGCTGTGTCAGGTGGTTTTGGACTGCGCCGAAATTTGTCTGAGATCACGCTCTGGGACCTTTATCACGAATTGCCGTGGCCGTTGCCACATGAACCTGCCCGTGGCGATTCCGCCTGGCAGAGCCAATTGTCGGAACTGTTTCACGAGATCGCCGGTCGTAATCGCCAACTGATGTCACTGGATCTGGAGTCGCTAATCAATGAATCACTATCTGGCGCCGAGTCACGGCATGCGTGAACGCACTTCCAGGCGGACAGGTCCGTTTGCCGTCGGCTCGTGGCTGCTGCTCGCTGCGATGGTCCTCGCCGGATGCACGCAACCGCAGCCGCAGGAGTCGAACTTCGTGCCCGTCGAGGTCCTTGCGGAT
>Ga0115002_10001737_pt1 | contig 29428 bp, 27 predicted proteins | sample ArcticOcean_MG_C_8_FD_89576 | JGI IMG/M metagenome (GOLD analysis project Ga0115002, IMG submission 89576) | Marine microbial communities from western Arctic Ocean - ArcticOcean_MG_CB11_86 | ecosystem: Environmental > Aquatic > Marine > Oceanic | place: Arctic Ocean: Canada Basin | collected... | reverse complement strand
TTGAGGTGGACCCAGGTGTGCACGTGCTCGAGCTGTTCCACGGCCCCACGCACGCGTTTAAGGACTTCGGCGCCCGCTTTATGGCGCGGCTCATGTCGGAGGTAGACCCCGATGAGGTCAACACGGCTTCGCCCCGGACAGTCCTCGTGGCCACCTCCGGTGATACTGGGAGCGCGGTGGCGAACGCATTCCACCGCCTACCCGGATATCGGGTGGTCGTTCTCTTCCCCCGCGATGGTGTCAGTGCGCGTCAGCGCCGCCAGATGACGACCCTTGGAGACAATGTCACATCCGTCGCAGTAGCCGGAACCTTCGACGACTGTCAGCGCCTGGCGAAGGAAGCCTTCGGGTCCGCATCCATACGAGCACAACACAGATTGACCTCGGCCAATTCGATCAACATCGGCAGACTCTTGCCTCAAGCTCTGTACTACATGTTCGCCGCGGCCAGCCTGGACGACCCTCCACGATTCTCGGTCCCCTGCGGCAACTTGGGCAATCTCTGTGCGGGGATGATCGCCCGCGGCTGTGGAATGCCGACTCATAGTTTCCTCGCAGCTACCAACGTGAACGACTCGTTTGCGACGTTCCTGAATACGGGTATGGTTGGCGACCGAGAGTCCATATCCACGATCTCAAATGCGATGGACGTTGGTAGTCCGAGCAATCTGGAGCGTATCCGCTGGATGCACGAAGACTCTCCTGAGCCCCTCCAGAATTCCGTCTCCAGCCACGCGATCGACGACGACGACACTCGCAAGACCATACGTGATGTCTTCTCGCGAACGGGATATGTGCTCGATCCGCACTCAGCCGTCGCCTACTGTGCGCAACAGCGCCACCCCGCTCCCGCCGGTGTCCCGACCGTCGTGCTGGCGACGGCACACCCGGCTAAGTTCCCTGAAGTGGTCGAGCAGGCTATTGGCGCGGAAGTCCCGCTCCCGCCGGGGCTCGCATCGGTGATCGGCAAGGACGAACACTTCCTACAAGCGGCACCCACACTCAGTGATATTGAGGCAATCTTGAGCCGGACCGACACGATTGAGTGACCTGGCCGCTGCACGAATCCGGGTGCCGGGCTCCACGTCGAACCTAGGCAGTGGATACGACACCATCGGCCTCGCGTTGAACCGTTACCTGGACGTCCGATACGAGCCCGGCAACCAAGTTCTCAGGGTTGAGCGATCTGGAACACTCGAGAAGCTGACCGACTCTGTCGAGAATGACCTCGTGACCGCCGCATTTATGGAGGCCTTAAGCAAGGATGGCCTCGAGGCTGGAGGCACGGTGCACCTCAGCTCGACGATCCCCGTTGCTCGGGGGCTCGGATCATCCGCCGCTGCAGTACTCGCGGGTACCGACCTTGCTCTGGCGGTGCGGGGCCTGCCAGAAGACCGGGACGCCGCCTTCTGCGCCGCCTATGAGCACGAGGGGCACGGTGACAACGCGGCACCTTGTCTCTTCGGTGGGCTGCGAGCCGTACTGCCAGGGGCCACCCGCCCCCTCGTCACGAAGCTCGAGCTCTCTGACATGATAGGCTTCGCATACGCCGCGCCACCCGCAGGCATATCGACCATCTCAGCTCGAAAAGCGCTCCCGAAGCACGTCGGACACGACACGGCGGCCCGATCGATCGCTAGGGCGACAGCTCTAGTTCAGGGCCTGGCACGCGGTGATCCAGAGTTGCTCAGGATTGGGGCGGAGGACGAACTCCACGTCCCACATCGACTGCCCATGATCCCGGGCGCGTATAACGCAATCGGTGCTGGGTACGACGCAGGAGCGTGGGCTGTCACGGTCTCCGGTGCAGGATCCGGGCTCATCGCTATGTGTCCGGTCAGCCTCACAGATCTGGTGGCCGCCGCGATGCGCGAAGTCTTCGCGAATGGTGACGATGATCCTGAGTGCGTCGGCTTCGCAGCAAATGTCGACCACCACGGCCTCGTGCGTCTAGAGGCCTAACTGTCGCGCGATTTTGTGCGAATCACCGAGGCGCAACTCGGGAGCAGATAGGCGTTACTCGCCAGCCGTCCTCCCAGGAATGCAGCAAAAGCGGCAGTCGCCCCGACTAGGTTGAGCCCCCAGCCCAAGCCCACAAATACGAGCGCAACCGCGGCAAGCTCGACCGCGCTCGCGACCGTGATGTGCTGCGTGCGACGCCCTTCCACAAGTATTGCGCGCTGAAGCGATAGCATCACAGACAGGAACGGCAACGGTACCAGTAGGCGCGTCGGTATTAGCGCGAATGCGGTCAACTCTGGGGTCAAGCCGGAGATGCTCACGAACCACACGTGGGACAGTGGCGTGAAACCAACCAGTGCGATCCCCAGCGAGGTCACACCACCCAACGTCAATGCAAAGCGCCTCAGTTCCCTGAAGTTCTCGAGCCGCTCACCCATGAGAGCAATCGCGACGTCCTGGAAAGCCAGCCCCATTGAGCGGAAGAAGAACGAGAGTGAGTGCACGACCGGGAAGACAGCCAACGACTCGAGTGGGGCGACGCTGCGACCCATGAAGAACGTCAGCAACGGTTGCACGGTCAGGCCAATTAACGAGGTGAGCGCGAGCGGGAGATAGAAAGACGCGATGTCCCGATACGATATCTCACGTCCCGTAGCCTCCAGGTCACCCTTCCCGTCAAGCAGGCCGCGGACCGTTGGAGCCGCCATGAATCGGGCCGCAACCGCTTCCACGCTGACCCCAATCCCGAGAGCCATCGCTCCAATCCAGGAGCCCGGCATGTCGAGCCAGAGAAAACCGCACAATGACGCGAGGGCCATCGAGATGAGCCTGATGACGGTGCCCCACGCGACGAGGCGGGTCTTTCCGGCCCGGATCAGCACTCCCTGAAGGAAGCGACGATACCCGATGGCTCCCGGCCATGGCAGCATGAACCACAGCGCACCATAGGTCAGAGACGACACCTCCGTCGGCAATCCGATCAGAGATCCCGTGACCCAGTTGAACACGCTTGGAATCAGAAGGACGAGAAGGCCGGCAGTCGACAGGAAGTTCAGCGCGAACGCGAAATTCCGCAGCTTAAGAAAACTGGTGCGATCGCGGACCAGTGCCGTGGCTGCGCTCATCAACATGATGACCGGCGCTTCGATCAGGATCGCCAGTGCGAACGTCACGCCGTGGGCGGCCAGATTAAACGTCGGATCTGGCATGCGGGCAATGACCGCGGCTATGAGCGGCCCTTCGGTCGCCATCATTACCCACGTGGCTGCCAAGGGCGCCCAGAAGAGGGCGATGCTACGCTGTGAGAGCCGCAAAGGTCACTACATCCGGAACAGGTAAGAGAGCTTGACGAAGAACCCGTCCTGAAGAAGCCGCTTCGGGCCAAGCGCATATCCCGACAGTCCATCCATGATTCGGCTGTAACCGAAGAAGAAGACAGTTCCAGGAGACGGCTCGTACGAGAGCAATGCTTGTCCTTGGAAGCCCCCCTGATCTCGCACCGCCTCGAGCACTCCGTTTACCAGAATCGGCTGGCCAGATTCGGGGTGACGAAGTGCGGAGCGTTCCTCCATATCGTACTGCCCGACCACCCGGACAAAGACCGACCGACCCAACTGGTACTGCACACGAAGGCGGGGAAGGTGCACTGTACTGAACAGTGAGTCGTCTATCCGGCGCCAGAGCTTCGCCCAGGAGTAACCCGCCACTACTTGCAGCGCCTCACTGGGCTGGATCGTGACACTTGGAGAGAACTGCCTCTCCCATCCCAGGCCCCCTTCGGAGAAGAGCGGAATTTCTCGAAGAAAGATGACTCCATTCAGGCTGATTTTGTCGTTGATGCGGATCTTTGGGATCGCAGCTAGGCCCAGCATCCGATCGATTTCACCCGGTACCGTGAACGGCTGAGCACCACCGGCTGGGCCCTCCACCTGGTATGCCCCGTAATCCTCCGGCTGGAAGCGAAAACCGCCCCATCGAAGAATAAAAGCCACACTTCGGGCTCCTCGGAGCGCTATGGTTGGCCACAATTCGAACTCCCAGTCGTCCGCCGAGCCCCCATCCCAGAATTCGTCGTGGTTAAAGAAGTGGTTGTTTCGAAACTCGACTCCCCAACGCTCGACCAACGAACCCGGCTCACCATATCGATCGAACCCAACAACAGTTGAGAGTTGTGTGTCCCCCACTCGAGGCATGAAGCCGCTGCGGGTGCGAAAATCAGGATCGATGTCCTCAAAGCGCACACTGTAGTGGTAATTCAATCCACTGCGGCTGAAGCTCACAGTGACTGCGGGTTGGATCTCGACACTCTCTCCAGCGGCTCCGGAGGAGGTCCAACTCCCCGTCAACTGCGTTTCGAGCGCGTACCGACTGCCAAAGAGCATCCGGGCATCACCCGAAAGCACTCGATTGAAGCCGCCTCCTTTGGTCAGCGTGCGGTCCGTATAGAGTATGCCCGCGCTCGAACCCGCACCGATGTCGCGACGGACGCGCATGAGGTTGAATACGGCGTCCGAGGAGCCACCGAAGACCGACGTGGGACTCTCGTCCACAGAGCCTAGGTACGCCACACTGAAGCTGCCGATCTTTCCGGTCAGCTTCGCCCCAGCAATCGGGTCCACGATCCGGCGCGTGTGTACGAGGTTCTGAGTGCTGCGAAAGATCTCGGCGCCTTCCAAGAAGAAGAGCCTCTTTTCAGGGAAGAAGAGCGCGAACCGTTCGTTTACTTGAACCTGATCCGCGTCGGCCTCAATCTGCGAAAAATCGGGGTTCAGTGTGGCGTCCAACACGAGGTTGGGTGTGATGCCGATCCTCGCATTGATGCCCGCTTCTGGATCGGGATCGTCCCTAGAAAAGACACCATTCGTCCGGAAGCCCTCGAGCTTCGCCGTCGTCACCGGATTGATTTCGATGAGTCGTTTGGGCCTCAGTCCGCGAAGCCCACGCAATCTACCGCTCTGCGCCAAGACGCTGGAAATGTCGAGCGTGAGTGGTGCCCACGTCGACTTGAAGTTCGTCCGCATGATGCCACGTGCAATCTGGATACCCCAGTCCTGCTGCTCCACATCCGGGAATCGGAGCGACACATAAGGAATCCGGATTTCGGTGACCCATCCGTCCTCCGTCACACGTCCGTGTGAATCCCAGATGAAGTCAGGATTGAAGTCCACCTTCGGCCCAGTCGGGCCGCCCATGGGTGTTATCGACTCCAGCCACATCCCATCGGTCTGAATGCCATACGCGTTCACGAAAAACGAGTACGCAGAGCGCTCGTCGTCGAACGTATCGAGCATGATGCGCACCCAATCATCGACGCGGGTCGAGGCATCCCGTTCCGTGAGATGCACCAAAATGTTCTCGGGGTCGGAATCGAACACCTGGAACCCAAAATAGATCGCGTCCGAAGAATAGAAGACACGTACCTCTGTTTCTTCCGAGGCCCGCGCTCCTTCCACCGGTGTGTACTGTGTGAAGCCGGTCAGAACCGCAGCCTGCGCCCACTCAGCTTCGTCCAGGCGCGCATCGATTGAAATCGATGGAGACTCGATCCGAGGCGGATCGACATCTAACTGGCCGTCCCGACCGCTGTACCGGAGCGTGTCAGCGGGCACCTGGGTCAGAACGGCGAGAGAGAAGAGCAGCGCGGTCACATCGACTCCAAGGGATTCGAGTCCAATCGTTAGTCACGTCAGGCGTGCAACCTCGTGGATTCCGACGAGCCCGAAAAGGGAACGGCCACACCACCCTGTAGGCGATGCGGCCGCTGCCGTTTCGTGTACTTCAGCGACTAGTGTGAGACGCTGCGCCCCTCAACGAGGACACCGGGAATCCGGTGGTTTACGCGCACACCGTAGATGCCGTCGGTCCGAGCGGCCATGCCCGTGTGAGGCAGCGTGTGGAAGCACATGCTAGTTCTGGCTGTCATCGCCCAGGGCGCCCGCGCCGAAGGCGCGGCCGTAGTAGTTGTTGTGATCACTCGGCTCCTGAAGCGTGAACGTGCCCTTGAGCGTGTAGTCACCACTGACAGTGTTCGAAGGATTCCAGGCAACAGTCGCGGGGCCGGTGTTCAGCTGAAAGCCGCCCCCCATCATGGCAAGCGTCACTTCGGGCACGTCGTCCGGGTCAGCTGCGTTGTCATTTCGGTCTACCCGCACCTGCGCCACGAGAGGGGCGGCGATCAGAAGGGCGAGGGCAGCCATGCTGATTCGACGAATTATGGTATGTACGCCTGGTTGCAAATCATTTTCGGGTCAATCTGCGGCCCATGCGAGGGTCGCTTGAGCAGGATTATGTACAGCCCGGCTCGCATATGCTTACCCAAATACGAGACCGCTCGTAGAGAACCTCGCGGAGCTATTCGCTCAAGCGCGCCTTGTACTCATTCTCTAGGATCCCGAACAGAAGAGTGTCGCGCCATTCCCCGCGGACCCGCACGTCCTCCCTCATACACCCCTCCCGACTCATTCCAATCTTCTCCAACACATGAGCCGAAGCGGTATTCTGGGAATCACAACCGGCCCACACACGGTGTAAGCCCAACACGTCGAAGCCCAACATGAGCATGGCTTCCGCCGCCTCAGTCGCGTATCCCTGCCCCCAAGCTTCCCGGCTGAAACAGTATCCGAGCATGGCCTGCTGGCTGTCTTCTGCGGCGAGGCTCAATTCGATACCCCCGAGCAGGCGCCCGTCCTGAAGGTGGGCCACGGCAAGTTCGTACCCGATTCGCGGCCGAGCCGCGGCCGATTCCGCCGCCCGCTCCAGGAAGTCGCGGGTATCTACCTCCGTGTTCGGGCCCCACGACATGAAGCGCACGACTTCGATATCTGCGGCATAGGCGTGCACCGCCTCATAGTCGCCAGGCTCGAAGTCGCGCAGAAGGAGGCGATCCGTCGCCAGCACTGGGTCAGTCATTTCCACGTTCAGGACCGGATCAGTTCACGACGCGGATGACACGTCCCTTTTGATCCACCACGAAAACAGGCCCCTTTCTGATGTCATCACCAAAATCGAGAATCGGAGTCAGTTTCGACGGGGCTCTGGATGGTGACGAGAACGAGCCGGAATACGGGTCGGCTTGAGAGACATCCACCGAATAACCCACGTCCGCCATCGACTGAATGGAGATCGCACTCAACGGATTACTCACCCCCGACGTGAAGAAGGGAGTCATGAGTTCCAGCCCAAGAAGCGTCTCGCGCCAATGGGCATCGCTCGACCCCTCACCGGCTGTGTTCTCCACCGGCACCTTCTGGCCGAGGGTGTAGCTGGAACCACCCGCCGCGTCGAAAGCCGCGATCGCCTTCTCACCTGTGAAATGAGTGTCCGCCCCAGGGCTGGATGGTAGCGAAGGATTTTGGAGTAGCCCACGTCCATCCCAGATGGTACCTAGGCCTAGTACGTGCCCCATCTCGTGGAGAACCACAGGAATCAGACCTCCGCTTGCCTCCAAGTCGTCCAGATCCGCGGCGTCGAACTTCATCGAGCCTATGGCCGGGAGATTGGTAAGGCCCCTATTTACGCACGGCCCGGCCGACGCCAGGGTCATGCCCGCTCCATCGATCTCTTCAATAGTGACGTAGATCCTGAGGTCGTCCACCTCACCCGTGAACAGGGGCTGGCCCTCGGTACACGCGTCAGCCGAGATCGGCTGATTAGAGAAGTCGATGTTGGGGATGTCTATCGGAATAATGGACATCCAGCGTTCAGCTGCAGCCGTCACGGCGGCGTCCTGCGCAGCCGTTCCGTGATTGAGGAAGACCAGTTCAATGTTGAACGGCAGCACCTCGCCACCGAGCGTGATACTCATGGTGGCCCCGGAGAACGTGCTGAACGCATGCAGGAGGATGTGATAGATCCCGGGTTGGGCACTCCCGATCTGGCAGCGCTCCTCATTGGTCGAGTTCCCGCTCAGGCAATCGTTGTATTCTGCGCGATTCGTCGGTCGGTCGCCCCGCTCAACGAACAGATCCACATCCCCGCTGCCTCCGGTAATCTCAAACGTCAGAATACTCGGTGAGCCCGCCGGCACTTCGAGTCTGAACAGCAACTCATCGTCAGTTGTCCCGGAAAGGACCCCTGTCGTTCCGGCCGGAATCACAGACTGCTCAATGACCGTGACGTTGCGGAGCGTCGTGTTATTGCTTTCGTCACCTTCCACGATCTCGCCGTCCGCGTCGATGTTCACCGCGAGTTGCCGCACCCCCGCGGCAAACGGTCCGACGGAGAAGGTGACGGTCTCAGAAGCTCCCGTCGCAAGTTCACTCATGGCCTTGGTGGCGATCTCCGTTCCGTCCGCTGTCAGCTGAACGCGGTATCCTGCGCCAGTCGGCGCATTTCCATCGTTTCGTATTGTGAACTGAACGTCCACACTTTCGAGTGAGGTCGGGTCGGCCCTGGTTACGATGAGGGTGCCGCCTGTCTTGAGGTCTGGGATCGGAGTCGCTGACTGAGCCGTGGCACCGATCGTAGCGCTCGCGCCGCCAGCGATGGAGGCAGTTAATGACTGTCCGCCAAACACCTCGCCCAGGGTCCATACAGTGGAAGCCTCACCGTTCGCATCAGCCACTGCGGAGGGGGCACTCACCGTGCCGCTCTGCCCGCCCGGTGTGAACGTCACCGTTTCACCCGGAACTGGCGCACCCCCTTGGTCGGTCACGCGCACCACAACGGGCGTCGGCAACGTTTCACGGACAATCGCCGTCTGATCACTGCCAGAAACGATCGTGACTACGGTGGCCACCTGGGCTACGGTCACCTCTGCGGTCGCACTCAGGGCCTGGAACGTGGCGGTCACCGTGGCACTTCCGTTCGCGACGGCCGTCACCACTCCCGAGCCATTCACGGTGAAGACCGCCGGGTCACCGGTGGTCCACGTCGGGGCGCCCGCGAACGTCGTCCCGTTCTGATCGAGGATCAGAGCACGCAGGCTCGCCGTCTGCCCGACGAAGGTCATCGTGGTCTGATTCGGCGTGACGCCGATGGTCCGAGGCGTAGGCGTGACGTCGACGATCGTCATCGGGTCCTCCGCGCCGCCGCAGCTCGCGACGGAGAGGAGAACGAGGGTCCGAAAAAAGGTTCGGGCTCGCGACTGAATCACTGGCGATCTCGACTGAGTTGAGGGGGGGGAAAAGAAGATGCACGGGCGTGGTGATGTCACGATTGCTCATTGTAGGCCGACCAGGCAAGTGGAGCCGCAGCCGCCCTCAATATCTCATGCGCCGACAACACGCAACGAACGCACACGGTTGCCACCGTCCAAGGTGGACGATATCACCTAAAGAGCCACGAGACCCCTCAAATACCCCACAGCGCCATGACACGATTCACCACCATCATCGCGGTACTCGCCCTAGGGGCCTGTGCGTCGGACACCGTCGAGGCTCCAGCCTTTGATCGTGAAGCGGAGAGCGTCGCCCTGCGAGCTGCCGCGGAAGCCTACCACTTAGCCGCGAGCACCAAGAATGCGCCGGAAGTCGTTTCGATGTACGACGCCACGGCCGTTATGGTCCCGCCCAATGCAGACTTGGTACGTGGGATCGATGAAGTCGAAGACTACCGGTTCGGCTTCATCTCGACGCCCGGCGTCGAACTGGTCTTCGAGCTCGTGCGCGTCGAGGTGTCGGCATCCGGCGACATGGGGTGGACGCTGGCCGTCGGTGATATCACGATCAACCGGGAGGGCTCGGAGCCCGGGCGTGATATCGTCAGGGACTTCCACGTCTGGCACAAGCAGCCGGACGGGTCCTGGGGCGTCGTGGCAGATGTCTGGAATTCGGGGATGCCCGCGGGGTGACCAAGGTGCACAAAAAAGCCCTCCGGGTCTCAAGACCTAGAGGGCATTAACGGAGCGCGAGGGATTCGAACCCCCAAGTCCTTTCGGACGCTCGCTTTCGAGGCGAGTGCATTAGCCATTCTGCCAGCGCTCCAAACAACAAAGCCCGGACTACCAACGGTAGGCCGGGCGCAGTGCTCGTCCAAACGACAGTATGACCGTCTGTTCGAATCCGGGCGCCATACCCGGCGGACTTCTTCCAACTAATCGGGGCGCCCGGATTCGAACCGGGGACCTCTGCGACCCGAACGCAGCGCTCTACCGGACTGAGCCACGCCCCGGATCCTACTCGGGTCTTACTACAACAGGGTGGGATTCAGCTCGCTTCGCTCGCTGCTCTCCACTCCCTTCGGTCGCTTCGAGTCGAACCCACGCGGTGCGTTTCATTCGAAACGCACGTGGGTTCGAATCAAGAACCTACCTGCTTCATACCTACGGACGAGGTGGGATTCGAACCCACGCGGACAATGTCCACACGATTTCCAATCGTGCGCCTTAAGCCACTCGGCCACTCGTCCCCGATACTGAACTTCCACGGGAGCGGGATTGACCTCGCTTCGCTCGGTCCTCTCCTCTCCCTACGGTCGCTCCGAGCCGAACCCACCATGTGATCTGCTACGCAGATCACATAGGTTCGAATTTCAAGAACCGAACCGCTCTTTTTTCAACGGAGGGAGTGGGATTCGAACCCACGCGGTGTTACCACCAACGCCTTAGCAGGGCGCCGCCATAAGCCACTCGGCCATCCCTCCAGGTGGAGGCGCCAACAGCCTCCGACCATTGCCCCGCTAGGGATCGAACCTAGACTCTCCTGAACCAGAATCAGGCGTGTTGCCAGTTACACCACGGGGCATCAGAGCCACCAGCCGGATTTGAACCGGCGACCCCGTCATTACGAATGACGTGCTCTACCAACTGAGCTATGGTGGCGTTTCGTAATGGAGCCGAGGGGGCTCGAACCCCTGACCTCAGCGTTGCGAACGCTGCGCTCTCCCAGCTGAGCTACGGCCCCGCATTCATTTCGATGGGCGCGACAGGATTCGAACCTGTGACCTCTACGATGTCAACGTAGCGCTCTAACCAACTGAGCTACGCGCCCGATTCCCACCGATCCTGCCACAAATGCGCCCGGAGGGATTCGAACCCCCGACCTCCTGGTCCGTAGCCAGGCACTCTATCCAGCTGAGCTACGGGCGCTCCTACAATTCCATGCCCACGACAGGACTCGAACCTGTACGCCGTTTCCGACACTGGTCCCTCAAACCAGCCTGTCTACCAATTCCAGCACGTGGGCCCTACATACACGGTCGCCCACTTGGGGCGGTCTGATGCTCGAGGAGGGACTCGAACCCTCACGGGGTTAACCCCCACAGGGTCCTGAACCCTGCGCGTCTACCAATTCCGCCACCCGAGCTTACTGCTCGTCACAAGTCGAAGGGCTCGACCAACATGGAGCCGAGGGGAATCGAACCCCTGACCTCCTGAATGCCATTCAGGCGCTCTCCCAACTGAGCTACGGCCCCTCGCACAACCTGGGGAAGCCGCCGGCTTCTTTCGAAGCGAACAACTTCGTATGTCAAAAAACTGCTTAGCGGGGCTGACGAGACTCGAACTCGCGACCTCCGGTGTGACAGACCGGCACTCTAACCGACTGAGCTACAGCCCCCTACTACTGGTTCCTACTGTCCTGCTTACTTCCTAAACATATCCCGACGGGGAATTGAACCCCGATTGCCAGGTTGAAAACCTGGTGTCCTAACCATTAGACGACCGGGACTTAATCCGATCATACAGGCCCGGAGGGACTCGAACCCCCAACCCCCGGTTTTGGAGACCGGTGCTCTACCAATTGAGCTACGGACCTCTAGCCTCTTCCCCGCCCCAGCCTTCCGGCGGTTCCATCGTCATGGCCAGGGGCAGAATCGAACTGCCGACACCATGATTTTCAGTCATGTGCTCTACCAACTGAGCTACCTGGCCCGAAAAAAAACCGCCCGAGCCGGTGAAGGCGCGGGCGGGAAGACTCCGGAGAAGCCAGTCCTACCGGCTCTCCGCCCCCGCCCGCTTCCGCGGGCTCCACGTATCGGCGACCGTCCAGAAACTCGACGTCTGCACGCTGTTGTCTCCTTGTCGGTCTTCTACGTAGGAAACGCCGCCCAACTGGCGGCGCATCGCGAGCTTATAGCGGGGGCAGGATTTGAACCTGCGACCTTCGGGTTATGAGCCCGACGAGCTACCAGACTGCTCCACCCCGCAACAGTGACCGGGAAGTTAGTCGAGAATCGCCGGAGAGGTCAACCCGATTTCTGAGTTGTCGTAAACCCTTCCATTTGCGTCCTTTCTAGAACGAGTATCGCCATCTGGGGGAGAGATGCTGAGCGCCACATCCATCGACCTCTTGATCGCTCTCGGGTTCGGACTATTAGGCGGCCTGCAGAAGGAGCGCGCAGCGTCGCCGCTCGCAGGCCTACGAACCTTCGGGCTCGTCTCGATCCTCGGGAGTGGTCGCCCGTGCTACTCGCGGACACAGCCGGACCAATGGTCATCGTAGACGGCCTCCTGGCGATCACGGCACTCATGGTCACCGGCAACATCGTGTTGTTGCGGCAGGGCAAGAGCGACCCGGGACAGACCACAGAGGTCGGCCTGGTACTCATATACCTGGTCGGCGCATACACGGTCGCCGGATCGCGCCAGGTAGCGATCTGTCGGGCGGAGTGATCGCGGTCCTCCTCTACCTGAAAGAAGCACTCAAGAGCATCGTCACGAAGCTGAGCGATGTCGACGTGAGAGCGGTGATGCAGTTCGTCCCTGGCGTCCTCTTTGCCATCCCTGCGGCTGAGAACCTGCTCGGAAGTACCGGCCTTTATGCCACGGCAGTCGTCTCTGGTCTCACGGACATCGACGCGATCACCCTGCCTATATCCCAGTTCACCACCTCCGGGCGACCGGAGTGAGACACCGGCTGGAGGCTTATCCTCCTAGCCTCGATGTCCAATCATGGCCTTCACATTCACCATGGTCATGAGCCTAGGAAGCAAGGAGATGGCGAAGCGGCTCGGTGGCCCAGTGGCGTTCTCGATCCTCGTGGGCATCATCCTTCTTTTCCTATGGAGTTGAGGCGACCCTGGCCCAGGATTACCTTTCGCTCTCTTTCGGGACGTGGCGCAGCCCGGTAGCGCACTGCAATGGGGTTGCAGGGGTCGCCGGTTCGAATCCGGCCGTCCCGATATTGAGAAGGATTAACTCCCACAAGGCTTTCTGCTTTGTGGGAGTTTTTCTTTTGAGGCGGGGTCCAATACGTCGATCCAATACGTCGGGGGTGATTTTCTTGCTTCGGGGGGAGCTGGGGGGTCTCAGCAACGGCCCATCAGGCATGGAGCCTCCGCTCGGGGACCGGGTCAGGGGCGGCGGAAGGCGCGTCAGGAGCCCGGAGGAGAGGTAGCCCTCGGCCCCTGGGGTCACCGATGGGTGCGGAGCGCTCTCGACTCCCGCTGAGTGCTTTCTACTACCCGATGCAGCTTAGATGCTGTTGCACTTCAAAGTTGATCCTAGGGAGTGGCGCGGTGGGAGACGATACATCGTCCTCATCACAAATCCTGGAGCGCTTGAACGAGTCGATCGATCTCAGACGTCGTGTTGTACACGTGCGTCGATACGCGAATCGCGTTGTGACCATCCCTTTGATGCTCATCGAGATGCACCGCAGCTAGTCGCTCCATTAGCGACACAGACTCCATAGCGTCCAACCCCGACTTCTCGAAGATCGTCGAACCGGGGGCACTTTGATCGATCTCGCCACTCAACACACGAACGTCCGACAGTTCGGCTAGCTGCGCCTTGAGGTGGTCGGACAAGAAGCGACATCGTGCCTCAATCTGATCTAAGCCCAACGTCCCAATGAAGTCGAGAGCTGCTCCGATGGCCGCCCGGACCGGGAAGTCGGCTGTACCAGGTGGCGCATGCTGCGGAGCGTCATCCGTCGCGTCGGGCGCGAACGCAGTGACAACATCCGTGCGCGACGATTCTCGAACATACAGAAAGCCCGTCCCAACCGGCCCCAGCATCCACTTGTGGAGACTCGCTGAATACGCGTCACAGCCGAGCTCCGAAAGATCCACCTTGAACTGCCCAACGGCCTGCGCACCATCAACGAGAGACATCAGACCCCGTTCGCGAGCCATACCGCATAGCTCCGCGACTGGGTAGAGATGCCCCCCTCGCGTCACGTGGCAAAACGAGATCGCTCGTGTGTCGCTGGAGGTCGCGGATTCCAATCGCGCGACAATCTCATCCGCCGGAGGCAGCGGACTAGGGACGAACACTTCGGTCACCCGAAGTCCGTCTCGGACCTCCCGGAAACGCCAAGGACGGGATCCCGCCGGATGCTCCTGGGAGGTGATCAACACCTCCGCCCCAGGCGGCAAGCGCGCCCCTATGGTCTGTAGGTGGAGCGCTTCCGTCGCGTTGCGCGTCAGTGACAGCTCCTCCGGTGAGACTCCGAATAGGCCAGCCAGTCGGGGGAGTACCGAATCGCCGACCTGCCTCTGAAGGTCGTGCTTCCCATGAAGCGGTTCCCGGGAGATCGCCGCATAGCCGGCCGCCACTGCATCGACAACTTGCCGAGGGGGCATGCCCAAGCTCGCATTGTTCATGTATGCAACGCCTGGATCTAGCAGGAACTGCGCGCGAACCGGGGCCCAGGCCTCGTCTCCAAGTCCCACGGGCCGTTCGAATTGAGGCAGGTTCGCCGCCGGGCGTGGCTGTTCATCGGCACAACCAGATAGCTTGGCCGTGACGAGTCCAATTGCGCCGAGTTTCAGTGCGGCTCTGCGGCTGACTGGCTCAGACATCATCGGGTCTCTTGAGGGAATCCAACCTGCCTTTTGCGCCTGAATAGAGCGCCACTACCTCTGAGCCGCCGGTACTCGGAGTACCGGCCCGCACTCATGGGTACGCGACCCTTGCCCAGTAAGACGCGCCAAATGAGGTAGCCTCTGCGGATCAGCCACCCTACCAGCGCGACTTGCGCAAGCAATACGATGACGACCACCGCGAGGAGCGCGTCTGTCACAGCCTTTGGGCACCATGGGACCGTCGCTTCCCGATCTCACCAAGCATGCCCTTGGGTACTAGTCGTCTCCCTAATGGGACTTCTCCTTGTGCTGTCTAACGACTTTGGAATTCTGCTGCGCGACTACGATAGCTCACGGCGCACGAAGTGCGCGAGCACAACGGCCTACCGCGACAGCAGAAATTCCTTGTTAGAGCGCTACCCCAGTGCTTCCAGCATCGCTCCGAGCGCCTCTTCCATGTCGGCTGACCCTCCGAGATCGCGCGTACGCGTGTGCTCGGACGCCAGTGATACCTCGATCGCAGCTTCTAGTTCGCGGGCCGCCTCGCTCTGACCCAAGTGCTCCAGCATCATCGCGGCACTCCAAATCGCAGCAATCGGGTTCGCAACACCCCGACCAGCGATGTCAGGAGCCGACCCGTGGACCGGCTCGAACATGGAGGGGAACGACCGGTCGGGATTGAGATTCGCAGCGGGGGCGATGCCGATGGATCCGGCGACGGCCGGCCCAAGATCGGAGAGGATATCCCCGAACGGATTCGATGCGACCACAACATCGAACCAGTCCGGGTGAAGCACGAAGTGAGCCGTGAGGATGTCGATGTGGTACTGGGCGGTCTCAACCCCAGGGTACCGAGCCCCCGCCGCACGAAACCGCTCATCCCAGAAGGGCATCGTGTGCACGATCCCGTTCGACTTGGTGGCCGAGGTCACGTGCCGCCTTGGTCTCGCGTCTGCCAGACTGAAGGCGTATTCCATGATTCGGTCCACCCCCCGACGTGTGAACACGGCCTCCTGCATCACCGTTTCTCGCTCGGTTCCGGCGTAGATCCGACCGCCTACCTCCGAATACTCTCCCTCGACGTTCTCTCGGACCACGACGAAATCGATGTCTGCTGCTCCTCGACCTTTGAGAGGAGACTCGATGCCCTTCAGCAGCTTGACGGGCCGGACATTCGCGTACTGATCCAACTCTCGTCGGAGTGGGATCAGTAGCCCCCAAAGGGAGACGTGATCCGGTACCCCGGGGAACCCAACTGCGCCCAGATAGATGGCATCGTGCGAACGGACTTGGGCAACGCCGTCCTTGGGCATCATCCGACCCGTCTCCGCGTACCGCTCACAAGACCAATCGAACTCGTCCCACCTCACACCAAAGCCGTGGCGTTTCGCCACAACCTCCACCGCGCGCTGGCCGGCCGGTATCACCTCGCACCCGATCCCATCACCCGGAATGGTAGCGATCCGGTAGATCTGCTTCTGGGCCATCTAGGCACCCCCTTGGTGCAGGAACTCGAGCGTGTGACCGACCACCTGATCGGGTAATTCTTCGGCAAGATAGTGCCCGCCGGGCAACGCCTCGCCGTCCACCTGTTCGGCGCGCTCACGCCAGAGTGCCAGGCAGTCGAAGTGGGCCTCGATCACCCCCTTCTCCCCCCATAGGACCCAGATCGGGCAGGCGACCTTCTTCCCGCCATCCTGGTCGTCGTGGAGGATATCAATCGTCACGGCGGCTCGGTAGTCCTCGCAGCTCGCAGCGATCGCCCTCGGGTCATCGAAGGCGTCTAGGTAGGCTGCAAGCGCGTCGGGAGTAAACGGATTCAGACCTGCAGAACCCGCCCCACACTTCTCCACCCAGTATGCTCTCGGATCCGCGCCGATCATTCGCTCGGGTAGGGGCGAGGGACGGATGAGGAAGAACCAGTGCCAGTAGGCTCGGGCGAACGACGCATCTGCATGCGCATACATCTCACGAGTCGGAGCGATGTCCAGTAGTACCATTCTGACCACCGATTCCGGTGAATCCAAGGCCAGGCGATGCGCCACCCGCGCGCCTCGATCATGCGCGAGAATTGCGAAACGATCGAAGCCTAGACCGTGCATAAGGTCGACCATGTCTCGCGCCATAGCTCGCTTCGAGTAGGTGCTATGGTCAGGTGCCGGATCGGGCTTCGATGATCGTCCGTATCCGCGGAGATCAGCCGCCACGACTGTGAAGTGTTCAGCAAGGTCGCCAGCAACCTTGTGCCACATGACGTGGGTCTGAGGATAGCCATGGAGCAGCAGGAGAGGCGGGCCCTCACCGCCGATGACGCCTTGGATTTCGACACCGTTCGCCATAAGGGCGAAAGGCCGATAGTGCTCGAACATGAACACCAGGGGTTGGGGGGATGCGTTCTAACAACTTTGGAATTCTGCTGCGCGACTACAATGCCTCCCACCGATCGTGCGGTGCAAGCCGAGTGACCGCGTGACCCTCCAGTTCATCCCGCGACAGCAGCGATTCCTTGTTGGGCTGTGCCCCAGCCCCCCCGAGGTCAGAATCGATCCTGCCCGCCTCCCCCGAGGCGCGGGTTGACGACGTTGTTGAAGATCGAACCGAGACGGTAGCGAAACCCGAAACTGAGTCCTGCCTCGTAGTTCGTCTCAAGCTGGCGACGCCGCAGAAGGATTTCCTCGAGGTCGGCACCACCCTTCGGCAGATTGAGCTGATTGTGGATGAACTCCACCCCACCGCCGATCTCGATGGACAACCCCTGCGTGACCCGAAACGCGATCGTCCCATTGAACTCAAGGCTGTAGCGCTCAAGATCGTGCAGGTACTGCGATGCATTGATCCCCACATCCACCTCTCCCCAGGGCTGAGTCACTTCGTAACCCGCGCTCAGGATGTGCTCTGGAAGCCGCTGGTGCGTCTCGTCGTAAATCGTGGTGTCTCGGTACCGTATGTCCGAGGCTCCAACCCGGTAGGCTACCGTGAGCTGGCGCCGCGTCGCGTCTCGATACGGATAGAGGCTCCATTCGACGGCTGGCATCATACGAAATCGCCTATCGACATTGTCGAATGTCGACGTGAAGACATCCCCGAAAGCACCGACCGACCAATGGGGTGAAATGCTCCGGACGACATAGCTGGTAAAGCCGTCACGCCTGGACGTGCTCTCGATCGTATTGTCGCCCCTGTCGAAGCGGTCGTAGTTGTAGTTGAAGAACGGCCGAAGCTGGATCTTCCAATCCTCCGTCACCCGGTTTACGTAGATTCCATAACGGGTGTCGTAGGATCGCTGCCGGGATTCAAAGTCTGCGCTTCCGTCCGCGTACATCTCGATGGTCCAATGGTCCCATGGATCATCCTCCGGCTGCGCCTGCCCACTAGTTGCATCTTCCGGAGCTGCGACCTCGACATTGAGTCGATCACCCACGGACGTCCCCATCAGGTACGGAACGAGAATCGCTTCGAGCGTGCGAGCGAATCCGTCCCGCTCTTCCGCCGCGGTCGCGTCCACGTTCGTTGTATAGACCGTCGAGACGTCCATCCCCTCAAACGGCCCCTGGCCAATAAGATCGAACGTCTGCGCTCGTCCACCCGCACCCGTGTTCTGCTGAGTCACTAGGACGTGTACGTCTGCCACTTCGCGATCACGGACGTAGTCCAGGTAAGTCATCTCTTGCCGGATGAACGTCTCGTCGCAAGACCCGCAGTCGAGGAAGACGGCTAGACGCGCCGGTATCTCAGAGCCCACGGCTTGCGATAGCGCCGGGTGGGCGGAGATGGCGAACCATGAGAGAGCCATTAGACACCCGGTCGACACTACCGACCACCCGCGCCTAGGGGGTGTGTTCGTTTTGAGCCTCTCGGAGCGTCGGGGCATGAATACTCACATTGCAGGAGGGTGTGGGGGGGCGACTCGGGCAAGATCTGCACGGCCCCGGTACACCGCGCCCCCGTGATCCGCGGGGACCACAAATGGGCACGCTCGGCTTCGTTGTCTGCTCAAGTCGTCTCCACACTACACGACCATCTGAACACCCAAGTTGTTGAGCGGGCACGCTCACGGTGCGCTGCATAACGATTTGCGATTCTGCTGCGCGACAGAGACGCTGACAACTCCCCAGAAGTTACCCGAGATGCCACGCAGCTAACTCGCGTCCGTAGCAATGGCTTGTTAGATGTCGCACCCGCACAGTGATTCCTACTCGTGCTGCTGGATGAATCTGAGCATTAGGTCACCGATGTGATCGTCCGATGCGTTGAGATCAGTCATCAACGACATGTGATTCCGATTCGGCACCTCGACGACCCGGACACCGTGATTACCGGCCGAACGCATGGCTTCACCAAATCTCTCATTCTGCTCACGGCGCCACTCGTCGTCTCCATCGGCATAGATGAGGAGCATGCGCCCTCCCGCCGTGCCGATATGCGGGGCGACTGACGCCACCAACCAGTCCGCGGGATCTGTGCCCCACACGTCTTTCGGGCGGTCTGCAGCAGTCTCCTCAACATAGAGAAACGCGCTGATCGGGATGGAGCCGCGTAGCGAGGACGGATCAAGATCATGCACCTCCAAGTGGCTCGGATCGAGCGTGAGGAGGGCAGCCAGATAGGCCCCGGCTGAGTGCCCAGACACGTACACATTGTCTGGGTTGCCGCCGTAGTCGGCAATATTCTCGACAACCCAAGCCGTTGCAGCTGCGGCATCCTGAACATGGGCAGGATGCATAACGGAGGGTGTCAGGCGGTAGCTGGCCGAGACGACTCCGATTCCATGCGGAACTAGGCGCTGTGCGACCCCCTGGCCATCGCTCTTGTCGCCGGCCCGTAGAGCTCCGCCATGGAAAAACACGACCACCGGGGCGTCAGCGACTCCCTCCGGCATGTAGATGTCGAGGAGATCCTTCCCGTCCTCATATTCTGCAGAGCTTAGGTAGTCGATATCGTGTGTCACGATGCCCTGAGCCAGCGCCGGCAATGGAGCCACGAGCGAGAATAAAGCCAGCAGGCAGTACGATCGTTTGATCTGAGTCATTCCTTCCTCTTGAGCGCCAGCGACATCTAACGACTCGCCATTCTGCTGCGCGTGCTGCATGCGAACAAGGGGCGCGAGCCGTCAGGCGAGTGGCCCGTTATCGCTCAGGTAACCCGTGTCAGTAGCAATCGCTTGTTAGATGGAGGCTGTTCAGTTCGTTACTGCTTCCCTGAGTGCTCGTACTATTGCTTCAAGTTCCTCCTGAACTGTTCCTGCGTTGCTGACCGTGAACTGGGATAGGTAGCGGCGGGTTGCCACGAGATTCGAGAACTGGCGATCGGACGGAAGACGAATCATTGGATCGTCGGAAAGTTCGGTACCGTCGATATCGGTTACTCCGCGACTTGAGGGCGTTGCCGCAAGACGCCAAGCGAAGATCGGTTGTAGTTCGACAGCATTTGCGAGAAATGGGATTAGGGTCGTCTGGACGAAGACCCGCGCGTCCAACTCCTCCTCTTGGAGATCCCTGAGCGCTGCGGGCCAGTCGGCAAGAGAACCCCTGAGATGTCGGGGGCTGACAAGGCCAAAATCGCCAGACGCCACCAACGCGTCGAGATTCCCGCGCCTTGGATCCGTTGTAGGAACCAGAATCAGCTTGGCAAGTATGCTTGCGGCGACCTCGGGATTCCCAGGAGAACGGGTCAACTGAGCTAGGATCTCCGTGGCCGCGGTAATCACCTCTTCGTTACGGACGACGGCGCGTTCTAGCTCCGTTGCGGTTTCCTCGAATTCGGCGAGCAGATCGGTCAGAAGGTCCTCTGCGTCTGCCTGCCGCTGGTGTGCATCCCATCCGGCGTCTAGGCCGAAGGCGAGCAAGATGCTGCCAACGATGACGAACATCTCAAGCGTTGCCCGCCTCAACGAGAGACCCTTCACCCGTCCTCCAGCTCTGGTGTACTTCCGCAACCTAACGACTCGCAATTCTACTGCGCGGCCTGGGTGCTGACGAGGCACAGAATCCACCTGACTTACCGACTAGGTAACCCGTGCCAGTAGCAATTGCTTGTTAGGTAGCTCGCGGTTCTACCGGGTGGAACCGTTGTAGCCCGGGTACTCGCCACGCTCAGCAAGCGTCAGCCGACATCGTTGTCATCGGCAAAAGGTGATAGCAGTGTCTCGCGATATCTTGCTGTCGAACGCTCCCAAAGCGCCATCTTGCTGCGAGAATATGCGGAAGAAATCGGCCTGATATTGATCCGCGGCTACCACATGCGGGCAGTCCTTGATCCTCATGCCGATGAGCACGTTCTCTGAAGTCGCTACCGGCGGGAAATTATAGAGGTAGTACTGGGAGTATTCTTCGTACCCCGAATACTCGAGATCGAGATGTTCGGCCCATCGTTGCAGAGTGCTTGGATTCGAGGGAGTGTTCTCATCCCAAGCAGAGTACGTGCGTCCATGGGGCGTCTCTCGGAACCCATCGACGACCTCTGGCGGGGTGAAGTTGGCGAACTCCAAAAAGTTGATGCCTCGTTTCCCTGTTTCTTGCCCGTTGAACCACAACCCTCCATCCCGCTCGCCCTGGATGTGGAAGACGGATGGCAACGTGCTGGGCGTGTTTTCTTTGAAATCGACAAGCCCCTGCCGAAACCCTGGGCCTCCCGTCGTGGAGATGGCTTTAAATGAATAGGTGTCATTCAATCCGGGGTCAGTCAGATCGGGCGGGCCACCCAATACGTACGAGAGCAAGAAGATCGCCCCGGACGAATGACCGACCCCAAAGATGTTGCCTGGATCGATGTTGATATCAGACGACGAGTGTAGTGCTCTGAGCACCGTGTGAAGGAACGCGAAATCGTCACGCTCTGCCTCGAAACCTTCATGCCAGAACCACATACCGCGGGCTCCACCATCCTCAGGCGCTTGGGGAACCTCCGGTTTCCCCTCAGAAAACGCTGACATTCTGACAACGATGAAATCGTCTCTATACGGTTCCAACCTCGGCGACCAGTCCAAATAGCTCAAAACCCGTTCGTCGGTGACAGTGGGACGACACATGCAGCCGTGGAAGAACAGAACCACCGGATACGCTTCCTCACTGTCATACGAGGTGGGGAACGTGACGGAGAAATGTCGGTCGTAGCCGTTGATGTTGACGGTGCCACGATTCGTCTGATCGACGTCCAAGCTCGAAAACACCAGTTTGCCGTCGTCGAGCTGTTCCGTCGACTCAGCCAATGGCTCCTCGCCCTGCCCCCCGCCACCGAGGGCGGGTAGCGAGGCAATCGCGATCGCCAACACCAAGCTCATTCGGAGCTTCTGCTCTACCATTTGTGTTGCTTCATTCCTTCAAGGGTCGATGAGGCTGGCACTGCGAACGGGCCTTTCACCTCGAACGGGTCTCATCGCGTGGCGGCCTACCCAAGCTCATGAGAGCTACCTAACGACTTTGGAATTCTGCTGCGCGACTACAATGCAGACCGAGCGCCGTAGGCGCGAGCCAAGGCCTCATCCCGCGACAGCAGCGATTCCTTGTTAGGCAGTGACCCCGGTCTAATCCTGCTTCAACGCTCGCCCGTACAGTGCGCGTTCGAAGCCATCCATGATCTCGATCACTGCATCGTCGTAGAAGGGGAACACCTGGAACAGCAGCACTACTCCAATGCCTGTATCTAGGTCAATCCAGAAGTGTGTGTTCGCGAGGCCTGCCCAACTCAAACTGCCCGGCGCTCGACGATCATCGGCATCGTCGACCGAGATCTGGAATCCAAGTCCGAAGCCGTCGCGGCCCGCACCAGCGGGGAACGCGTTCGAGAGCGCTGGATTGGCCCCGGGCTGTTCAACAACGGAGATCTCTTCAAGCTGGTTTCGGACCATCTCAGCGATCGACTCAGGGCCAACGAGCCGCACGCCGTCACGCGTCCCCTGACTCAGGATCAGCTGTTCGAAGCGGGCATAGTCGTCCGCAGTGGAGAGCAACCCACCGTCCCCCCGCCCTCCGCTCACAATCGAATCCGGATTCGCTACCACCGAGAGGTCGCCACCGCCACGGCGGGCCAAGGGGACCAAGCGCGAGATCTGAGGCCCAGCCAAACTGAACGAGGTTTGCGTCATTCCAAGCGGCGAAAAGACCTCGTCCTCAAGAAATTCGGCCAGGGGCTGACCGCTCACCTCTTCAATGATCCAACCGACGAAGGCCGTACCCATGCCATAGGTCCACCTCTCGCCGGGATCATGAAGCACTGGCTGAGCACGGCCACCCAAGCCGCCATGTCGCGACAACTTGAGGAGCTCGTGACTTGAGAACGAGTATCCAAAACCAGACGTGTGCCTCAGGAGATCGCGGACAGTAATCTCTCCCGAAGGCGGACGGGTGACAGCCTCCTTCCCGATCGTATCCACCTCGACAAGCACCTCACGCCCTCGCAGGTCCGGGAGGTAGTCGGACGCCGGGTCGTCTAGTCCGACCGCCCCTCGCTCGACCAAGATCATTAGTCCTAGCGACGTAATAGGCTTCGTCATGGAGTGGATGCGGAAGATCGCGTCTTCCGCCATGGGCTCCTGACTCAAGGGGTCTATGTCGCCGACTGCTGCGCGATATATGACGCTGTCACGCGTGGTCACGAGTGCTACGACACCCGGAATATCCGTCGCCTCCAACGCGGCGGTCAGGGCCTCGTCGAGAGTAGCAACGGCCTCAGCGTCGAGCATTTCGGATGGCATGTTGGAACAGCCCAAGACACCGAGGGTCACCGCACAGGCAGCCACCTTGTAGATCGAATCCTGCATAGACGGCATTCCGTGCTATAGGGTCACTGCCTAACTATTAATTATGCAGCCCGCCTCTCTATCAACGTCTGTGAGTAGGCTGCCAATCCAGCAACCTACTGGCCTTGGCCACGTGCCCGACAGCCCTCCCCGCGCCTCGAGTTCGGTACCAACGAGAGAGGCTGATTGGGCTGTACGCTCTGCTGCCTTCTCAGTTCGGATATCGCCTAGAGGTGGGACTGGCTAATCCCGCCTTGGATGATCGAGGGGACTCCTAAGGTGCAGACCTGTGTCCGTAACCGACCGGACGTAACGCATGGTCGTGCGAATGTCGTTGTGACCGAGCAACCTTTGAATCGTAGCTAGGTCGCAACCGGCTCGGGACATCTCGGTCGCAAATGTTCGCCTCAGCGCATGAGGAGTAACCGCCTTGGTGATGCCGGCTGCGAGGCCAGCTCGCTTGATTTGGCGCTGAACGGCGGTCGGATGCAGATGATGGCGCCCCCTACTCCCGCTCTTCTTGTCGGCGATCAATCTCGAAGCCGGAAACAGGAACTGCCAGCCAAAGCGGAAGCCTGCTCCGGGATCCTTCCTGTAGAGCGCACCGGGCAAGGACGCCCATCCACTGCCCCGCTTTCGGTCACCGCGATGCAACTGCCGAACGAGCTCGCTCTGACGAGTGAGCGCCGGACGGATTCGGTCCGGCAGTACGGTCATGCGATCCTTCTGACCCTTTCCGCCTCGGACCGCGACCTGTGCGAGATCGAAGTCGATGTCCTTGACCCTCAAGGCCAACGCTTCGCTCACCCGCACCCCCGTCCCATAGACCATCATCCCGATGAGCCGATACTTCCCAGACAACTGAGTGAACAGACGCTCGACCTCTCCAGGGGACAACACCGTGGGCAAGGTCTCGGGTTGTCGAGCCCGAGGAATGGAGTCGATATCCTCGAGACCCAGCACCTCCCGAAGGAAGAACGTCAGGGCCGAAGCGGCCTGATTTCGGCTCTTGGCCGCAAGGTCGCGTTCCGTCAGATGATCCAGGAACCGCTCTACGTGAGCCATGCCAATCGTCTCGATCGGGATGGCGCCCACAAATTTCAGGAATCGCTCGACCCAACGACAGTAAGCCTGTTCGGTCTTGGCGGCGTAAGCACGCGTGTGGAGTAGGCGACGAAGGCGATCAAGGGCTTGAGCGGAAGCTCCGTCAGGACGGAATCTCATCCACCAAGCCTCATCCCTTGCGCGGAGCGAGAGAATGTTCAGATGGGCCGGATGCTTGTGGGGCCCCAGCCAAGCCGACTTCAATACCATCTCCAATACTTCACCCCCTTCGCTCCCGAGATTCAGGAGCATCAACTCCTGGCAATCCCGCGAAAGGAGCCGCATAAAGCAGGACGTTCTCGTAATCAAGCGTGTATGCTGTCGGTAATGGGGTTGCAGGGGTCGCCGGTTCGAATCCGGCCGTCCCGCCTTAAGCCCTACAACCACTCGGTTGTAGGGCTTAAGGCGTTTCTGGGGTCGACGTCGCGACGGCCGAACGAGCCTCCGTCAGAACTGCAGAAGCCGGGTGACCTTTATGGTGATTCCCTGATCGAGCACGCTCCTTTCACCGGGTGCCATACCTGTCCGGCGGCGATCGGAGATCACAATGAAGACGTCGCTCAGCGGGGCGTGGATCAAATTGAAGCGAACGTTGCTGATGAGTTCTCGGGCGACCCGGTTGTATTGGACAAACGCAGATACGAAGGCCCGGGTGTTGAACCCGTAGCGGAGTCGGCCCTGTAGCAGATCCGCGTCGATGGGCTTCCCTGCGAGGGTCAGTCTATTCCGCTGGACGCTCCCTTGTAGCACGATGTGTTCGTTCGGACGGAGGGAGACCGAGCCGGTGATGGAAGTCCGATCACCGTCGAAGAAATCTCCCGCGCTCACTGAGAGCGCTCCGGACACGATTCGTCCGCTGTTGGATGTATACCCGAGCGTGGTAGCCCCGAACTCGTAGAGACCAGCAGGCAGGGTCACGCCGAGAAAGGACTCTGGGGCAAGGAATCGTTCGGTGCGCTGTGAATACGCTGCTGTAAGTCTCCCCCCGTCCAATGCGACCACCGTGAGCCCGGGCGTGATCTCTCGGCTCTCTAGCCCTCCGCCGGGTGCGTAATACTCGGTTGCGTCGACGTACGGGTTCAACTCCGTCAGCCAAGTGGTCGGCTGCTGCACGTGAATGCCCCCCGAGGCGAACCACTGGTTCATGCCCGTCCGGCTCACGAAGCCGGCGCCGGGAGAGAAGTCTTCCCCCACGTGCTTCGCCATGAGCGAAAAATCCAACAACGGGTCTCGCCAACCGACTTGTAACATGCCCGTCGTTCGGTCACCCTCTGCGATGGGATCGTCCGACAGAGCGAAGTACGTGTTCACCTGCAGGCGCGTCAGGCGGAGGTTCGCGTCGACCCCGCCGGTCCGTGAAAAACTCTCTGCGGCCTGGCTCGCCGTGGCCTGACGATTCACGAACATCACGCCGACATCGGAACTCGCGAGAAAGCTGCGTCGCACCCGCGCCACGGCGAAGTTCTCCGCAAGCTGACCCTCGTCCTCAAGCGTCTGCATGTTCATGAGGCCGAGGTCGTACCGCCCAACGCGGCCTGATAGGCGCGCGCCGCCACCGATGGGGAGGGGTTGGCGATCGTCGGAAAGTCCGATCCTTCTCGAGTGGAACAGTTTGAAGTTTTGCGGTCCCGAACCAGAGCGGAATGCGCGGGAAGCATCATCGGCAAAAGTGAAGATGCCGTCGTTCTCCAGGAAGAAATCACGCTTCTCGGGGAAGAACACTGAGAAGCGCGTCAGATTGACCTGCTCGGCATCGGTTTCGACCTGAGAAAAGTCCGTGAGCGCCGTGAGGTCGAGCGTGAGCTGAGGTGTCACCGCCCATTTGGCGTCGAGTCCTGCGTCGAAGTCGCGTTTGGGGCCGTTGTCCCGGAGTTGGCCTTGGTTCCCCGACCCGATCGCGAACGGCTTGATCTGGAGGTTTCTACCCGGACTCATGGCAGGGAGACCCTCGAGCGTGCCGGCCATGGACACCCGAAAGACTCTTGATTGCCGTGTAATGGGGGCCCAGGTAGCGTACTCGTTTCGGCGTTTAATCTGTCTACTGAAGTTGAGCCCCCATACCTGAGGCTTCTCCCCAGCTGGAAAACGAAGAGTCGTGAACGGGATGCGCATCTCCATGGTCCACCCTTCGTCGTCCATCGTCGTTTCGACCTGGAAGATCCCCTCCCAAGCCGCGTTGATGGTGGCTCCGTCTCCGAACGACTGAGCGTCCCATGTGGCCCCGGCCGGGTTCGCGGCGAAGGTGAAGGCACTCTGTCGGTCCCTGCCTGCGTCGATCGCCACACCGAACAGATCGGAGTCCCCTACGGCGAAGTCTTGCTCCAAGCCAGCCGATACGGCGCGGTGGGGCTCAGCATCGTAGAGACGTGCGCCGACGTAGAGTGCTTCGTCGTCGTAGACGATTCGAATGACCGTCCGGTCCGGGGCAGGCACCCCTGCAACAGGTTGGGTCGTCCACAGCACGCCATCGGTGGTGTCAGCGCGAAGCCAGGCTTGTTCGTCCAAAACACCGTCCAGGGTGATCGACTCGACTGCTCGAGAAGCTCGGAGGCTGGGGCGCTCTTGGGTTTCCGGCGCAACGGGCGTCACAGGAGTCGACGTGGTGACCTGTTGCGCCAGAAGGGGTACCGAGGTCGTGAGCGACAGCGAGATGAGCGCGAGGGCTCGCCACGTCTGGGGTCGGGGTGTCATGGAGGAGGCTCGAATAGGGTGGTAGGCAGCCAAGCTGGGCGGCCGCCCAGCCTGCCGCTAGACGTCATCCAGTCGGAGTGGAACCCTTACCTGAAAACACATCCTGCCGGGCTCCGACGGAAGGCTGATCGCCACCAGTGAATGTCGACCACGATGCAGAAGCGCCACTGAAGAGCGACATGGCCGCGGTCATCGACGCGACAACGCCAGTTTCCCAACAAAGATCGTGTGCTGGGGACCGCCTTTCTTCAGGCGCTGCTCGCACACGGTTCACCTCGACGATGAAGCCTCCGTGACGCAGGCGCTGCTCACACTTCCGATCCTCCCGGATGGCCGAGAAGCGCTTCCGCAGGTTGGACGCTCCCCACCTGCTCCAGGACGTGTTTGAAGGAACGAAGTCCAGGGACGGAGAGCCCGTCTCGACTCAACAGCGGGGGGCCTCAGCCTGATTCCTTTACTCACCTATTGACCCGACCTCGGCCCGGAGAGGCATCGCCACTGTGCGATCCTCGGGATGTGTCAGCCGAGCAGGTATGCGGTACATGGAACCGGACCGGCCCCTCGATTCGACACAAGGTCGCGTTTGGATCCAACATCAAGCCCCGCTCACGGCTATGGCCTTGAGCGGGGCTTGATGTTGACAATGGGGCCTGAGCGAATTTGCCTCCAGGTCCCCCTTCATTCTTAATCAGTGCGCGACTGGTGGAAGCCTCTACGCGTCCTTCAACTGTTGCACCAGAACGGTGAAAATGTTCGCAAGGGCGACACCCGCGATAACGACAGTGAATTGGGTCAGGAAGCCGCTGGCGTAGCTACCAACCATTGGAACCACGTCCAGGTTACTGGCGATGCTCGGCAGTAAAGCTGCCAACACGTAATAGGCCATACGGGTCGACACGTCCCTAGTCGGCCGCATGAATCCCGATGCGAGGCCAAGCAGCACGAGAACCATTGGGAAATATGCGAACGTCTCCGCCGGGGCCACAGCAGCGATAAACGCAACGAGGACAGAGCCGTAAAAAACTGCTTTTTCGAGCATCTGCATTTGCAACTACTCCTGTCACAGGAAGGTGCGTGGGCACACGCACAATACACGCTTCAATCGCTTTGGTAATAACCGCAAGGCCAGGACTTAGCAAGACAATCGCCCTGCTTGGTCTTGTGTGATTGGGCGGGGTCCGGGCCTGACGCGCACCAAACCCATATAGATAAAACGAACTCGTCCCCGCATGGCCCTCTGCCCGACTGAACTTCGCAACCTAGGACGTGCAGTGACGTGACCCGGCCGTTGGTGCATGGTGCTGGTTTTAGCTTCGGGGGGGCAGGCCAGTAGGCATCATGAGGTGAGCCCAGGGTGTGTCCTGGAACATGACGTACGGCTCACCAGTGGTGTGATCCGTACTCATGCCTTTCAACGTCGTAGCATCGACCGGAAAGGTCATGATGTGAGGACCTGTAACCACGCCATCCGCGGGATTCTCAGGCGGTCCGGCAAAAGGATCCGTGTTACTGTTGTCGTAAGAGCCCATGAGCATGTAGGACAAGCCCATCGTCTCAATCTCGGGCTCCATACCCATCATCCAGTTACCTACCCAGGCCATCGCAGGACCGTCAAAGCACATTGGATCGAGGCCAGGGGTACCGAATCTATCCGGGAAACAAGTCCAACCGTTATCGCCCTCTCTGAGCATCGCCGGAGTCTCGCCCTCAGCAGCAGGCCAGTCCAACACCATCGCACCCTCAGCAACCACCGCGGGGGCAGCGCTCAACGCACTAGTAACCTTATCATCTGCCGATGACTCAGCAGTAATTTCTGGCGAAGCCATCTCCGCCACCTGCGTTTCTTCCCCCGCCTGCTCCATGGGGCCGCACGCGGCCAACAGAATAGAAACGAGTAATACCGAGAGCGGCTTGAATAACTTCATGAAATATCTCCTGTGTGTGTGTAACGCTCTGTACGCCATGGACCGCTAGAGGCGACAACCAGCGCTGAAGTCGATATTTTGCAAGCTACATATCTGTACCTCGTCCTCCTATAGTGAGTGGCACCTCAACTACAGGTGAGCTTCAATCGAAGCTCTTTGTCAGCGGCAGCTGTAATTGCCCTATAAATGGCGGTTACAAATGTCCCACTCGGCGAGCAGATGAGAAGCCAGGTCCAGGGGCGCATCGGAAGGGAGTAGGCGACGTCCGTCTCTGTCGCAGCTGTGGGGTCACCGGCAGTGGCTCCACTAGTCGAAATCGGCAGCC
>Ga0115002_10001732_pt1 | contig 29463 bp, 22 predicted proteins | sample ArcticOcean_MG_C_8_FD_89576 | JGI IMG/M metagenome (GOLD analysis project Ga0115002, IMG submission 89576) | Marine microbial communities from western Arctic Ocean - ArcticOcean_MG_CB11_86 | ecosystem: Environmental > Aquatic > Marine > Oceanic | place: Arctic Ocean: Canada Basin | collected... | reverse complement strand
GCTGAGTTCGCGTACCACCAGCGCCAGTCTTTCGCGATTGGGCAAAACTTCGGCGGCAATCGAAATTGCCTATCTGCGAGACGAGGAACAGGCGCTGGAGCAAGCTCTCCAGCGCACCAAGGAAGAAGCCGCCCTGGCGCACGTCTCGATCATTTCGCCTGAGGGCAGGTTCCTGGCGCACACCAACCTTGCGCTCCAGGGACTCCCCGCCGTCAAGCCGACCGGCAGTCTCTTGAAATGGGGCAACGTCACGGGAATTCGGCACGTGAACGAGCAGGGCCAAATCCTCCAAGAGTACCAAGTGCCGCTGGTCACCAATGGCAAGTTACTCGGCTCTCTCAATCTGGCCGTGGTGGAACCCAGCCTGTGGGGAACCTTTCTCGAGACAGCCCATCTGGCACCCTTAGCCGTATTGGTACCGTTGCTCCTGGTGGCGGCAGGTGCGGTGGTTCTGTCGCGGATTACAACTTCGGTGGCAGATGCGAACTCCCAGCTCGAGCAGGTCGGCATGCAAGCTCCCGGCAGCGAAATTTCGTTGGAACCCTTGGCGGCACGCGACGGATCAGCGCTGGGTTGGAATCGAGTGGTCGATTTGATCCAGCGTCTGCAGCGTGACTCGGGTAGCGAAGACCTTAATTCTCGGCTCGCCGAAGCCATTGCTGCCCGCAAACAAAACGAACACGAAGATATCCTGCAAAACCTTACCGATGGCATCGCCGTGACCGATATGGAAGGACGTATCACCTTTGCGAATCGAGCCATCGCTTCGCTCCTGGGTACCGATCTTTCAGTCGATGGCTTAGCAGGCAACAGCCTCAGCGACTATCTCGCAGGGGATCAGCCTCGCCCAGAGGTTACCGCGCTGTTTGATCCCAAGTCGAGCCATCACCCGGCCATCACCGAGCTGCAACCTCCGGGAGAACAATCCAGGCGGATGCTCCGCATCGCCCGACAGCCATTGCAGGGCCAGCGATTGAAAGGGCAGGTTTGGTCCTTGCGGGACATCACCCAGCAAAAACTGGCCGAATCGATGCGTGACCAATTCATCGATACCGCCACGCATGAGCTGCGCACCCCACTCTCGAATATCAAAGCCTATGCCGAAACTTTGGCCACTTGCGACACCATTGAAATCGCGCAACAAAAAGAGTTTTGCAACATTATCAACGGCGAAGTGACCCGTTTGGCTCGTTTCGTCGATGACTTACTGAGTATCAGCAGCATGGAAGTCGGCTCCTTGTCCGCCGAGCGTCAAAATATGGATACGGCTCGGATGTTCGAAGAAATTGTGGCAAAAGTCCAGCCGCTCATGGAACAAAAAGATATCCAGTTTGAAGTACGTCTGCCGGCCAAAATGCAGTCGCTGAAATTGGACAAGGACAAAATCGTTGCGGTCCTGGTGAACCTCTTAGGCAACGCCGCCAAGTACACGCCTGCGGGCGGGCACGTCGCCTTGAAAGTTACACTCGACGACAGGCAACTGCAGATTGGCGTGGAAGACACGGGCGTCGGCATTGCCAAGGAAGAACTACCGAAAGTCTTCGACAAGTTCTTCCGCAGCAGTGATCCTCGTGTCCAGGAAGAAGCCGGCACCGGCTTAGGACTCGCACTCGCGCAAGAAGTGGTCCATCTGCATGGCGGTGAACTCACGGTCGAAAGCGTTCCCGACCAAGGCAGCACTTTTCTAGTCACCATCCCCTTGGAGTAACTGCGCATCATGTTTAGCGTTGAATCACAAGGGGCCGTGGATGTCGTGAGCGCCGAGGGACCGCTGAACCAGGAAAATGCGCCTAAACTAATCGAAACGATTGAACAGGGACTTTCCAGTGGACAGCCGATGGTTGTCTTCAACATGCAGGAAGTTCCGCTGCTGGATAGCGCGGGACTCGAAGCCTTGGTAGAGACGCAACAATCTGCGCAGCTCCAAGGAGGCTGCATTAAGTTGGCCGCCTTGACCCCGCTCTGCCAGGAAATTCTGCGGATCACCCAAGTCGATGAAATAGTCGAAGCCTACCCCGATGTCAAATCCGCCGTGGGGAGCTTCGTCAAATGAGCATTGCCTTAGATAGCAAAGCGACTACGGAGCAACCTGAGCAGCTGACCCTGCCGCTGGACATGGATGCGCCGTTGGCCGCAGCAGTCGAAGCGAGTAAAGGTCCCCTCGGCCAGCGCTTACTGAGCGCCGACCTGATCGGCGAGGAAGACCTGGAAGCGGCCCTGCAACATCAATCCGAAAAGGGTCAAAAACTGGGCGAGTCGATGCTCGAACTGGGTTTCGCCAGCGAGGAGCAGTTGCTGCCGTTTATTGAAGCGCAGTTAGGCTTTCCTGGGATAAAACTTCGCGAAGGTTTGTTGGACCCACTGGCCGTCCAGCTACTACCTCGGCCTTTTGCCGAAGCCCTTGGTGTCTTGGCACTCTTCAAGGTGCATCATAAGCTGGTGGTGGCCACGAACGACCCTCTCGACCTCGACAAAATTGATCGCATCGAGCGTCTTACGGGGCTCGATGTGTTGCCAGTGTTTGCTTTCCAAACGTCCATCGAGCGGATTCTGCAGCGGGCCTACGAGGAGGGTTTTCGCGTCGATGCGGTCACCGCGGACCTCGACGACTCGGCTGTCGAATTGCAACTTGACAGCGATGAACTGGACGTGGCCTCGGTCCACGATCTAGTCGACGGCAGCCCGGTGATCAACCTGGTGAATTACCTGATCCTGCAATCGATTCGCAAACAGGCGAGCGATATCCACATTGAGCCGAGCCGTAAGTTTGGTACGGTACGATTCCGCATCGACGGCCAGCTGGTCGAAATGCTCAGGCCCCGCCGTGACATCTTTCCGGCAATTATCTCGCGTATCAAGGTGATGGCCAAGCTGGATATCGCTGAACAGCGGGTTCCCCAGGACGGACGCTGCCAGATCGTAGCCGACGGCAAAGAAGTCGACTTGAGAATCTCGACGCTGCCCACCGTGCTGGGCGAAAAAGTGGTGATTCGCGTCCTCGATAAACAGCGGCTGACTTTCGACCTCAATCAATTGGGGATTCCCAACGAAACTTTGTCGATTGTCAAAACTCTGCTGAAGAAGCCCTATGGATTGATCCTCGTCTCGGGACCCACCGGTAGTGGCAAAACGACGACCCTTTATTCGGCACTCGAGCTGATCAAGTCGGTCAATCTAAACATCGTCACGGTGGAAGACCCCGTCGAATATCAAATCGAACTCGTCAATCAGGTGCAAGTGGATTCATCACGAAAACTTAAGTTCGCCACGGCGCTGCGATCGATTCTGCGGCAAGATCCCGATGTGATCATGGTCGGTGAAATCCGAGACGCCGAGACGGCTCAAGTTGCTGTCCAAGCAGCTCTCACAGGCCATCTAGTGTTGAGTACGTTGCATACGAATGACAGTGTGAGCGCTATTACGCGTATGATGGACATGGGCATCGAAAGCTACAAACTGGCGGCAGCGCTGAATGGCGTGCTGGCACAGCGGTTGATCCGTACGCTCTGCCCACACTGCAAGACAACGTACTATCCCACAGCCGAGTTTCTGGAAGCCCTGCACTACCAGGGAGATACTCGCCGGAGTTTCTCCAAGGGGACAGGCTGTCGCGAATGTTTTGACACGGGCTTCCATGGCCGTACTGGCATTTACGAAGTATTGCCCTGTGGCGCCGAACTCCGCCGTCTGATTGCCCAGGAAGCCCCCTTAGAAACCGTGCGCGAATGGTTCAAAGCAGAAGGATTCCCTTCGCTATTGAACAGTGGTCTGCAGCTTGCCGAGCAAGAGAATACCAGTTTGGAAGAAATCGCCCGTATTGTTTTTGTGGAATAGTTAACAACTAAATATCATGCCAGCAATTTCATTTGACAAACCGCTCAGTTCCGATTCAGCCAGCGCTGGAATTGCCGACGCGTCTCTCACTCCCGGATTGGGAGGCGAGCTGACGTGGAATTCGCCAGATGCGCTGGAAATCAGCAACAAGAAGGTTCGTCACGGAGCGATTCGTCCGCAGGACATCGCGGAATTCACGTCGCAATTCGCCATCATGAGCCGCTCGGGCATCGACGTCGCTTCGGCACTCGGTTCACTTGCCTCACAGTGTCAACGCCCCGCCCTCGCACAGGTCTTACGCGAGGTTCACGAATCGGTACTGGCCGGCAGTACGCTTTCGGAAGCAATGCGCCAGCAAACTCATGTGTTCGACCGTAGTTTTGTAGCTACGATCGCCGCCGGCGAAGCCTCGGGAGAAATGTCACGCGTTTTGCGCCAACTTGCACAGATCCAGCAAAGCGAGATGCGCTCGCGGCGAGCCATGAAGTCGATGATGACCTACCCCATCCTGCTCATATCCGTTGCCTCTTCGGTGATTGTGGGGCTGGTGCTGTTTGTTTTGCCACAATTTGCCCAAATCTTCTCACAGTACGAAATGTCTTTGCCTGCGGTCACGCAAATGCTCATCTCCCTGGCAGCGGAGCTACGAGGAAGATGGTGGATCTGGTTCCCGATGTTTGCCATCACCGTAACGGGCCTCTGGACCTGGCGAAAAACAGACCAGGGCCGCCGTAGCCTGGACGCTCTATGGCTGCATACGCCCGTCATCCAGCAGGTTTGCCGAACCCATTTGGTGGGACGTACTTGCCAGTTACTTGGCTTGATGCTGGACAGCGGTGTGCCGCTGCTAGACAGCCTGCGTCTGACTCGTGAAGCAACCGACAACAGGCTCTACAAAGAACTTTTGGCAGAATCCGAAGAGGCCGTCATCAACGGCCGCAGTTTGGCAAGCGTCTGGCAACACTCGGACATCATTCCTCAGTCGGCACGAGAAATGATGATCACCGCGGAGAGTACCGGCAACCTGGGCGAAGTTTCCCAGCTACTGGGAGAATACTACGACGAAGAAGCGCAAGGCCGTATGCGTCAGTTGGTCGGATTACTAGAGCCGGTCATCACGGTCGTCATGGGAGCTATCGTGGCGGTCATCGTTTTGGCAGTCATGTTACCCGTGTTCGACCTCTCGACACTTTCTCAAAAGGGCCATTAGTCGCTGATGTTTCAATCCCACAAAAAAGGCTGGATAGGCGTAGACGTTGGCACGAGCACCGTAAAAGTTGTGCAGCTCCATCGCCACAATGATCGACTGCAGATTGCGGCCAAGGCGATCGTACCGCGCCGTGAACCGTGGCAAACGCTGTCCAGCTCCGACCCCCTCTCCTCGACAAACGAGCTGCAAGCCGCCGCCGCGCTGCTGGGAGATTTCAAAGGTCGGCGCACGGCCGCCACACTATCGATGGCGCTCTGCGACGTGCATCGAATCGATTCTTTGGTCAATTCCAGCTCGAGACAAGCAGCCGCCATCCGTCAAACGATCGAAATGGCAACTCAGAATTCTGCCGACAATTGGCAGTACGATTGCTGGTCTCCTAAATCACTCCAAGAGGGATCGGGAGGCACGAATGTTTTGACTGCCTTACGTACCTGGACGGACCAGTTGTGTGAAGACATCGCCCAATTGGGTTGGTCCTGCCAATTAATCGACGGCTTGCCTCTCGCCATGGCACGAGCCGTCCGGCTTGTCCATCCGAATAGCTCGGGCGCGCCCCTGGCCGCCATCGATTTAGGTTATGGCGCAGCCACTTTTTGTACGGTGGTCGAGGGAGCAGCCACCTACGTACGAAGTCTGAAGGACTGCGGTTTTCAGCGGCTACTGCGCGTCATTTCCGAGGAACTTAACGTCACCACGGGCGAAGCGCAGCGCCTGTTTCAAGAACATGGCATCGCCGCGGACCCAGGGAGTCCGCTCAGCGATACGGCCGAAATCCTGCAAGAGCTATCCGATAACTACCTCAGCGAGCTGGTCCAAGAAATCAGCCGCACGCTGGCGCACCAGAAAGGCCAACGCCAATCGGTCGTGCCGGAGCAGATTTACTTACTGGGGGGAGGGGCAACCGTGAAGGGCTTGGCTGCGCAGCTCACTCGAACACTCCAGACGAACGTCGAGGTTTGGCGATTCGGTGATGAGCCCTCTGGCGATGCCTTGCCCACTTGCCTGCTGGGTCCAGCGATCGCACTCTCGGCACTAGCCTGGGAGCAGTCGTGAAGCGTCACCTTAACTTAATGTCAGAACATGCCAGGGTGCGCGAATGCTTGCGCAGGCGTTTGCGGCAATGGTCGCGTGTCGGCGCGGCAGTCCTGGCACTGCTTGGCGTGGCGTTTTTGCTAAGCTGGTGGCCAACTCACCGCGAAAGCCAGCACCGTGCTCGCATGGAAGCCCAATACGAACCTATTCTGCTTATGAAAGCCGAAAATAAATCGCTGCAGGTAGAGATAAAACAGCTTCGCGAACAGGAGACGTTTCTGTTGGAACTGTCCGATAGCTTTCCGATGGTCAATCTCTTAGGGCTCATCGGTCAGGCCTGCGGTCAAAGCCAAGGCCAGGCGTTCGTCAAAGAATTTTCCTTTCAGCGAGAGGTTAGCGCAAACATTTCACAAAACAGCTCCCAAGCATCCCTCCTACTAGAGGGTTTGGGGCTGGATCGCAACGCGGGCACATGTCTGGCCGACTCACTTCAGCAGGTCCTACCTTTTGCGTCGATTCAGCTTGAAGCAGCCAGCGCTACCCAAGTCAATGAGCAGCCCATGCACGCTTTCTCCATGCAATGCTCGTTCTAAGGACCAACAGGTAAACACCATGAACCCTGAAAGAACAAAACGTATTGCTATGATTGGTTGGGCGCTCCACGCGGCTGGGGTGGCGGTGGTGCTACTTGCCGGGGTGGCGTTTTACACCTTGGTCTATTGTCCCCTGCGCGGCCAAATGGTCGCCGACGCCGACCGATCGGCACAGCTGCAGCTACTGCTTGCCTCTTCGGCCGAAGTTCAGCGGGAGCAGCGTCCGCTCCGCGAGCAGCTCGACAAGCTACTTGTAAAAGTTGCTCAGGTACGCAGCCGTCTTCCACAGAATCTCGACGCGAAAGAGTTTGCTAGCCAGGTTCGGCTCGCTGCCCAGGAGTCCCGCTTGCAGGTACTCGACCATCAGCTGGCAGCATCCCAAACCGGTCCTGGCTTCTCTTCGACCGAGATACGCTTTCAATTGAGCGGCAGCTTTGCCAGCATCTGTGATTTCCTAAAAGAGGTTAGCCAGTTTACTAGAGTTACGGAGATTTCCCAGCTCAACATGCAATCCACAATTAATTCCGAAAGCTATCCCATTCAAGTCACTTTTGTCTTGTATTACGGGGCCAAGTCCCACGATAGAGAAGTAAGGGAGATTCTATGAATCAACCTAGCATCCTAAAAAAGATCGGCGCTACGCCGGCAAAGCTAGCAGTGGTGGGAGGTCTCGGCGTTGTGCTGCTCTCCGTCGTGGTGCCGCAGCTGCGTGGTAAGTCGCCGGAAGTGCCCGTAACGAGCCCCGGACCGAGTGAGCAGATCGTCGATCTTCAGCGTCCAGAACAACAAGCAGAGAAACCCAACAAACTCTCGACAGCCGAAGGCGAGGAGGTTCGACCCGCACCTGTCTGGACCCAACTGCCGTTTGAACAAATTGTAAACTATGACCCACTGGCAGCACCCGCTTGGTATGTCGCCGCCGTAACCCAAGCGGAAGCAGACCTCGAGATTGTAGACCACGAAAAAAATTCGCGAGCCCTGGAAGAACTGGAACAAAAAGGCGCCAGCATTGTGGTTATCACCAACCAAAACCGCGTCGCCACAATCGGCAACTTACAAATAAACATTGGCGATCGCATCGAAGGCTTCCGAGTCAGTGACATCACCACGAAGGGTGTGGTCCTCACCGAGATTCACTCGAACTAAAACAACAAAGGCTTTACCAATGCCCTGGAGAGCATCAGCGCGAGAGAAGGGATGGTTCAGGCGCCTGGCTTTACGCCTGGCAGCGCTAGGGCTTGCCGTCACCATGACGCCGCTGCACGCCCAGGGACAAACCTCCTTATTTGAAAATCTGGGTATCTCACTTTCGAAAATCTCAGGCGGCGCCAGTCAACCCCAGAGCGGTCAACCTCAAAATGGTCAACTCCAGGTTGGCCAACTTAATCGCGAGTCGCTGCCTGCTCCCCACGTCGGAAAAACTCATGTGATTCCCTTCGCGCAGCAAGAAGAAGACGCCGAAATCGTCGTGAAAGAGGACCATGGACTGATCTCATTGATGGTGCGCGATGCACCGCTTGGTCAGGTGATCGCGCTGGTGGCTGAGACGCAAAAACTCAATCTTGTTTTTTCGACGCCAGCTGAAGTCAACATTACCGCCTCCTTTGAGAGAATCCCCTGGCAGCGGGTACTCGATGCCCTGCTCGCCGCCTCGGGACATACTTGGACCAGTACGGACGACATTATTATCGTGACGAGCATGTCCGATGTCGAAAACGCTCCGCCTGGGTCGGGCGGACGGCGTACCGAAGTTTTCGAGCTCGACTTTGTGGCCGCCGTGGATGTCGATCAAACGGTCCAAGGATTGCTCTCGCCAGCGGGCAAGAGTTGGATCATGGAAGGCAGCTCCACCGACAATCATCGCACCCGCGAAATCGTGGCCGTGGCCGACTACCCTGCTTATATCCGTCAGATCGCCGACTATATTTGCCAGATCGACCAGCCCCCCCGGCAAGTCTTGATCGAAGTCCATATTCTCCAAATCGATCTTAATGACGAGTGCCGGAACGGGGTCAATCTTGAACAGATCACTAGTTTTCAAGGTAACCAGGTTCGATTTCTGAATGCAGGCTTTGCCAACCCCGCTGCAGCGACAGCTTCGTTCTTGGAAGTCGATGGCACGGGCCTTAATGGCTTGCTGGAGATACTACAAACGACCACCGACGCCAAGACGCTGGCCTCGCCGCGTGTGTTGGCCCTTAGTGGACAAGAAGCACGCATCCAAATTGGCGACCAGCTGGGTTACCGCATCACCACCACCACCCAAACCAGCTCTTTGGAGAGCGTCGAGTTTCTTGACGTGGGCGTTGTACTCACCGTCACACCACGCATCACCCGCGATGGACGTGTCTTGATGCGCATCAAGCCCGAGGTATCCAAAGGCCAGGTTGACGCCAACACGGGGCTACCCGCGGAAGAGACAACCGAAGTCGAGACCGACGTGCTACTCAACGATGGCCAGGGCATGGTGATCGGTGGTCTCATTCAAGAAAACGATAGCATTACCCAAAGCAAGGTTCCCTGGCTGGGCGACTTGCCCTATGTGGGATTGATCTTCCAAAAACGTAATCAAGTTAAAACACGTTCAGAAATCATAGTGGCTTTAGTGCCTCACGTGCAGCCTTATTCGCCGGTTATCGACCAGCGGAATCAAGACGAGCTGTTCCGCACGCAGCAACCTTTGGTCACCGGCCCACTCAATATCTATCCACGGCCGTACGAGGCGAAACTACCCGACGCCATCCGAAATCCCCGCCGTCCCTTTCTGTCGGCAAGAGCCCGGCACGGTGCTGCCGCCCAACAATACAGTGCCGCCGCATATCAACAGGGCGCCGCCGCACGACAAGACCGCACCGCTGCTCCCCAGTTTGGCGAAGCATTACAGACGCCTCCTCCCACAGAACAGCGTCCGCTTATTCTGTCAGAACCGGCAACGATTATTCTTCCCCAAGAAAGCTCTGTGCTAAGTCCATCGGCAATCGGCCCTCCCGCCATAGGTCCCCCGCAGTAGTTGCAGGAGTTCTCAACATGCCCAACCGACTCAACATCCCAGACGAACTAGCGCCCTTGATTGAGAAGCGCGAGCAATCCGATCGACGCGAAGGCCGCGACGACTCCGCCTCACCAGCCGAAAATCTCCAGGCTCAACAGGAGGGCGCCGAGCAAGAAAGACGTCGCGAAAAAGATCGACGCGATGAAGACCACGAAGCATAGCAAGCAGATCAACGAGCTCAGCGCAATGCGATTATTGTGGCACGACACTCCGTGTCGTGAGTTTACAATTCGGAGAATTGCACCCCAATAGCCGCCCACGGCGCTATCTAGCGCGAGCGAATGCCTAGGCCCAGGCCAATCCCTCGCGAGGAGCCGCGACGGACGTTCTCCGTGAGTTCGCCGGGCAAGAAACGGGTGCCTTCGTACTGCTGGAGTGAATCGCGGAAGGGGTCGAACCGGCGCACAATGACCGGTACCGACGCTTCGTAAGTTCCTTGGCCGTGGATGCCCAGACGTACGTTCAACAGGGCGCCCGCCCAAAGTTCAAAGTCGAACTCCGGACGCACCGTTCTAAAACGCAAGGCATAGCTGGCCACGTTGTCCACGAAATCCTCGCGCTGCACCGACTGAGTCCAACGCTGCAGTTCCTCGAACTTCAGCGGGAGCAGGCTGCGGGTTGACTTGCTCCGCTGTCCCCAGAGCCGTGCCGAGAGATTCCCGCGTACGGGAAGCGGTTCCCCCTGATCGTTCAGCGCGACGACGGCCACTTGCAGTCCGTCGGGTTCTACGTCGCGGTCGAGGTTTACGAGAATCGCATCGACTTGAATACTGGCAATGCGAGTCGATATTTTGGATGGGTAATCAGCGACTTGCAGTTTTTTTACCACATGCTCTGCTAGAAAATACTTGGGTCCCTCTGAGGCTAGTTGCTGCAGTTGTTGTTGCAGCTGAGTAATCTCGATTGGTGCGCCATCGAGCTGCACCGATTGGATGGCAGACCACGCGACCGAAGTCGTCACCACGATCCGCTCCTCGGCATGCCGCACCCAAAGCAGCCGCGTGTCGCTTTTAGAATCAATCTCGCCGCGTAGGACCCGGCCATCTACGGCCTGCACTTGTACCACGGCCTGTGCAGGCAAACTGGCAAGACCATGTAGCAAACAGGTTGCCAGAGCTAACGCAACTCGACCTATGCAAAAAGAATGCAACGCCTTCATAGAAGCCTGCCAGAAAATAAAGAGAAGATCGTGTAAACCGCAATCGCGGAATACGTCCCAACCTCCATTATTTTCAGCAGCTCCATGAATTGCGAAAGAAATTCAGAAAAGTGCCGATTCTCCGGCAATCTCAAGCCCGTGCAGCCGCTGGTCCGGCGTCACAACCAGCACAAGCACTGCTGCCCTACAACGTAGCTGGCGGAGCACACCAGTCAGGCCAAGCCAAGCCGTCTCGCCATAAATCCGATCGCTGCGAGATCTCGCCTCCGCCGAGTCGAGTCGAGTTCGCAATATACCCCAGCGTTGCAAGATCTTGGCTCCGCCAAGTCGAGCTCGCCATATACCCCAGCGCTGCAAGATCTTGGCTCCGCCAAGTCGAGCTCGCCATATAATAGCGGAGGAGGGATTCGAACCCCCGACACGCGGATTATGATTCCGCTGCTCTAACCAACTGAGCTACTCCGCCGTCTTGATATCGGATTTGGGATTTCGGCTAACGGCCAAACGCTGAATGCTGATTCAAAACTGCGGCCGAGACGTACCAAATTAACTAGTATTGACGAATTGGCAAGGGGAATGCGACTCGCCTCGCGGAATCTCCTGCTTGAGTCGTATCCGAGCGGCCTGCGGCAGTTACAATGGCGAGATCGGCCGTTCGTTGGCCTGGGGGCTTGTGTTCGATTTCGTTTCACTGCGCGCTGCTCGTTATGCTTCGTCCTAACTTTTCGGCCTTGCGTTCTGGTCGCGCTAGTCTCTACGTCTTGACCGGATTGATCGTGCTGCTGGCCCTCGGGGTCGGCGTCGACTGGTACACTGCGCTGCCTGCCGATGTGCAGGCTACGTATGTTGGCCGCGACACGTGTGCGAAGTGCCACCAGAACCAACTGCGGCTTTGGACCGACTCCGACCACGACCGTGCGATGGAGTTGCCGACCGAAGAGGCTGTGGTGGGCGATTTCAACAACACGGCATTCACGCGGTTTGGCATTACGTCGCGATTTTTTCGCAAGGATGGCAAGTTCTTTGTGAACACCGAAGGTGCGGACGGGGAGTTCCAGGATTTTGAGATCAAGTACACCTTCGGCATTCGGCCCATGCAGCAGTATATGGTAGAGTTTCCCGATGGGCGGGTGCAGGTGCTGCGCGTCTCTTGGGATACCCGAAAAAATGCCTGGTTCTACGTCACTCCCTCCGACGTCACCGACGAACGCATCGAGCCAGGCGATCCGCTGCACTGGACGGGCGTCGGCCAAAACTGGAATACGATGTGTGCCGAGTGCCACTCCACCAATCTGGCGAAGAACTACGATCTCGAATCGAACACATTTCATACGACTTACTCCGAAATCGATGTCAGTTGCGAAACGTGCCATGGACCGGGAAGCGTCCACGTCGAGCTGGCTGAAAGCAAGTCGTTGTTTTGGGACCGGCTGCATGGCTATGGTTTGCCAAAGCTGAAAGGTGCTTCCAGCCGCAACGAGATCGATACCTGTGCGCCGTGCCATTCTCGCCGGGTGCCAGTCCATCCTGGTTATCAATCCGGCAAGGATTTTCTTAGCCACTTTGAACCTTCGTTGATCCACTCGGGGTTGTATCACACCGACGGGCAAATCCTCGACGAAGTTTATGTGTACGGCTCTTTTCTGCAAAGCAAGATGTTCACTAAGGGCGTTCGCTGTAGCGATTGTCATAATCCTCATTCTCTCAAACTGAAATTCGAGGGCAACCGCCTCTGTGCGCAATGCCACCAGCCGGGTAAGTATGACACGCCTAACCACCACCATCATACGGATGGGTTAGCGACCCAATGTGTGACTTGTCATATGCCAACGCGCACCTATATGAACATCGACGATCGCCGCGATCATAGCCTGCGCGTGCCGCGTCCGGACCTCACCGTAAAGCTGGGCACGCCCAATGTCTGCAATGGCTGCCATACCGAGCCCTTCGAAACCGCAGAATGGGCTGCCGAAAAAGTGCGCACGTGGTACGGCGATAACCGGCCGGACGATCCCCATTACGCCCTTGCCTTTCACGCGGCACAGCGGGGCGACGCCGACGGCCTGGATCTGGTGCGCAAATTATTTCGTCGTGCCGATGTTCCAGACATCATCCGCGCCACGGCAATCGATCTGCTTTCCAACTATCGAACTTCCGAATCGGATCGACTTTGCCGACAGGCCTTCACCGACACGAGCCCCTTGGTACGTTCGGCGGCCGTGAGGGCCATCTCCAATGTTTCGCAAGACCGCTTTGTGAAGGAAATAGCTGCTTCATTAGAAGACCCTGTACGCATCGTGCGCAGTGCCGCGGCACGCCGACTCGTCCAAGATGCCACCGAGAATGCCAAAGCTGAATTCCAAGAAACTCTCACCGCAGCGATTGCAGAATATCTTAATGGTCAAAAAATGTCTCTCGAAAGGAGCCGCGCCCACATCAACATGGCCGCCCTGAGCAAGGCCCTGAATAAGTATGGCGATGCGCAAAAATCGCTGGAAACTGCGATTCGATTAGAGCCCTATTTATCGAGCGTTCGAGGAGAGCTCGCCACCATCATGGAACAACAGGGTGGCGACAAAGAAGAGATTCGCCGCTTACGCGAAGAAGAGGTCGTGCTGATGGAGCGCGATAGCAAACTGATACCTCAGAGTTCTCAACCTCACTACCAACGGGGCATGCTGCTGTATCTTCTCGAGCGCAACGAAGATGCGATTCAGGCCTTCGAAACGGCTTGCGAGCTGGCGCCAAACGCTTTTGACAACTGGATGGCGCTAGCACTCCTCTGCGAAAAAGAGCGCCGCTGGGAACAAGCGGTCACAGCGATCAAAAACATGAACCGACTTCGTCCGGAGGATCCTTCGGTGGGAGCGATATTCCACAGGCTCCCCCAGGCCGCCGCGCAGGAGATGAAGACTGAGGGGCCCTAGGCCATTCGCTACAGAGGCCGATGACCTCCCTTGCCCCTCGGAACAGCGCCACAGCGCTGGGCTTCCCCCGAAGCCCGAGGGGCGAACAAATCTTTTCGGCAGCCGAGTGTACACACAGAGCACGCAGCACAAAAACAGATCCTCAGCAATCCGAAAAGCTTGGCTCGACCCCAGAAACACTTCGCGTGTACCCAGCGCCCGGAATGGCACGGAGGCACATTCCCTACAGGGCTTTGGGCCCATGAGGTGGTTTAGAAGAATGCTGAGTGGCCTCAGCTAGCACCTCGGCAAAGCGCTCTTCGCACTGCGGGTCGAAGTTGCTAGTCTTCGCGCGACTTTTCTACCAAGAACGAAATATTACTTTTCCCTCCGGGACAGTTTTGTACTTTTCCCTCCGGGACAAATTGGGTTTCCATTTCTCTGAATGCTGTGACAACTCCCTGAATTGGGATGCGTGACAAAGCACTCGGGAAGGTTCGTCCCCATTCGCGACGGCCGTCATCAACGTTTGTATTCGTTGGTTTTCGGTGCGTTTGCAGTTTGGACAATCGCGATGACTGCTTTTTTCATGCGACCCTTGCGTCAACTAGCGCAAGTTTTCACAGCGAACGAATCACCACGTCAGGTTGCTGCTGGCTTTACGCTGGGCATGATGATTGGCCTCTTGCCGAAGGGCAATCTTGTGGTGCTCCTATTGACGCTCTTACTTTGTTCTCTCCGCGTGAACAAACCAGCCGGACTGTTGGCGGCTGCCATTTTTTCGATGGTGGGATTTATCTTCGATCCAGTGGCCCATCAGTTGGGCGCGTGGATTCTGGTTTGGGACACAGCGCGTCCGCTTCATAGTTGGCTCTACGAACTTCCGATGGGCCCTTGGCTTGGACTTAACAACACGGTCGTCGTGGGCCAACTGCTGGTCGGCTTCTATTTAATCTACCCTACTTATTGGTTCGCCCACAAATTCGTCAGCCTATTGCAACCACGTCTTACGAAGTGGCTGTCGCGTTATCGAATTATTCGCTGGCTGCGTGGCGCCGAACTTGGGTCGCACTGGAGAGTGGATGCATGACCATTTTTCGATTGAAGCTAATCCGCTGGAAATATGTCCTCCCGCGTCTGGCGATCGCCCTGGCGATTGTCAGTGGCTTTCGCTTCGGTCTCGATCCGCTGCTGAAATGGGTGCTGGTCGCAGGCTGCGAGTCTGCCGTAGGCGCGAAGGTCGAACTGGCAGCCGTCGAAACCTCGCTCGCTGACGGCACCCTCGAGCTTCACGAGCTGACTGTGGCAAATCCGAACGCTGCGCTCCGTAATCTATTTGAGGCAGAGCAAACCCAGCTGCAAATCAACATGAACGCCCTCTATCGGCACCAACTGGTGGTGGACAGCGGACTGCTTCGTGGCGTGCAGCTGGGCACACCTCGCACCACGTCTGGGTTGCTCGAAAAACCCTCGAAAGAAACCGCAGACGAGCCTTCGCTATTAGCGCCCTGGGCCAAGTCGGCCGACGAGTTTGTCGGAGCCTGGCTTGGGCAACTCGACGATCGACTCAGCAAAGACTTGACTGCGGAGCTTAAAACTCCCCAACTCGCCAAGGAACTCGAAGAGCGCTGGCCGCAGCAATATGAATCCCTCAATGCTCAGGTAAAAAGCCTGCGCGCTCAGGCGAAGCAGCTCGAGCAAGGCTTTCGCGAGATGCGCAAAAACCCTCTTCGTCACATTACTGAGTTGCAATCTATGCGAACCCAACTCATAACCGCTCAAAAGGAGCTAGCCTCGCTGCAGCAACAGATTGGGCAGCTCCCCCTACAAGCCGAGGCCGATCGTCAGACGCTCTTGCTGGCTCGCCAAGCCGACGAGAAATTCATTCGCCAACAGTTGCGCATTACTGATCTGGATCAAGACGGTCTAACCCAAACACTCCTGGGGAAACCCGCCGCGCAAGGCGTCGCATCTGCTTTGGATTGGCTGGCATGGGCACGAAAAAAAGTCCCCTCTGGAAAGGCGAAGCCACCCGCGGGGCGATCCCGAGGCACGAACGTCTTGTATTCCCCTCGGCAGCCTCGTTTTCTCGTCAAACAGTTACAGCTTGAAGCAACAGCCGAGTGGGCGGGACAATCGCTAGTTCTCACCGGGGGCCTGCAAAACGCAAGTTCCGAACCCCAACTACTGAGTGAACCAACTCGGCTCGAATTCAAGGGGACAGGGGCAGCGCAAGTCGACGTTGTAGCTACCCTCGATCGCCGCGGGGAGCAAGACCTCGATCATCTAGTCATTGTCTGCCACGATATTGTATTGCCTGGCCAAACCTTGGGCGATGTCGATAAATTGGCCCTCTCGATAGGGCCCAGCCTGGCGAGTTTGAATATCGATTTGACTCTCGACGATACCCAACTCTCAGGCGAACTTGCTCTCGGACAACAATCCGTAAGACTCAAGCCGCTGCAGTCAGCGATGCGCAGCAGGCATTTAGTCGCGGCAATTGAGCAAGCACTTGGTGCGATTCAGCAATGGGAGGCAACCGTCGAGATTGCCGGCACCCTCACGAAGCCACAGCTAAAAATTGAGTCCGACCTGGGAGGACAAGTGGCCCGCGGGATGCAAACCGCACTCCGGCAGCTTGTGAAACGTCGCGGCGATGAATTGCTTGCGGAGACGCAGCAGAAAGTCGAAGCGCAAATGCAACGTTTGCAGGAGATTCGCAGTCAGGCTGAGCAGGAGCTGCTGGCCAAACTCGGCGAAGGCCAAGAACTTTTTGGCCAGCTCGCCAGCCTGTCGGGAGACAGTAAATCCGAACTGCCTATTCCCAGTCTTAGCAAGTCGCTACGCACGAATTTACTCCAAAAGTAGCCGATTTCCCTACCACTCTGAGCGATTATGGCAACCGGCAACCTCGGCTTAAACCAGCGCGGCCTGGCACTCTGCGAGAAAATCGACGCCCGCTCTGGCGAACTGCACGTTCATCGCCATAGTTTGTCTTGTGGCACAGCCGCCTACGATTTTACCGACGGCAGACTGCCGGCGGGTGAACTTCTCGCAAGAGTTTGTCTGGCGGATCTGGCCGAAGTGACGCTCACAGATAGCCTATCGAGCGACCAACCGTGGCCGCAGGTGCAGATTTCGACCGAGCACCCGATTGCCGCCTGTATGGCCTCCCAGTACGCCGGCTGGGAAATCAAAGGCAAAAATTACTTTGCGATGGGTTCCGGCCCAATGCGAGCCGCGGCCGGGCGTGAGCCGTTGTTTGACGACATTGGTCACCGAGAGCAGGCGGACGCGTGCATTGGCGTGTTAGAAACGGACGCTATGCCAACCGATGAGGTTTGTCGTGACCTAGCCGCCAAGTGCGGTGTCCAGCCCTCCCAGCTTACTTTACTCTTCGCGCCAACGAACAGTCTGGCAGGAACCTTGCAAGTCGTCGCACGCAGCGTAGAAACATCGCTGCATAAACTCCACGAGCTAGGCTTTGACTTGACGCGTGTGACAGGCGGAACAGGATCGGCACCACTACCACCGGTTGCAGAAGAGGCTTTAGCCGCAATCGGCCGCACCAACGATGCCATTCTCTATGGGGCGCAGGTCACGCTGGCAGTTCACGGCGACGACGAGTCAATACAAACCATTGGGCCCCGGGTGCCCAGTTCGGCATCTGCCGAATACGGCCGTCCTTTTGCTGAAATTTTAAAACGCTACAACAACGATTTCTATCAGGTCGATCCCTTGCTCTTTAGCGCGGCAATGATCACCCTAGAAAACCTCGACACGGGCAACACGTTTCAGTTTGGCGAACTGAACCACGAGGTCCTGGCACGTTCTTTTGGCAACTGACTTTTAGCGGCTAATGATATGCGTATTGCTGTGCTAGGTTCCCAGGCGAGTTGGTATCTTGACGACCTGCGCCGCGCCGCGGCCGACCAGCACACGATTGTCTCGGTTGGCTATCGTGGACTTCTCTCGCAAGTCGATGCGAATCAGATAACGCTCTACGCCGGTGGGGAAGATCTGCGCAACTTCGATGCGCTACTAGTCCGCTCGATGCCGCCCGGCAGTTTGGAGCAAGTGGTGTTTCGCATGAACGCCTTGGCCCAACTGGACTCGGCTGGCGTGCGAGTCGTGAACTCGCCACGTGCCATCGAGATTGCGATCGATAAGTATCTCACCACGGTAAAACTGCAGGAAGCCGGCTTGCTAGTGCCAAAAACCGTGGCCTGCCAAACTTGCGAACAGGCCCTCGAGAGCTTTGTGGCAATGCAAGGAAACGTGGTCGTCAAACCGTTGTTCGGTGGAGAGGGTCGAGGCATCACACGTGTGAGCGATGCAGCAATCGCCCTGCGCGTGTTCAAATCGCTGGAACAAATCGGGGCCGCAATCTATCTGCAAGAATTCGTTCCCCATGAAGGTTGCGACCTACGCGTGATGGTGATCGGCGAAAAAGTGCTCGGCATGCGTCGCCGACATCCCCAAGACTGGCGGACAAATATCAGCCGAGGCGCTGTGGCAGAACCGCTGGAAGTCACGCCGGAACTCGCCGCGCTCGCGCATCGAGCCGCCGCGGCTGTTGGCACCGACATTGCTGGAGTCGATTTTCTGCCGGGTACAAATGGCAAGCTGTATGCCCTTGAAGTCAACGCGGTGCCAGGTTGGAAGGCACTTGCCCGTGCGACCGACGTCGATGTGGGAAGATTGGTAATTGAGTATTTGGACGGAAGTAACGAGACGCGACGTTAACCCGGATATGTCATCCGCGTCTGCTCCGGTGTCCTGAGTCCTTCCATGGCTGCGCCCGTGTTTCGCTCCGCGATCCTCGGCATGTTTAAGAGTCTGAATTGCAGGACTCTGAGGGAACCGCGTTTCGTCGCCGTATTTTCGCCAAGAAGGGCGCAGAACTCAAGCTAATCGTCGACGCTTGCGGCGGTGCCAAGGAAGCGTTTCAGCTGATGATGCTCGAGCACCTGGACACCCTGGCCGAGTCGTCGGCCAAAGCGATCTCGAACATCAAGTTTGATAAGGTCGTGGTTTGGGAAAACGGCGGGCAGAACGGCCGCAGCAACACGGCGGACTTCTTGCATAAGATGGCAGGCACGCTGCCGCCGATGATGCAAGTGATGCGCGACATCGGGGGCGTGGAAATACCGGAAAGCTTGGCAAAACTTGCTGGAGCTGAAACCGATCCCGAGCCCTCGGGCAACGGTCGTGCCCCCGAGCCGGCGCCGTACGAGGAAGCCTCGGCGACAAAGCCGAGCGATGACGTGCAGGCCTAAGCAAGCGCTCCCCTGGTAGGACTCGGCAGGTACAGACACAATGGTTGCATGTCTGCCCCCAGCCTCAAGCCTTCAGCCTTCCAAACTGCGCAGCCGGTGAACGTCGCCGAGCGGTTGTCCGACATCGCGCGGAGGTTTCCAGAGACGGTCGCGGTGGCTACTCCAGGCTCGGGGGACGTGGCCGGGAAGAATTGCTACACCACTTGCACGTTTGCAGAACTTGAGCGGGACGCCACAGCGCTGGCCCGAGGGCTGGTGGAATTGGGCGTTAAGCGCGGCATGCGGCTGGTGCTGTTGGTCCAGCCGGGCGTCGAGTTCGTCAAGCTGACATTGGCTCTCTTGCGCTCGGGAGCGACGACCGTGCTGATCGATCCTGGCATGGGACGTTCTCATTTGCTGAGGTGTCTGGCGGCCACGCAGCCTGAGGGTTTCGTGGCGATCAGTCGAGCTCAAGCCGTGCGAACGATCTTGCATCAGCGTTTTCCCCAGACACGCATCAACGTGACCGTAGGGCGCCGCTGGTTCTGGGGAGGACCGACGTACAAAAAACTTTTAGAGCGCGGCCAACAATCGCGTGCGACCTTGCCCATCACTTGCTCCAGTGATCCCGCGGCGATTATCTTCACCAGCGGCAGCACGGGCCCGCCCAAGGGCGTGCTCTACACGCACCAAATGTTCGATACGCAGGCGGTAGAAATTCGCCGGCAGTATGATATTCATCCCGGCAGTACCGACCTCGCATGTTTTCCGCTGTTTGGACTGTTTAACTCGGTGATGGGCGTGACAACCGTGTTTCCTGACATGGACTTTGCGCGCCCAGCTTCTGCAGACCCCACGAAACTGTTGGCGGCTGCAAACGACTGGCAGATAACACAGGCTTTTGCCTCGCCCGCCGTATGGCGCAAGCTGAGCCGACACTGTACCGAAGCAGGGGAAATGATTGCGACGCTGCGGAAAGTATTTTCCTGCGGTGCGCCCGTGCCCGCCGATGTGTTGCGCCGGACACTGAGCGTCGTGGCCGCCGGCGCCACGATGCATACTCCCTACGGCGCTACGGAGAGTTTGCCGATCGCGACGATCGAAGCGGCCGAAGTGCTCGAAGAAACCGCCGCGCTGACCGACCAAGGCGCCGGGTTTTGTGTGGGAAAAAAGTTCAATAGCGTCGAGTGGCGGATTATTCGCATCACCGACGCGTCCCTAGAGTCGATCGATCAGGTCGAGGAGTTACCCCGTGGTGAAATCGGCGAGCTCATCGTCCGTGGCCCGCAGGTGTCGCCGGAATATGTAATCGGCACCGATCACAATGCTCAAGCAAAGATCGCCGACGGAGATTCGAATTGGCATCGTCTCGGCGATGTGGGTTACTTCGACGCCGGGCAGCGATTCTGGTACTGTGGCCGTAAAGCGCATCGCGTAATTACCCTTGAGAAAACGTTGTATACGATTCCTTGCGAAGCGATATTTAATGCGCATTCCGAGGTCACCCGCTCGGCGCTGGTAGGAGTGGGTCGTCGAGGAAATGCTTCCCCTGTTCTAGTCGTAGAGCCCCATGTAAACGGTCCCACGGATCGCCTCGAGGAAGAGCTTTGGCAATTGGCAGGCAAACATCCCCATACTGCAACGATCCAACAAATCCTCTTTCATAAATCACTTCCCGTCGATGTACGGCACAACTCGAAGATCAATCGCGAGCTGTTAGCTAAATGGGCATCGCAACAATGACAGAATCCTTGAATCCGTTGCACTGCCCAACCTCATTCTCCAAGCCCCTTACTCCTCGTTCCCTAACCTCGTTCCCACGCTCTGCGTGGGAACGCACTACCTAGCTGCTCCGCGGCAAGCCCCACACTTATGTCCCGAAATCGCTATAAAATCTACGAAAATGCACATCCTCATTTCCTCACCTGTACGATCGTCGAATGGCTTCCAGTCTTCGTACGTCCGCCAGCAGTGCAGATCGTCTTCGACTCTTGGTCCTTCCTCCAAGGCTAGGGACGCGTTAAGCTCTTTGCCTATGTCATCCTGGAGAACCATCTGCATTTCATTGCAGCTGCCGATGATCTGACCAAAGAGGTTGCCAACTTCAAATCCCATACGGCTCGACAAATTATTGATCTTTTACAGGCGCGCAATGCTAAATCCTTATTAAAACAGCTCGGATTTTTTAAACGGAAACACAAGACGGATCGTCTGTACCAACTGTGGCAGGAAGGTAGTCATCCCGAGCAGATTACCAGCGACGAGATGATGGAACAGGAGATAGAATATATCCACAATAATCCAGTAAAACGTGGTTATGTTGACGAACCCGCGTATTGGCGCTATTCCAGTGCTCGCAATTACGCAGGTCTACCTGGATTGATTGACGTGACGTGACGACGGAGTGGTCTTAGCTGTTTCTTGCGCAGCGATTGAATGCAGAGCGTCGTGAAAGTACGTTCCCACGCAGAGCGTGGGAACGAGGAAGCCCCCTAGCCTCTAGCCCTAGCTCCTCCCTATGCACGCACTCGTCACTGGTGGCGGTGGTTTTCTTGGCCGCTATATTTGCGAACAGCTCGTCGCACGCGGTGATCGCGTGCGCAGTTATAGCCGCAGCGCTTACCCGGAACTGACTAATCTCGGCGTCGAAGTTGTACGGGGCGACGTGACTGACCGGAGTGCCACGATCGACGTATGTGCTGATGTAGACTGCGTCTTTCACACCGTTGCAATTGCTGGTATTGGCGGCTCATGGACGGACTACGCAAACACTAACGTCATGGGCACTCGTAATGTGCTGACAGGTTGTCGTGTACATCGTGTGCCACGGTTGGTATACACCAGCAGTCCCAGTGCCGTGTTCGCTGGAAAAGACCAATGCGGAGTTGACGAATCGACTCGCTTTGATCTCGATTGGCTCGAGCGATATCACTGCCACTATTCACGTTCGAAAGCATTAACCGAAGCCGCTGTCTGGATGCGTAATGGCCATGCTGGGTTACAGATTTGCCGTTTACGACCTCACTTGATCTGGGGCCCGCGCGATCAGCACCTCATCCCACGATTGATCGCCCGCGCAAAATCAGGACGCCTTCGGCGAGTAGGCGACGGCACAAACCTTATCGACATGACCTACGTAGAAAATGCCGCTGAGGCGCATTTACAGGCGGCCGACGCTTTGGCACTTGAGAACTCCCCCGTGGCAGGCAACGCCTATTTTCTCAGCCAAGGCGAGCCGGTGAATTGCTGGCAGTGGATTGACGAAATTTTGGCGCTGGCAGGGGTGCCTCCTGTCGAGAAGTTGATTTCCCAACAAACCGCGTGGCGACTTGGGGCAGCATTGGAAACGGTCTATGGCCTGCTGCGTATCCGGCGAGAACCACCCATGACACGGTTTCTCGCGGCCCAACTTGCCACCTCGCATTGGTTCGATATTTCTGCCGCCAGGCGCGACTTCGGCTACGAGCCCCGAGTTTCTACCGCTGAGGGCATGCGTCGACTAGGACAATGTCTTCGCGAGCAAGCCCCTAGCGCCTGACAGGACAAAGAAGCCACAAAAACACCAGAAATACCAAAGTACAGTCCTTGCATAAATCTTTGTGTTTTTTGTGGCCAGACCGCTAGGCTGCCCGCACTAGGCGTGCCCCACACACCGAACTACAATGTTCGGTTTGCGCCAATTCAGGCAGTGCCAGCCATCAAGAGACCAAAGACTAGAGGATTCAAGTGCTTCGAACACATACTTGCGGCCAACTGGGCGCATCCGCCGTAGGCAAAACCGTCACTCTCTGCGGCTGGGTCGATAGCTACCGCGACCATGGCGGTGGGCTGTTTATCGATCTACGCGATCGTTACGGACTAACGCAGGTCGTTTTCAATCCGCCCGATACGCCGTCCGAGACCATCGAAGCCAGCAAGAACTTACGGGCTGAGTACGTTGTGAAAGTCACCGGCAAAATAGCCATGCGGCCAGAGGGCATGGCCAATGCCAAACTTTTGACTGGGGCAATCGAACTGCGCGCCACGGAGTTTGAGCTGCTGAATGAGAGCCTGACCCCCCCTGTCTCGCCCAATGGACAAGAAGTACCTGGCGAAGACCTGCGCCTCAAATATCGCTATCTTGATCTGCGCCGGCCCGCCATGCAGCGGACGATGTTTTTGCGCAATGCGATGATCAAGTCGATGCGCGATTATTTTTCCGAACACGACTTCATTGACGTTGAGACACCCGTGCTCGGCCGGAGCACCCCCGAAGGGGCGCGCGACTATCTGGTCCCCAGTCGTGTGCATGGCGGCTCATTCTACGCACTGCCGCAGTCGCCCCAATTGTACAAACAGATCCTCATGATCGCTGGATACGACCGCTATGTGCAAGTCGCGCGCTGTTTCCGCGACGAAGATTTGCGTGCCGATCGCCAACCTGAGTTTACCCAACTCGACGTGGAGATGACTTTTGTCGATCAGGACGATGTGATGGGAATGATCGATGGTGTGGTCGCCAAACTGGCAAAAGAGCAGCTCAACATTGACGTACCCACTCCTCTGCCACGCATGACTTACGACCAAGCGATGGAGCGGTTTGGGCACGACGCCCCCGACCTGCGTTTCGGCTTGGAACTCATTGACTGTAGCGACCTGGCCGCAAAAAGTGGCTTCGGTGTATTTACAGGGGCTATCGAAGCAGGCGGTCGAGTACGAGCCCTAAATGTCAAGCAGGGCACCAAGCAGTACAGCCGGCGCGGGATCGATACGCTCACCGATTATGCCAAAGAGTTTGGCGCTAAAGGTTTGGCGTGGTTCAAAGTCGAAGACGGCGGCGAACTTGGCGGGGCCATCACCAAGTTCTTCGAAGCCGACTTACTAGCTGAGTTTGTCGCACGACTTGATGCCGAGCCCAGCGATCTCATCCTGTTCGCGGCAGACGGATTCGCCGGCACATGCAAGGTGCTCCACGCGCTGCGGACGAAAATCGCCAAAGAAATGCAATTGGTCAGCGCGGACGCCATGAATTTCTCCTGGGTCGTTGAGTTTCCCATGTTTGAACGCGATGAAGAAGGCGGGCGCTGGCAGGCGATGCATCATCCGTTCACCGCACCACTTCCCGAGCATCTTGGACTCTTGAGCAGCGATCCCGGACAGTGCCGGGCGCAAGCCTACGACCTGGTAATTAACGGCAGCGAAGCCGGCGGCGGCACAATCCGAATTCATGACGCAGGAGTCCAACAGCAAGTCTTCGAATTACTCGGCATCGACGAAACAACCGCTAAAGAGCGTTTTGGTTTCCTACTCGACGCATTGCAATACGGAGCACCTCCACACGGGGGCATCGCACTTGGAATAGATCGTTGGGTGATGCTGTTCGGTAAGCTAGATAACATACGCGACTGCATCGCTTTTCCGAAAACGCAAAAAGCAACGGATATGATGACGGACGCACCCGGCAAAGTGGATGCCCGGCAACTCAAAGAGCTGAGCATCAAGATCGATGAATAGTCGGAAAATGGTTGACGTTTCACACCAGTTGAAGACAATGGATCGCGGGCTTGTCAACCTTTCGAGCTTCTGTCTTTCACGAAGGCGTACTGTGTTTGAATCGATATCTAGCAGATGCACTGTTCTACATCTCGTGTTGCTGCTGGCAATTGCGGGATGCAGTTCAAACACAACAGGGTCTCCAGCAGCAGGGTCTCTAGCAGCAGGGTCTCTAGCAGCAGAGTCTCTAGCAACAACTTCGGCCGAAGTACGAGCCGAGCGTCCAGACAAGCCGATCGGAGTTCCGTCAGGACTAGTCGACTCTCTCGTGGGGCCGGCTGGATCTCCGGCAGAGCCACACGACTTGAAGCGGCAGCCGAAGCTTCGCACAGTTCGCAAGGTGTTGGCTCCTGCTGGCTTGCCGGCCATCCCAGATGTCCTGCTGTCCGCAGCGCATGCCAAGCTCTGTCGCCTGCAAGTGGGCGAGACTTTCTCGGACTTTACCTTGCCTCGTTTGGGCGGTTCTCCCACTAATTTAGAATCGCTCCGCGGCAAACAAGCCACCGTCGTACTCTTTTGGCAACCCGATCGCTGGATGGCGCGCATGGCGCTGTCCGATTTGCAGCGCGACATCGCTGGGCACCGTGATCCGCAGCAAATTGGCGTGGTTGGCATCGCCGTTCAGCAACCTGTGGAAGCCGTCAAGGCCGCTCTCAACGACGTCCCTCTCCATGGGACCAAAGCAAGTTTCCCTCAGTTGCTCGATTCTCAAGGCCAACTGTTTGCCACCATCGGCAGCTACGCCCTACCAAGAATTTATGTACTCGGAGCTGCGGGCAAAGTCGTCTGGTTCGACATCGAATACAGCGAAAGCACCCGGCGCGAGCTGAAGCGCACCCTGAAAGTACTGTCTGAGCAAAAAGAATAGAACGCCGATTTTCACGGATGCGGCGGATGTGCACGGGTTTCAAGCAGTTTTTGGACCATCTCAATCGAAAGCTGACCACGACCGCCACCTTCGTAGATTATACATTCTCTACTTCCATCTAGAACAAGAGCAAGTAGTTTCGACACGTCGGTGAAACGCCGATTCGTGCCCGTTCCTTAGTGACATCGGCGGGGCCGACCGAGGAGAGTTGATGCTTGGCCCTTGGGTGCGTCGGCGTGAAACAACGACGCACGTTATCTTAGAATCCGGCGTCGAGAAATCGTCGGTGGGGCGTCAAAGTAGATAACGCCGTTGGTTCCCATCTGCTTAATCCGCTGTTGTTGATTCGAGCAAGTGATCTCAGGACCGGTTAGGAGACATTTTTGCTCGCTACCCTCTCTTTGCATCTCTCGCAATTGATTCGCCTCTCTTTGCGATTGCCTTTGATGGCTGGCCCCAGGACGCTTTTATTCCACATAATACTGTTCCCTCGGGCATCGATGAATCGGGGACTGCGTGAATGGCCCCTCGACTTCTTAGCGCTACGGCGACGGCGGATGACACGGCTGATCTTGTTGCGCGGCCTGTATCTGCGACGGTATTCTCAAACCGATGGGCCATAAAGTAGGGTTAATCCGCAGGCTGTTGTTGCAGTCTCGATGTCACCTCGTGTCCAGGCATGCCTTAAAGTCGTCGAGGCGATGCCAAATTCATGCGATGCGGCAGCATCGGTCCAGTATTTATTGATTTTATTCACGTGGAGTCAACCGACCTTTCGTGGATAAACAGTTGATTGGTAGACCTGACAATATAACAACTGGTGCTTGGGATACCAGAAACGGTGATTACTTATCGCGGCAGCGTAGACGATGAATCAGACGGGCGAGTTCCATCTTCTGCAAGCCGCATTGGGTCTCCTCTTGCTTCAAGTAACATCTTTAGGATATCTAAGCCATTGTCACGTGAAAATCCATTTTATCAACCTAGAGGCGCACAGGACTTTAAACCTTGAAAAGCCAGGGAAGGCTATGGCAAAACGGCTATCGCGGTTTACTCTTGTTGGCCGAGACTCCCTCTGCCAACTGCTGCTGCCACTGCTGAACCAATTGCTGAACTTCCAGCGGCGTCTTGGTATCGAGATCGGTCGTGCGAATCGTTTCCAGCAGGGGATGCTCGGCAGAGTCGAAAAGGGTCATTTGCAAGGATTGCCCATTATGAGGCGTGGGCTGCCGGGGTGGATCGGCGCGGCGCGCGAGCCCATCGACCATTTCTTGTGGTCCGCTTTTCGCTTTTCGTTCTCCGCTTTGCGTTTCTAAGTGGCTCAGAATCTGCTTAGCCCGTTCGTTCACTTCCGGCGGTACCCCGGCAAGCTGGGCGACATGGATTCCGTAGCTCTTGTCGGCTGCTCCGGCAACGATTTGGTGCAGGAACACGACTTTGTCTTCCCATTCCTGAACGGCAACGTTTCTGTTCACGACACCAGCCAGCGTTTCTTCGAGACGGGTCAGCTCGTGGTAGTGCGTGGCAAAAAGCGTGCGGCAACCTATTCTGTCATGCAAATGCTCGACCACGGCCCAAGCTAGTGACAAGCCGTCATACGTACTTGTGCCGCGGCCAATTTCGTCCAGGATCACCAAACTCCGCGGAGTTGCCGTGTTCAAAATACGCGCTGTCTCGGTCATCTCAACCATAAACGTACTACGCCCTCGAGCCAAATCATCACTCGCCCCCACACGAGCAAAAATGCGGTCGGCCACACCGATCGTTGCCTCCCGCGCCGGCACAAAACTACCGATCTGGCCCATCAGCGTGATCAGCGCGACCTGACGAATGTAAGTGCTCTTGCCCGCCATATTGGGGCCGGTGATTAAGAGGATTGCGGATTTCGGATTGGGGGTTTCGGATTGGTCTTGCTCACCAGAAACCCCATTCCGCAATCCGCAATCCGCAATCCCGGCGCAGCTTACTCCATTCGGCACGAACGTTCCCTCGGCTTCGGTGATGTCAAGCACCGGATGGCGTCCGTCTACGATGTCCAGGAGCGGCGCGTCCACCATCTGCGGCCGTACGTAATTCCTAGCACGCGCTAGCTCTGCCAGTGAGGCCAGTACATCGACCTCCGCCAAGGCGGCGGCCGTGTGCTGCAAGCGTTTGGCGGCAGTCGCGACCAGTTCGCGGAGCTCGATAAATATTTCGTATTCCAAGTCGAGGCACCGCTCTTCTGCCGAGAGCACTTTTTCTTCGTACTCTTTGAGCTCAGGCGTGATGTAGCGTTCGGCATTCTTGAGAGTCTGCTTACGAATAAACTCGGCCGGGACTTTGTCGCGATGGGCGTGTGTGACTTCGAGGTAGTAGCCAAATACTTTGTTAAAACCAACTTTCATACTGGGAATACCGGACTTCTCAATCGCTTTGGCTTGATATTCGGCCATCCACTGCTTGCCACCTTTCATCAACGCGCGCTGCGTATCGAGGTCGTCATGGTACCCTGGGCGAACGTAGCCGCCCTCACGACTATTGAGTGGGCAATCGTCTTGGAGCGCGGCTTCAAGCTTTTCGCGCACGTCGATACAAAGATCAAGCTGCGTTTCTAACGTCTGCAAGCGACTCGCACTACAGTGCAACAGTTTCGCTTTTACTTGGGGGAGACAACGGAGCGTTCGTGCCACAAAACAAAGATCGCGAGGCGTGGCTCGCCCAGTCGTCACGCGTGCCAGCAAGCGCTGCATGTCGTAGGTCTCTCGTAGCGCTTCGCGCAGCTGCTTCGTCAGCGAGGCGTCCTCGTGGAATTCGGCAACCGCTTCGAGCCTAGTATTGATTGACGTCACGTCTGTCAGTGGATTGGCCAACCAGTCACCGAGAAGCCGCGCGCCTGTTGCGGTCACGGTGCGATCGATCACTCCCAAAAGCGAACCCTGGCGCGCGCCATCGCGCATGGTTCGTGATATTTCTAAACTACGACGGGTCGCCTCATCAATTTCTAAACGGGTGCCGCCATGGTAGGGCAATAATCGGTCGATGTGCGCCAGTGACGTTTTTTGCGTTTCGTTGAGATAATCGAGCACGGCACCTGCTGCCTGCAGCGCTTGGCCATCGAACTCGTCAAAACCAAATCCCTCGAGCGACTGCGTGCTGAAATGCTTAGTCAATGACGCGTTCGCTGCCTGCTCGCCAAAAGCCCAGCTTGGCCGGCGTGTGATCATGCGGCCCTCGCTCCACTCGGGCGGCAGGTCCGGCGCATCTTCGGCGAGGAGAATCTCTACTGGAGCCACGCGTGCCAGCTCGTCACCCAGCTGGGAAGCAGGCAACACGGAGGCCTCAAATAGTCCCGTCGAGATATCGATCCAAGCCAGTCCACAGCACTCCGCTCCACCTCGCTCAAAACGTGTCGGCGCCACGGCCAGCAAGAAATTGCTGGCGTGCGGATCAAGCAAAGCATCGTCTGTGACTGTCCCTCGGCTAACAATGCGGGTAATGTCGCGGCGGACGAGTCCCTTGGCTTGCTTGGGGTCTTCGACCTGCTCGCAAACAGCGGCACGCATGCCGGCAGCGATAATCTTCGCCAGATACCTGTCGAGCTGGTGGTGGGGAAAACCGGCCATAGCAGTCGGCTGTTTCCCCTCGCCGCGGTCGCCTTTGTCACGGCTAGTCAGCGACAAACCTAATACCCGCGCCGCAACCTTCGCGTCCTCTAAAAACAGCTCGTAGAAATCACCCATGCGAAAGAGCAGCAGGGCATCACCGGCCGCCGCTTTGGCCTCATGGTACTGCTTCATCATCGGTGTTTGGGACGAGTCTTTTGTATTGGGGGGGGCCGTGGCAGCCATCGAGAGCATCTCCGCTGGGTAATTGAGAGCGGTTTATGCTAGCCAACTTGTCGCGAGAAGGGGAGGGGAGGGGAGGGGAGGGGAGGGAAGGGGAGGGAAGGGGAGGGAAGGGGAGGGAATGACGAATGACGAAATACCCAAGCACGAATTCTAGAGTCCGACGACTTTCGTCATTTCCTGCGTCGTTGG
>Ga0115002_10001728_pt1 | contig 29490 bp, 21 predicted proteins | sample ArcticOcean_MG_C_8_FD_89576 | JGI IMG/M metagenome (GOLD analysis project Ga0115002, IMG submission 89576) | Marine microbial communities from western Arctic Ocean - ArcticOcean_MG_CB11_86 | ecosystem: Environmental > Aquatic > Marine > Oceanic | place: Arctic Ocean: Canada Basin | collected... | reverse complement strand
CTCTTCCATCACAACTACGTGTCGCAGGTCCGGGCGCAGCGGCGTCATGCCATAGAACGGTTGTCCATACTCCGGCATATCGCTTCATGCCCACGCCGCTACCAACACCCCAACTCCGGTGATCAAAGTTAAGTAGAGAACCGCAAGGCTCGCGGTCATGGCATACGATCCCGCTAGAACCCATGACATCCACCTCCCTCACACTCCGTCGCCAGAAGTTCGTCTCCGAGTACGTCGAGACCGGCAACGCAACCCAGGCAGCGAGACTTGCTGGCTACTCGGCGCGCACTTCCGCTCAACTCCGGTAGTCCGTCACATGCCACAGCACCGCTAGCTCGCGTGTGTCCGGTAGCCGCCAGAGGACCGTTTCCGAAGGCGCAACTCCGCCTGATCAATCGAGTCGCCTTTTCACAACGGTACGTTCTTGGCTATATTCAGCTGAGACTGAAGCCGGAGAGCACTGGATAGTGCGGGCTGACTGGATTGATGGCGAGACGCCTGACCAGTAATTAAGAAAATGACCAAGCGATGTGATGTGGCTACAGGCGGAGAGACGAAGTGATGGCCGGGTCTTTACCAGATCTGAAATCAACCGGGAATACCATCCGAGGCTCTCTCGCTGGATTGCGAGAGAGCTTTATGCGTTACATGAGTTCCGCTATCCGCTCCCCGATCATGAGCGCTGTCTGATTCGTATTAGCTCGCACACAGTCGGGCATGATCGATGCATCGGCAACACGTAGACCGTCAACTCCGTGTACCCGGCCGTACTGATCTACCACGGCCATCGGATCGTCCTCGGGGCCCATCTTGCAAGTGCCCGAAATGTGATGGCCTGTTTGCGCACGTCGCATCATCCACGCATCCAGTGACGCATCAGATCCCAGATCCGTTGCCGTCGGTTCAATCATCTCGCCCAGTATGCCTTTGAACGAAGGGTGCTCAGCCATCTTCAGGGCAAGTCGCACGGCTTCGCGAAGCCTGACCACGTCACGCTGATCCGAGAGAAAGTTGTAGTCCAAGAACGGCTGCACCGTGGGATCCGCCGACGCCAACCGCAGCTCGCCCGACCCATACGCCAGATTCACTCGACAGCGCCATCGCAGCCCCAGTTCCCCTGTCGCCTTTTGAGATAGTCCGTCCCATATTCCTATGTCATACGGCGTGGCAAAGAGAATCATGTCGTTGACGAGGTCTGAACCTTCAGCCGTCCAGCGAAGACAAATCTGATCCGGAATTCCGAACGCGTTTGACGGATAGTTGTCGGCAAGCCTGTGCTCCACCCATGCCGTAGGGTGATCCCGGAGATTCTGACCAACCCCGGGCAACTCTCTCACCTGCGTAACTCCGACCTCCTCCATCTGATCTGCAGGCCCGATTCCAGACAAAAGAAGCATGTGAGGAGAGCCAACCGGCCCACCAGAAAGAATCACCTCACCGGCTCTAATCTCGAACATCTCTCCACCGGACTCAACGACCAGCCCAACTGCACGAGGACGATACGATTCGTCAAACAGGATGCGGTGCACCGTGCAACCACCGCGAATTGTGAGGTTGAGGCGAGGCCGCGCTTCCGCCAGGTACGTCACGGCCGTAGACATCCGAATACCGCCCTGATTGTTCAGCGGGACCGGACCTACTCCTGTCATATCCGGATTGTTGTGATCCGGACAGTCCGGGAACCCCGCATCGCGTGCCGAAGCGTAGAAGGCATCTGCCGCCGGGAGCCATTCTTCCCGCGGAAATCTTCGTGCGTAGATCTGCCCTGCGTCGCCATGAAAATCGTCGTGGAAATCCTGATCCGTCTCAAGCCGCCTGAATGCCGGGAGAAGGGAACGGAACGACCACAAATCGTTTCCTGCCGCCGCCCATGAATCGTAATCCTCCTGCGCACCTCGCAAGAAAATCTGGCCATTGATGGCACTTGACCCTCCCACGACGCGGCCACGCGGCACGTACATAGGTGGTGCAGTAGGAGTCGCTGTCGCCGTGAAATTCCAGTTGTGACGTTCCCGTATTATCACGTCGCCCGCGTTGACAAGTCCGTTGCGGATCGGATCCGGAGTCGTCTCCAATGTTGAATAGTCCGGCCCTGCCTCAAGCAGAAGTACGGTGTGGTCCCTGTTCTCTGAGAGTCTGTTGGCGAGGACTCCGCCGGCGGAACCGGCGCCGACTATGACGGTGTCGTAATGCATGGCGGCACTTTACTCCAAATTCCAGATGTCACATCCAGATGCCAACTACCACGATCAGGCCCTCAAATCACGCCCATTTCTCGCCCTGAACGTGTATATCTTGGTTCGTTATCACGACGGGCATAGTGTCCGCATTGAGCGACATCTTTTTAATCACAGGAGTTTCGACAATCGACTGGACGGTAGCCGCCATCGTGAGCGCCGGCCTGTTTGCTGTGGTCAATATCGCCGACAAAGTGATCATGACCGGCATGGGGCTGCGGGTGCGTAGCTTCATGCTATTCATCGGCTTCCAGACCCTGGCGACGGTGATCATCGTGGCCATCGTCAACCCGTTCCCCGCGGCCGATTTCGATGTCTATGCCCGTGGAATTGGCGTCGGACTCATGTGGGGGCTTGGCGCCCCTCTCATTCTGTGGACCTTGAGCCGTGAAGAAGTTTCACGGGTCACGCCCATCTCGCAGTCACACCCGTTGCTGGTCGTAATATTCGCCGTCGTACTTCTCGGCGAAAGCCTGTCGCTGCTGGAATCTATCGCCGCAGTGCTTGCGATCGGCGGGGCGATACTTGCCGCCATACGACTATCTGACGCAGGACAGATACGCCTAAGCGGATCGCTCGCATACCTGGGCATAGCCGTGATCATCATCGCTCTAGCGCAGATCCTACTCAAGACCGTGACGGACGACCTTTCCTTCTGGCATGCCATGGCCCTTCGAAGTGCCGGTATGTCCTCCATTCTTATGGTGATGAACCTGAGGAAATCGATACTGATCGATCTCGGGCGCTTCATGTGGTCACCGGGCAACTTCACCGCGCTCATGGTCGACGCCGTTGCCGCAACCGTGGCGATGACCCTGATCACCTTTGCAATCGCTACTGGCCCGGTGTCCCTTGCAAATGCATTCGCAAGTACCACTCCACTGTTCGTATTCGTCGCCAGCGTTTTCCTGGCATGGAAGACAAGACTGCTGAAAGAAGAGACGCTGGACCGGCGCGCTGTGGTGCAAAAACTGGTCGCAGCGGGCATGGTTGTGTCCGGGTTGGTGATAATCGCCGTAACTTGACTCGAACGCTAGCAGGGACCGTTTTCGGGCGAATGCCCCATATCGAATCAATAATTCATTGCTGGAAGCAGTATGTCTTCGAGCCTTGCGCAGCTTGACGTTGCGTTTGAGTAGCTTTACACTCGTCATCTGTCGAGGTGTGTCTGTTACGGATTGCCCCCCCGTAAATCCTAAATTTGTAGTTTCAAAAACGTTACGTCCGCGCGCGTCCGCGCCGGGCGTTGTCTTGTTTTCTTAGCGCTCGCGCGCGTAAACACCCGATCCTTTCAACGCAGAGGAAACGTCACGGAACGCCGGGGCAATCTGAGACCGACTGCTTGCAGAACGCACCCATGGAACTCGAGAAACTTAAAGAACAAAGTCGCGGAATGATCGTGGCTTCGGAAAATTCAGGAGAGTAAGTATGGTCGTAGCTGACCTTCGTCCCAGTAATACTTTTTACAGGAACGTTAAGAGCTTCAACCACATCCAGAACATCGTAGACGTACCGAACCTGATTCAGGTTCAACTACGATCGTTCGATTATTTCACGACGGACGGCCTTCGTGAACTGTTCGAGGAGATCTCCCCGATCGAGGACTTCAGCGGAGGCCGCTTTGCCCTCGCATTCCTCGGCCACGAGATCCGCGAGCCCAAGTTCACCGAACGTGAGTGCCGCCTCAAGGAGATCACCTACTCCGCACCGCTTTACGTAACTGTGGAGCTTGAGGTTAAGTCCGGAGAAGCTGCGGGCGAGAAAAAGCAGCAGACTCTCTTTATGGGCGACGTCCCGATGATGACCCGAAACGGGACCTTCGTCATCAACGGCGCAGAGCGCGTCGTCGTCTCCCAGCTCGTCCGTTCACCGGGTGCTTACTTCACTAGAGACACCGACCCCGCCAGCGGTCGCGATCTCAGTAACGCCAAGTTGATCCCGTACCGGGGTGCATGGGTGGAGTTTGAGACCAGCAACAAAGATCTGTTGTCGGTAAAAGTAGACCGCAAGCGCAAGACGCCGGTCACCACGTTGCTTCGTGCTCTTGGATACGGATCTGACGAAGAAATCAAAGAGCTGTTCAAGGACGTGGACATAAACCCGGACCGTCCTTTCATTGACTCAACACTGGCGCGCGACACCGCCATCACCAACGAGGACGAGGCATTGGTGGAGTTTTACCGCCGCCTCCGACCGGGTGAGCCGCCGAGCGTCGAGAACGCCAAAGCCCTGATCGAAAACCTGTTCTTCAACCCGCGCAAATACGACCTGGGTCGAGTCGGTCGCTACAAGCTCAATCGAAAGCTTGCCGACGAGGCTACTACCGAAAAGCGAACACTGGTCAAAGAGGACATGGTCGCTCTTATAAAGCGCATGATCCGCATCAACAACGGAGAGGTCCGCGAGGACGATATCGACCACCTGGGCAACCGGCGTGTACGGGCCGTTGGTGAGTTGATTCAAAACCAGTTGCGCATCGGACTGCTCCGCATGGAGCGCGTCGTAAAAGAGCGGATGACAACGGAGATGGACCCGGCAACAACCACGCCGGCCGCCCTCGTCAACATCCGTCCTGTAGTGGCGTCGGTCCGAGAGTTCTTCGGCGGCTCCCAGCTTTCGCAGTTCATGGACCAGACCAACCCGCTGGCAGAACTTACGCACAAGCGTCGGCTTTCCGCCCTCGGTCCCGGTGGACTGTCACGTGAGCGTGCCGGATTTGATGTCCGTGACGTTCACCACTCCCACTACGGCCGGATCTGCCCGATCGAGACACCTGAAGGACCGAACATCGGCCTTCTTGGCTCGCTCGCAACATACGCACGTACCAATGACTTCGGCTTCTTGGAGACTCCGTATCGCAAGGTGCTACACGAGATCTCCACGGACAACCCGGACTTTATCGGTCGCAACGTGCTCGAAGTCCTCAACGACGAGAAGGGCACCGAGATCATGCGTGCCGGCGGTCGAATACCGCGCCGCATGGAAGAGGAGCTGGCAGCTATGCCGGCTCAGGTTGTAGGCGTCAAGGCGTTTGTGTCTTCCGACCCGGAGGACGTGTTCTACATGTCCGCAGACGAAGAAGAAACTTACATCATTGGCCAGGCGAACACAGAGCTTGACCAGAAGATGCAGATCGTTGGCGATCAGGCCGAGATTCGCATCGCAGAGTCGTTCGCTCTGGAGAACCCGGCAAACGTCCAGTACATGGACGTCTCGCCGATGCAGATCGTGTCAGTATCGACGGCCCTGATTCCGTTCCTGGAACATGATGACGCCAACCGTGCGTTGATGGGCTCAAACATGCAACGCCAGGCGGTTCCGCTACTGCGGCCGCAGGCGCCAGTAGTGGGTACCGGCATGGAGGCGCGCGTTGCGCGTGACTCCGGTCAGGTTGTCCTCGCCGAAGAGGCAGGACTGGTCATCGAGTCGACGGGCCTTGAGATCAAGGTGCTGAGCGACGAGTCCGGCCAGATCACTGAGTACCCACTGACCAAGTTCGTGCGCTCCAACCAGGGCACCTGCATCAACCAACGACCGATCGTCAGAAAAGGCGACATCGTTGAGATTGGTCAGCCGATGGCCGACAGTTCCTCGACCGACCGCGGAGACCTGGCCCTTGGCCAGAACATCCTCGTGGCGTTCATGAGCTGGGAAGGCTACAACTATGAGGACGCCATCATCCTGTCCCAGGACATGGTCAAGGATGACCGGTTCACCTCGATCCACATCGGCAAGCATGAGACCGAATCCCGGGAGACCAAACTCGGGCCTGAAGAGATCACACGGGATATCCCGAACGTCGGCGAAGACAGTCTTCGTGACCTTGACGAGGAAGGTGTCATCCGGATCGGCGCTTATGTCGAGCCGGGGGATATCCTAGTCGGCAAGATCACGCCGAAGGGCGAGACCGAGCTAACGGCTGAAGAAAAGCTCCTACGAGCGATCTTCGGCGAGAAAGCTCGTGACGTCCGTGACACATCACTGAAGGTTCCGCACGGTCAGCGCGGCAAGGTCATTGACGTACGTGTGATGACCAAGGAGAACGGCGACGACCTCCCCGCAGGTGTCACCAAGCTGGTTCGCTGCTGGATCGCCCAGACACGCAAAATTACTGAAGGCGACAAGATGGCCGGACGCCACGGAAACAAGGGAGTGATCGCCAAGATCCTTCCCCGTGAGGACATGCCTCACCTGCCCGATGGCACTCCAATGGACATCGTACTCAACCCGATCGGTGTTCCGTCCCGAATGAACCTTGGACAGGTCCTTGAGACCCACCTTGGTTGGGCTGCAGGAACACTCGGTTACGACGCCCAGACGCCGGTCTTTGACGGCACGACGGGGGTTGCCTTGGAGGACGCGCTCGCACGCGCATGGATGGTCAACGAGTCCGGCGCAAAGGATCGACGTAACCTGGACGACGCGACCATCGACCACGACGTGGTTCGAGCCTGGCTCGATGAGCGTGGTCAGGAGTACAACGAAATATTCGACGAATCTAAAGACGGACTCGCCACTCAGGCGTGTCTCGCAATCTGGCTCGGCGAAAACAGCGACGTACACGTTAACGGACAGCCCCGTGAGGAGCTGTTGGATGAAGCGCGGAAGCTTGAAATAGCGACCCGTAAATCCGCGCCGGTATTCGGCAAGATGGAACTCATCGACGGCCGGACCGGAGAGACCTTTGACGGACCGATCACGGTCGGCAGGATGTACATCCTCAAACTGATCCACCTTGTGGAAGAGAAAATTCACGCACGGTCTACGGGACCGTACTCCCTGATCACACAGCAGCCTCTGGGTGGTAAAGCTCAGTTTGGTGGCCAGCGATTTGGTGAGATGGAGGTGTGGGCACTTGAGGCTTACAGTGCCGCCTACAACCTTCAGGAAATGCTTACCGTCAAGTCGGACGACGTCGACGGTCGAGTCAAGACTTACGAAGCGAACGTCAAGGGCGAGGATGTGATTCACCCCGGTGTTCCAGAATCGTTCCACGTACTGCTCAAAGAGCTACAGGGTCTCGGCCTGTCGGTCGAGCTTCTGAACCAGGAGCAGGACGACTACGCACTGTCCGGAGACATCACAACGGCGGGGGCTCTCCCTGCCGGACCGGTTGACGGAATGTGGGGAGGCGGGGCAGTGGACGAAGAGGCCCTGGCAGCGGCCGCAAGCTTGCTTGCGGAAACAACCGACGTTCAAGACGAGGCGGTTCTTGCCGCAGACGGTTGGACTGATTCACCCACTAAGAGTGAAGGTGATGGTTCAGAAAAACCGGAAGAGTTCGGATTCTCGGAGCAATCCGAGGACAACGAAAACGGCAAGCCATCTGACAACGAGCTAGACAACGAAGAGGAATAGGAATTGTCGGAGGATTAAACGACCTCCTTTTATCGACGTTTATAGCCAGAACCTGAGACACACCGAGGCGCAGAACGGCGCAATGGAGTGGAGAGGACAGGTAACCGAATGACCACACAGGCAGGCCCAGAATTCAACGCAATACGCATCTCCCTGGCATCGCCAGAGCAGATACGAGCATGGTCCTTTGGCGAAGTAACAAAGCCAGAGACAATTAACTACAGGACCCTCCGACCAGAGAAAGACGGATTGTTCTGCGAACGCATCTTCGGTCCCACAAAGGACTGGGAGTGCTACTGCGGTAAGTACAAGAAAATCCGCTACAAGGGCGTCGTCTGTGACCGTTGCGGCGTTGAGATCGCTCGTTCCAAGGTGCGACGTGAGCGCATGGGCCACATCAGGCTCGCTGCTCCGGTAGCTCACATCTGGTTCTCCAAGGGAACTCCGTCACGACTTGGCCTCCTGCTGGACATCTCCCCACGAAACCTTGAGCGCGTCCTTTACTTCGCTCAGTACATCGTGACAAGTGTGGATGAGGAAGCGCGTGCACGTGCACTTGAAGACCTTGAGAGCTATCTCGTCTCAGAGACCACACGTATCGACGCCGCGGCAGAAGAAGCGATCGGCGTGATCCGGACAGCCGCGCCACCTGAGCCCGAGCCAGAGCCGGAGCCCGAACCTGAAGTACTGGCCGATGGCGAGAAGCCCAAGAAGGTCAGGAAGCCCCGTAAGAAGACCAAAAAGCAGATGGCTGAAGAGCTTGAAGCTGAACGCGCCATCCGAGCCGCCCACCCGGTCGAATCCCAGGTCATGGCGGTCGAGGACCGGTTCGCGGAAGAACGCACGGCCGTCGAAGAAGAGATCGGCTCAAAGATAGATGAACTCATCAAGATCTCGATCCTGGACCTGCTCACCGAGTCCCGATACCGCGAACTGCGCGACCGGTTCGGTGAAGTGTTCAAGGCCGGCATGGGCGCAGAAGCGACCCTTGAGATTCTGTCTAATCAGTCACTTGAAGGACTCCGCGACGGACTACAGGATGAGGTGCGAACAACGTCCGGCCAGCGCCGCAAGAAGGCCATCAAACGTCTTCGCGTAATCGAGGCATTCGTCAAGTCCGGCAACAAGCCGGAATGGATGGTTCTCACGCAGCTGCCGGTCCTCCCGCCTGAGCTTCGCCCGATGGTGCAGCTTGACGGTGGCCGCTTCGCGACGTCTGATCTGAACGACCTTTACCGACGAGTCATCAACCGGAACAACCGGCTGAAGAGGCTCCTTGAACTGCAGGCGCCGGACATCATTGTCCGTAACGAAAAGCGCATGCTTCAGGAAGCCGTGGACGCTCTGATCGATAACGGCCGACGTGGGCGGGCGATCTCCGGTAGCCACAACCACAAGCTGAAGTCACTCACAGACCTCCTCAGGGGTAAGCAGGGCCGATTCCGGCAGAACCTGCTCGGCAAGCGTGTCGACTACTCCGGTCGATCGGTCATCATCGTTGGTCCGCAGCTCAAACTGCACCAGTGTGGCCTTCCAAAGAAGATGGCACTTGAACTGTTCAAGCCCTTCGTAATGAACGCACTTGTTGTCCGCGGTTACGCGCACAACATCAAAAGCGCCAAGCGAATGGTTGAGCGAACGCGCCCGGAAGTCTGGGACATCCTAGAAGAGGTCATCAAGAACCGCCCCGTGCTTCTAAACCGTGCGCCAACGCTGCACAGGCTTGGAATCCAGGCATTCCAGCCGACGCTGGTTGAGGGCCAGGCGATTCAGATCCACCCGCTGGTCTGCAAAGCGTTCAACGCCGACTTTGACGGCGACCAGATGGCGGTACACGTACCGCTGTCCCGTGAGGCGGTTCTGGAAGCCCAGAGGCTGATGTTGAGCACCTTCAACATGCTCGCACCAAGCTCGGGCGAACCGATCGTTTCGCCGACGCTAGACATGGTCCTGGGTAACTACTACCTGACAGGTATGGATGGCGAAGACCAGGAAGTGCCCGCCGATGAACTTGAAGGCGAAGAAAGTTGCGCTGACAGTTCAGTCAATGAAGAACCGTCCGTTAAGAGGGTTTACACGGACTTCGCGGACGCACGCCTCGCGCACGACCTAGAGGTAATTGGCTTGCGAGAGCGGATCAACGTCCGGGGTCCTGAAAACGGTGAGGTCCTGGACACCACCGTTGGCCGAATCATCTTCAACGCCATCGTTCCGGTTGAGCTGGGTTACCAGAACCGTCTGATCGGTTCCGACGAGATGAGCGAACTGGTAAGCGAGGCTTACGGAACGCTCGGTAACGAGCGGACCGCCGAGTTCCTGGACGAATTGAAGGATCTTGGATTCCGTTACGCCACGCAGTCCGGCACGACGATCGCTATCAACGACATCAAGGTTCCGGCCATTAAGAGCAAGCTCCTCGCGGACGGCGATAACCAGATCGCCAAGCTAGACGATCTATTCCTCCAGGGAATGATCGACGAAAAGAGCCGGTACCAGGAAACCGTCAATATCTGGATGGATGTCAATGAAAAACTCACCGACGCCGTAGAAGATGAACTCCCGAACTACGGCGGGATTTACACCATGGCTAAATCTGGAGCCAAGGGAAACATTCAGCAGATCAAACAGATGGCTGGCATGCGTGGCCTGATGTCTGACCCCAAGGGCCGGATTATCGAGCTGCCTATCCGCTCATCCTTCCGTGAAGGCCTGTCCGTGTTCGAGTACTTCATCTCGACCCACGGAGCCCGTAAGGGACTCGCCGACACGGCGCTTCGTACAGCAGACAGTGGGTACCTGACCCGTCGTCTAGCGGACGTAGCACAGGACGTTATCGTCCTGTTTGAGGACTGCGGAACCGGTAACGGTGTTTGGCTTGAGACGGCCGAATCGGACCTGGACATCCCGCTCATAGAGCGGATCATTTCCCGGTTCCCGGCGATGCCCGTCACCCACCCGGAAACGGGCGAAGTGATCGTGGATATCGGTACCTTGATCACTGCTTCAGTGGCGAGCGAGATTATCGCCGCCGGGATCGATCGCGTACTGGCTCGTTCGCCTCTCTCTTGTGAGGCACCACGAGGCCTTTGCCAGCGCTGCTACGGCGCATCCCTTGCCAACGGCAAGGAAGTGTTGCTGGGAGAAGCTGCCGGTATCATCGCTGCACAGAGCATCGGCGAGCCTGGAACGCAGTTGACGATGCGCACCTTCCACACGGGTGGTGTTGCGTCCGCACTCGACATTACGAGTGGTCTGCCGAGGGTTGAGGAGCTGTTCGAAGCTCGACAGCCCCGTGGTATGGCCATACTTACGGAAGTCGATGGCGCCGTGGAGCTATCGGAGACGTCGGACGGTCGATTCGTCACCGTTCGTAACTCTGACACCTTCAGCGAACGCTACGACGTCCCCTCCAGCCACAAGGCCCTCATCAAGACGGGCTCATGGGTGGACGCAGGCACGCCAATTATCGGCGTCAAGAAAACCGTAAAACTGACCGAAGATGAAATCGCATTGGCTCTGCCGGACGAGATCGTATCCGAAGCAGGTGGTACTGCATCCGTCTCCAAGGGAATCGTAACCGTGACATGGGAAGACACGGAGGAACGGCAGTACGCCATTCCTGCGGCCGCCCACATCATGGTCAACGAAGGCGACGAGGTGGAGGCCGGGACTGCGCTGACCGACGGGCCGAAGTCGCCGCAGGACATCCTGCGGATAGAAGGTCACCAGGGTGCGCAGGCTTACCTGACAAAAGATGTGCTCCGCGTGTATCGCTCACAGGGTGTGCCAATCCACGAAAAGCACGTCGAAGTGATCATCCGACAGATGATGCGCAAGGTTCGTGTAGACACGCCCGGAAGCACGGACTTGCTGCCGGGTGAGCTCGTTGACCGGCTCGCATATGAGGAGATCAATAACCAGGTACTCGCCAACTCGGGCGATGCAGCCACGGCAAGCCCGGTACTCCTGGGAGTGACGCGTGCGTCCCTGAACACCGAAAGTTTCCTTGCAGCCGCATCCTTCCAGGAGACGGCCAGGGTGCTCACGGAAGCGGCGGTCAATGGATCCGTTGACCATCTCATGGGTCTCAAAGAAAACGTCATTATTGGCCGGTTGATCCCGGCACGACTTGACCGGTCCGAAGAGGGGCGCAAGAAACTCGGCCTGGACCAGATCCCGGGCCGGATTGAAGGCACACTCACCGGCACCACCGAGGCACCACCGTCCTTCGAGGAAGCACTCCGCGCCTTCGGAGGCGAGGATGCTCTCATCGCGGCCGGCGGCGTGAACCCCGTTGAGGGCGGAGGTACGACTCCCCCAAAGAGCGACAGCCCGATCGTTATAGAGCCGGGTGCTGACGCATCTGGTGAAGGCGATGGTCTGGCGAAATTGCTCGCAGCTCTCACCAGCAGCGACGACGACGCGATCGACGCCAAAAAGGACCAGGAAGCAGAAGCTCCGAGCGGCGACGACTAGTCGCCACCAGAAGTTTTCGGACTTCTGATCGGAAATACAGGTGAATTGCCAAAATTGACAGGGGGTCGGGCTTAACTGCCCGGCCCCCTGTCGTTTACAATCCCTGTTCGCACAGAGCGCTTAGGGCGGTTAGCTCAGTTGGTTAGAGCGCAGCGTTGACATCGCTGAGGTCGGAGGTTCGAATCCTCCATCGCCCACCACTACAACTTTTCTGGACATCATTCGGGCGGTAATAGTCCGCCGATCACACGCCATGATTCCTCAACCGGGCCGAACGATGACTACGAAGGCGTGCACCGCCTAGCGGTTCCCACGCCTTCTCCGCCGCGTAAGCGCCGCCACGGCGCACGCATGTCATTCGTTACATCCGGATCGTCATCCGTAACCACGATCCGCCCCGGTGGCGACCAGCAGCTCTGGTCGTTGTCAGCACAGGAGTCCCACGATGTCCGACAAGCCGTCCTCAACAGAAGCTGCCGAAAAACTGGCCGATATACGTTATCGCCTTCGCCATTCCGCCGCCCATGTGATGGCGGAAGCCGTCATCAAGCTGTTCCCGGAAGCTCAGATCGCTATCGGTCCGCCGACCGACGACGGCTTCTATTACGACTTCGAGGTCTCCCGCCCTTTCACGCCTGAGGACCTTGAGCAGATCGAATCTCTGATGCAAGAGACGATCAAAGCAAACAGGCCGTTCTCCGGCGTGACTCTGTCTCGTGATGCGGCGCTTGAGCGTTTTGAAGACCAGAAGTTCAAAGTTGAGCTAATCACCGACCTCCCCGAGGACGAAGAGATCACCGTGTGGAGCCACGAGTCGTGGGAAGACCTATGTGCCGGTAGACATGCCGAGTCCACGGGCAGGATCCGCGCGTTCAAGCTCCTGTCGGTGGCCGGGGCCTACTGGCGCGGGGACGAAAATCGGCCGATGTTACAGCGCATCTACGGCACGGCGTGGGAGAACCGAAAAGAACTCAAGGCATACCTTGAGCGCATCGAAGAAGCGGAACGCAGGGACCACCGTCGACTTGGCCGTGAGCTAGACCTGTTCTTCTTCGATCCCATAGCCCCTGCCAGCCCCTTCTTCCTGCCAAAGGGCACCATCCTCCTTAACGAGTTGAACAACTACGTGAAGGAGCTGTACGTGAAGTACGGCTACCAGGAAGTGACTACTCCGCAGATTTTCAACACAGACCTGTGGAAACAGTCCGGCCATTACGACAACTACCTTGAAAACATGTACATGATGAACGTGGACGATCGGGAGTACGGCGTAAAGCCCATGAACTGTCCGGCCCACGCAATGTTGTACGCAGCAAATACTCACTCGTATCGAGAATTGCCGATTCGCTACGCCGATTTCGGTCGACTCCATCGTTATGAACGATCCGGTGTGACGCACGGTCTGATGCGGGTGCGTACATTTTCACAAGATGATGCACACATCTTCGCCACGCTTGATCAGATCGCGCAGGAGGTGAACTCCTTCATCGCGATGCTGGACGAGGCGTACACAGTTCTGGGCTTTAACGAGATCCGCATGGCTCTGTCCTTGAGACCGGAAAAGCGTGTCGGAAGCGAAGAGATGTGGGACCGTGCAGAAGCGGCGCTCACTGAGGTGCTGGATGCGTCTGGACGCGAGTACGGATCAGAAGTAGGCGAGGGCGCTTTCTATGGCCCGAAGATCGACTTCTTTGTACCTGACGCTTTGGGGAGAGAGTGGCAGCTCGGAACTGTCCAATTGGACTTCTCATTGCCTGAGCGGTTTGAACTCCTGTATGCGGCCGAGGACGGTACCCTGCAACCGCCCGTCGTCATCCATCGCGCTATGCTCGGATCGCTTGAGCGTTTCCTCGGCGTCCTGATCGAACACACGGCCGGTGCAATGCCCGTGTGGCTCTCTCCGGTCCAGGCAACCGTGATCCCGATCGCCGACCGGCATGTGCCGTTTGGTGAGACCGTGGTAGAGAAGTTGCGGGCCGCCGGAATTCGAGCCGAGATCGACGACGGAAACGACCGCATGAACTCCAAAATCCGTGCCGCACAGGGACGGAAAATTCCATACATGCTTGTGGTTGGAGATCGCGAGGAAGAAGCGAACCAGGTCGCCGTAAGAGAGCGTTCAGGGGGCAACCTTGGAGCTGTGGACGTCGACGAGTTTGTAGCTCGGGTCGTGGAAGAGATCGCCACAAGGGCCTGATCTACTCGCAGCACTACTCAGGGCGTTGTGGTTGTTTTGACTGCGGGGTCACAGCGGATCACGCACCCAATATGCCGTGTTTGCAAAATTCAACGGCCAATTTGAGTGTTTCCATGCTCCGTACACGCACGCCCCGGCAATACGCAGGTAAGATGACATTACACAGTCAACGTAATACATGTTTGGGCATCAATTACATTTGACGCGACTATGTGACGACCTGCGTGCGTCGTAATTGACCGCGTGCCTGGAGTAACTTTTAATGACCACAGACGACATAACACTTCATCGCGGTCTAACCGGCGTTTACTTCGACCGAACTGAGACGACGTTTATCGACGGTAAAGAGGGAAAGCTCCTCTACCGCGGGTACAACATCCACGACCTTGCCGGAACTTCCACATTTGAGGAGACCTCGTACCTCCTCATGTACGGGGAACTCCCGACACAGTCGCAGCTGGACGATTTCGATGCCACGCTCAAAGCGAACCGTGAGATCCCGTCCGAAATTGTCGAGATCATTCGAGTCGTCCAGAACGACCACCCGATGAGCGTGCTTCGAACCGCCGTATCTGCCCTCTCCGCATTCGATTCGGAAGCCGCAGACAACTCGTCAGAGGCAACCCTGCGCAAGGGGATCCGTCTGACATCCCAGGTTCCGACCATCGTCATGGCGCACCACAACATCCGCAACGGACGCGACCCGGTGGCACCGAGTAAAACGCTGAGCCATGCCTCCAACTTCCTGTACATGATGGAAGGCGAAGAACCCACCGCCGAGACTGCGGCACTCATGGACACGGACTTCGTACTTCACGCGGACCACGGCTCCAACGCGTCGGCCTTTACGGCCCGCGCCGTAGCCAGCACTAACGCTCATCTACACGATGCCATTACTGCCGGTATTGGAGCGCTCTCCGGTCCGTCACACGGCGGCGCAGCAGAGAACGTAATGACCATGGCGCTGGAGATCGGCGAGGCAGAAAACGCCGAGCAGTATGTGAAAGATCTTCTGGCCGGCGGCGGCCGCGTGATGGGCTTCGGCCACCGTGTCTACCGCGCAGAGGACCCACGGGCACGCCACCTCCGTGAAGGAGTGCGAATGCTGTCCGAGGAAAAGGGCGAGCCGAAGTGGTACGGCATTCTTGAGGCCGTACAGAAGGCGATGGCCCCGTATGGTCGCCGCGGCATTCACGTGAACGTCGACTTCTTTGCCGGGGTGATCTACTACCTGAACGGCATCCCGCACGACCTGTTTGTACCTATCTTCGCCGTCGGCCGGATTCCCGGATGGACGGTACAGGTTATCGAGCAGTACGAGCACAACATCCTCCTACGACCGTTACTCCACTACGCCGGACCGGAAGAGCGCAAGTACGTCCCGATGGCCGACCGCTAGGTCGCACGTCGAGACAACAGTCTTATCGAAGAGGGACGCTGTAACGGCGTCCCTCTTCTTTTTTAGGCGATCGCGCCACCTTCATACCGTCATCTATCCTTCGAGCAGCCATGACCTCCTCCGATTCATACACCGACCTTGAACAGCGAATTCGAGATCGTATCGAGTCCGCAGGACCGCTCACGTTCGCCGAGTTCATGGAAGAGGCGATGTACGGCGAGGGCGGTTACTACACCGGGTCGCGTCGGGTTAGCCCGATCAGCCCTGAGGGTGACTACTTCACCAGTCCGTCGTCCCACCCCGGGTTCGGCGCGCTGATCACTGTCCAGTTGCGAGACTTCTGGGAGCTACAGGGTCGGCCGAAACTATTCGACGCAGTGGAGCTAGGTTCAGGCGACGGTACGCTGGCCAAGGATGTAGCCGCTTACTCTTCCGTACTCGGCGGCGACTTCAACGACGCGCTGCGATACACCGAGTACGACCGTAGGACCCCGGCCTCGGACCAGAGCTGCCTTCCATCAGGCGTAACAGGATGTGTGCTCTCAAACGAGCTGCTAGACGCCTTCCCGGTGCACCGCTTCGTCATCGAGGGCGGGGAGATACTCGAACTGTACGTGGCTATCGAGGACAGCGCTCTCAGAGAGTCAGCCGCCCCCGTGTCCGATCCCGATATCACCGAGCGCGTCGCCCCATTCACTGCGAACTTACCCGACGGGTATCGGGGTGAGGTGAATCTGGGTATCAAGACATGGGCGAACCGGGTCGCCGGAATTCTAAAGCGCGGGCACGTTCTCACAATCGATTACGGCGAAATGGCCCATGAACTTTACCGCCCGTCTCGTTCCGAAGGCAGCCTCCGGGCCTATTACCGGCACACTCTTTCGCAAAATCCGTTCCAGCACATAGGCGACCAGGATCTGACCGCCCATGTCGACTTCTCGGCGGTCGATATGGAACTGTCCCGGTCAGGATTTGATCCACTGGGTATCACGACTCAGACCACTTTTCTGGACCGACTCGGCATCCGATCCTTGATCGCTCAGCTAACCGGGCAGGGCATCCCTGCGACCGAAGTCGAAAGAAACCGGATGCCGCTGCTCTGGCTGGCGCGGCCTGACGGATTGGGTCGGTTCAAAGTGGCGTTCCACTCTCGGGGGTTGGAGGAGCGTAACCCGATCGGACTCGATAGCAGAAGGTCCGGGCACGATCATTTGTTGCTGCCGCCCGTTTTACTACCCTTGGACAACAGCCACTTCGACTTGCTCGGCGGCTACTCCGGAGGAACGACCGAGTTCACAGCGACGTGGGCGGAGCTGCTGGGCAACGACGAAACGGGTGAAACGTAGGGGGCGAGAGTTTCTCTGCTTGACGCCATCAAGTCATCCAGAGCGAAGCCGAGGGATCTGTACCAACAGAGATATCGTCAGTAGACACCCGGGTAGCGAAGGGCCTCTGTCCTCCAAAAGCAATACCGCTCTGAGGTGAACACCAGCGCCCTGAGGTTCTCAAAGGGCCGGGTCCTTCAGTCAGCGCTGAAGACCCAGCAACCGCGCCTAAGAGCCTCTGGCGATCCCCAGCAATTCCTGTGGGTCTGGCAACTCACCCGGCGGGTATACGCGGGCATCCACAATTTGACCCTCGCTGTCGATCACAAAACTGGACCGACCGGCAATGCCACGCTCTTCGTTATAAATCCCGTAGGCCTGCGCAACAGCACCCTTCGGGTGGAAATCGGCCAGCAGCTTGAAATTAATGCCGCCATTGGCTTCAGCGAACGCCTTCTGAGAAGCAAACGAATCGACGCTGATGTCGAGGATCGCCACGCCGGCCGCCTGGTAGTCATCCTGGTTCTCACGGAACCGCTTGAGTTGGTTCGTTCAGCCGCCGGTGAAACTCAACGGGTGGAAAACCAATACCACGGGATTACCCCGCAATTCGCTCAGCGTGAGCGGCTCATTATCCTGCGACGCCAGTGTGAAGTCTGGTGCCGCTATTCCTGCCTCGATGGCCATATTTCTGCGTCCCTCCCGTGTCGATGTTCATGTGTCGATCTAATCGGCGGCCGATAAGTCCTCGTCCGGTTGCCAGCGTAGATATGGATTACGTGCCGCGTTCGCTTCGTCCAGCCTCGTGTTCGGTGTGTCGTGCGGAGCGTTGTGCAACAGATCCGGGTCGGAGTAGATCTCCTTGCCAATTTGCCGCATCACCGCAATAAATCTATCTAGCGTGTCCTTCGTCTCCGTCTCCGTCGGTTCAACCATGAGAGCTTCCGGGACGATAAGCGGGAAGTACATAGTTGGCGGGTGTATCCCGTAATCGATCAAGCGCTTGGAGATATCCAGTGCGGACGTGCCTTTGGCCTTCTGGGCCTGCGGCGACAGGACGCACTCATGCATACAGACACGATCGGCAGCAATACCGAACTCGTCCGAAAGCGCTGTCCGGATGTAGTTGGCGTTAATGATCGCGTTCTCAGACACCTCTCTAAGGCCGTCTGCACCCATGGCCCTGACATAGGCATATGCCCGCACCAGCACGCCGAAGCTGCCGTGGAAGCCGTTGACTCGGCCAACCGTCTTGTCGGGCGAACCCAGGTGATAAGCGTCACCATCCCGGGTCACAACGGGTGTCGGCAAATAAGGGGCAAGTGACTCCGACACCAGCACCGGACCCGAACCGGGGCCGCCGCCACCGTGCGGGGTTGAAAACGTCTTGTGCAGGTTGGAGTGGGCGATATCGAACCCGAGGTCTCCGAGCTTCACGATACCCAGCAGAGCGTTCAAGTTCGCGCCGTCTGCGTACACCAGTCCGCCGGCGTCGTGGACGATCTTTGTGATTTCAAGAATATTCGTCTCGAACAAACCCAACGTCGATGGCAGGGTAAGCATGAAGACGCATGTGCGTCCGTCAACCAGTCCCTTGAGGGCGTCCACATCGACGTTGCCCTGGGAGTCCGACGGTACAGTCACCACCTCAAGGCCCGCCATCGCTGCGGATGCCGGATTAGTCCCGTGGGCGCTGTCCGGCATGAGGGCAACGGTCCGTCCGGTTTCTCCGCGTTCTTGAAAGTAGGCCCGTGCGACCATCAATCCGGAGTACTCACCCTGTGCGCCCGCCAGCGGGCCGAGACACACTCCCGGAAGCCCCGTGATCTCTCCCAGATCTTCCTGCAGCTCCCAGATCAACTGGAGCGCACCCTGAACGGTCTCATCCGGCTGGTTCGGGTGTATGCCCGCCATGCCCGGCAGGAAGGCCATCTCTTCATTGACCTTGGGGTTGTATTTCATCGTGCAACTGCCCAGCGGGTAGAAGTTGGTGTCGATGGAGAAGTTCATCGTGGACAGCGTCGTGAAGTAGCGGACGACTTCTGGTTGCGACACTTCTGGAAGCTTTGCCGGTTCTGATCGCAGCAAGCCTGCGTCCGGGAGCGGCTGCTCCGGAACATCCAGTTCCTGCACCTGAAGACCGATACGTCCCGACACGCTGCGTTCGTTCAGTAGTCGACGGTCGATCTCTCCCGGGAACGGAGTGCTCATTACTTTCCCCCGTTTCCTGCGGAAGGCTGGCCGATATTTGAGAGCGCTTCAACAAGCGCATCGATCTCGTCTCGCGTATTGGTCTCCGTGACGCAGATCAACATGCCGTTCGGTGACCTGTCAGACAGGTCATGTCCCCCTATGATTTTCCTGTCTAATAAAGCCCGGTTTATGTCGGCCGGGGATTGCGGGCACTCGACCAGGAACTCGTGGAAGAAAGGTCCGTCAGACTTCACGGTGTAGCCCGACAACTTTGCTATCTGGGAAGCCGCGTAGTGCGCCTTGTGATAGCAAAGCTCGGCGACCTTTCGGAAGCCTTCTTTGCCGATCACGGCCAGATATGTGGTCATCAGCAGGCCGATTAAGGCCGTGCTGGTGCAGATGTTAGAGGTAGCGCGCTCGCGTCGTATGTGCTGCTCTCGGGTCTGCAGCGTCAGCGCGTAACCGATACGCCCTTTGGTGTCGGTGGTACGTCCGATAATTCGGCCCGGCATCTGGCGCTTGTGTGCGTCTTTGCAGGCAAAGAGACCGACGTACGGCCCACCATAGCTAAGCGGGACGCCAAGGGCCTGCCCCTCGGCTGCGACGATGTCCACGTCACACTCACCGGGGCTGCGGAACATGCCGAGCGAGGTCGGATTGACCGACGCAACCGCAAGCGCACCAACGGCGTGTGCCTTATCAGCAAGCGCCGCCATGTCTTCAATACCGCCGAACTGGTTCGGGCTCTGGAACATGAGGCAGGAGGCATCATCCGGGATGTCTCCATCGTGGCCTATCAGGACGATCTCGATGCCCTGATGGCGAGAGTACGCATCGAGAATTTCGATGTTTCGTGGTTCGACCGTATCCAGGATCGCTATCTTCTGCCGACGCGTCACACGGCACGCCATGAGCGCGCCCTCCGCAAATGCGGTGGGGCCGTCATACATGCCTGCGTTTGCGACCTCCATATCTGTGATCTCGCAGATCATCGACTGGAACTCGAACCCGACCTGTAGCGTGCCTTGAGCAACTTCGGGCTGATACGGCGTATAAGAGGTCAGGAATTCGCCGCGGGCCACGACCGACTTCACGACGGACGGAATATAGTGCCGGTAGGCCCCGCCCCCGAGGAAGCAGGCGTACTCGCCGGGTGTGGCGTTTCTGGACGCCAGTGCGGCGATCTCGGCGGTCAGATCAAACTCTGAGAGCGACTGGCGAATGTCCAGATCCGGAAAGCGATGCTCCGCCGGAACGTCCTGGACAAGATCTTCGAAAGATTTGACACCGATCGCGGCGAGCATCGCCTCGCGATCGGCATCGGTGTTTGGGATGTAGGGAGATGTGTTGGTGGTCATATCTGGCTTGACCGTTCTACTCTGCGGTCAACTGGTCGTAAGCCGCCGCATCTATCAACTTCTCCAACTGGGATGCTGCGTCTGAAACCTCGACCTTGAGAAGCCATCCGACGGAGTAGGGGTCTTCGTTGACCTTTTCCGGCATGTCCGTGACCTCTGTATTGACCTCTACGATCTTGCCGCCCACGGGGGTGAACAGGTCGCTGACCGCCTTAACCGATTCGATCTCGCCGAACTTGTCGAACTGGACAATCTCGGTCCCGGATTCCGGCAGGTCGACGTATACGACGTCACCAAGTGAGTCCGTAGCGAACTGGGTAACTCCCACTGTGACGATGTTGCCATCGACAAGCGCCCACTCGTGTTCGTCTGAATACCTGCGGTCGTCGGGTGTGGTCATTTGATCCCTCTACTAGTAGTGTTTCGAAACAGTGCTTTTAGTAGCCGAGAGTCCGTGCTCAAGATCGCTTTCGGGAGTAGAATGGCAGCGGTACAACCTCGGCCTCTACGAGCCTTCCGCGAACGTCAATTTCGAACCGGGTTCCCTCGTCGGAAAGGCCTCTATCAACGTAGCCCATGCCTATATTGTCGTCAAGCGTGGGCGAGTGGGTCCCGGAGGTCACAATTCCGACCTCAGTCCCCTCTTTTAATACGGCCAGTCCGTGGCGCGGGATTCCGCGCCCGACCATGCGAAACCCGACGATGACGCGGGCCGTTCCGGCGTCTCGTATCGCGGCAAGCGATTCGCCCGCTATGTAGCCCGGCGTGTCGATATAGGTGAAGCGCTCCAGCCCCGCTTCGTACGGATTGTTGTCCACCGTCATATCGTTGCCGTGGAGCATCAATCCGGCCTCAAGCCTGAGTACATCGCGGGCACCCAGGCCGGCGGGTGCGACGCCTTCAGTCTCCAGTGCACGCCAAAGTTCGGCGGCTCGGTCCGACGGAGGCATGATCTCGAACCCGTCCTCGCCTGTGTAACCGGTGCGAGCCACCCGGCACGGTACGCCAGCTACCTCAGCCCTGCGAAGTCGGAACGGGCGAACAGACGAGGCCGGAAGCGGACATATACGGTCGACGATCTCGACGGCGTTGGGCCCCTGAACGGCGATCATCGCAATGTCGTCAGATAGGTCGGCAAAGAACACTCCGCCATTCTGCTGTGCGGCCGGGATTAGAAACTCCCTTACGGCGTCGGCGTTCCCGGCGTTAGCGACAAGCATGCACTGGTCGTCGGTCACGCGATACACGATGGCGTCGTCGATGATGCCGCCGTTTTCGTTGCAGATCACGTGATACCGCGCCCGACCGTTTCGTAGGCCAGCCACATCGGCCGCCAGCATACGGTCAAGAAAAGACACCGCTTCCGGTCCAACGAACTGGAAGCGCGCCATGTGCGACACGTCAAACATGCCTGCGTTTTCCCGTACGGAGCGCACCTCAGAGAGGATACCGTCGGAGTACTGCACCGGCATGTCCCAACCACCGAACTCCACCATGCGAGCGCCAGAGGCTAAGTGAGTTTGGTGTAGGGGTGTCTTCTTAAGCACTTGCTCGTCAGGCATTTGCGGTCCCCTTTAGCGCCGGAAACTACCGGAACAGGGCTGGGAATGGGATAAGTCAGCTCCTTTAAGAAGCCGGGAACCGAAATCGTACGGTCGCTCACTCGTACGGTCAACACAGATCGAACTGTGGTTGGCACCCGCCTCTAAGGGCGATTTTCCCGTCTACAACCCGTCTTTTCGCAGCTGAGCGACTCAACACTCCGCTGCTATAATCTGACCCCGAACATAGCTGCCAATCCGGAGCGAATCAATGTCACCGTCTCTACTCGAGGGTGAGTACGCAAAACTCAATTTTTACAAGTTAGACAAGACCTGGCGCAGACTCCCAGAGGATGAAAAACAGGCCTCAAAAGCGGAGTTCGCGTCGGTCGTCTCAGAGATCGGCCCGGAGACTCCGCTGACCACTTACGGTCTGACCGGCACACGCGGCGACTCCGACATCATGCTGGCCCAGGCATCTATGGACCTGGACGATTTCGACGAAACAGCACGCCGCATCAACCATACGCACCTCGCCGGCTACCTTGAGCAGTCCTACTCATACCTCGCTGTACGACGCCAGACTCAGTACAAGCACGGCGGCGGCGGACCGGAGTTCAAGGAAGAGAAGTTCAAGTACTTCATCGTTTACCCGATGGTGAAGAAGCGTGAGTGGTATCAGCTCAACCAGGAAGAGCGACAGGGGATGATGGGCGATCACTTCAAGATCGGCCACAAGTATCCGTCCATCAAGATCAACACGACGTACTCGTTCGGACTCGACGACCAGGAGTTTGTTGTCGGTTTTGAGACCAACGAGCCACGAGAGTTCGTATCGCTTGTTATGGAGCTTAGGGAGATTCCCGGGGGGTTCTACACCGAGAGCGAGACGCCGATCTTCGCCTGTGTTCGGAAGCCGATAGAAGAGGCGTTGGACGCAATCGGCTAACGCGGGTTCTCAATAACCGTAAATAAAAAGGCCCCGGCTTTCGCCGGGACCTTTTTATTATCCGAAGTCACGGCACGAAGCCGTAAGACAGGACTACTTGTTGTCTCCGGGTTCGGAGTTGTCGTAGTCGTAGTCATAGTTCAGGGCGATGAAACTCTGCTCGTTCTCAGGTACCTGATCTTCCGGGAAGATAGCCGTGACCGGACATACCGGCTCACACGCAGCGCAGTCGATGCACTCTTCCGGGTTAATGTAAAGCATATTGTCATCTGGGTTCGAGTAGATGCAGTCGACGGGGCAGACGTCAACGCAAGCGCCATCTCGAACGTCCACACAGGGTGAGGCGATGATGTAGGTCATCCTCTTGGGAATCCTCCTGGCCAAAAAAGTTTGAGGGCAACGCCCTATGAATTAGCGCAGTGCAGCCTGGCCGACGCCGAATTATATGTAGCCCCGACCTGCAAGTCTAACTCGCAATTCTCGTCGCGGGACGACAGATACGAAATCGATCGTTCCGGCGTACTCTTTTACAGGATTTCGCGCCGAAAGAGTAGCGGCGTAAGGCAGGGATATTCTGAATCCCGTGAGAAAAACGTGTAATTTTGAGGAGTATGGATGCCGACCGCAAAATCTGCCGTAGTGACCGGCGGCGCAGGGTTCATCGGATCACACGTCGTCGATCGACTGATCGATAACGGTTACAGGGTCACAGTCATAGACGATTTGAGCAGCGGCAAGCGGGAAAACCTTCCGCCCGGCGTTGAGCTCATAGTCGCCGATGTCACCTCCGACGCGGCATCCGATGCGATAACAAAGGTCAGCCCTGAGCTGATCGTCCACGCCGCAGCACAGATCAGCGTATCCCTGTCCACCAGGGAACCTCTCCTGGACGCCCGGATTAACGTACTTGGCACCGTGAACGTGCTTGAAGCGGCTCGCGCATCCGGTGTCAGCAAGATCGTATATTTCGGATCGGGCGGCACGGCGTACGGCCAGCCGGACGACCTACCGGTAAGCGAAAGCCACCCCACCGGCCCGGAGAACCCTTACGGGACATCCAAACTCACCGGCGAGCTGTACCTCGACCTTTACCGTCGTAGCTATGGCCTGGAGTCCACAGTTCTCCGATTGGCCAACATCTACGGACCACGACAGGACCCGCACGGGGAGGCCGGTGTAGTCGCCATATTTGCAAAAGCGATGCTTGCCGACGCCCCGATCACGATATTCGGCGACGGCAAAGACGAACGCGACTACGTGTACGTGGCCGATGTCGCCGATGCCGTGATCGCCGCGATCCCGACCGGTAGCCCGCCTCGTTGCAACATCGGCTCCGGCACCGGAACTGACGTCAACCAACTATGCGCCCGGTTAAGCACACTCACTGGATACACAAAAGATCCGGAGTACGGCCCACCACGCGCCGGCGATATCCACACAATCAGCCTGGATGCCTCGCTAGCCCGTGCCGAACTCGGGTGGACGCCACAAGTCGGGCTCGCGACCGGCCTGTCGAACACCGTCGAGTTTTTCCGAGAGCAGTCCTGAGCTGACCTGAAAGGTGCGAGTGCAGGTTGGGATTGGCCACACCCAATCCCAACCTGGTTCACATGCAATCACTTCACATAGTGGTAGCTCGGTAATTCAGACTGGTCCGTGTGGGGTTTACCCCCCGTGGTAGACACCGTAAGAAGCCAATATCTTTCTCGCAGGCCTGAAGATAGATCAGGAAGGTGGAGCAATACATGGCGACCATATTGATCGTGGACGATAGCTCGGAAGTCAGCGTAGCCCTCATGGCCACGCTTGAAGACGCCGGTCACACGGTCCGAGAAGCCTCGGACGGGCGTGACGCGGTCGAGCAAGCTACCCTCATACAGTCGGACGCCATCATCCTGGACATCAACAGCCGTACATTGACGGCATCACCGCGCTGCCAGGCCTCCGCTCAGACCCCATCACACGGGACCTACCTGTGCCCCAGCCCTGGGATGCCGATACGATGATCGAACGACTCTGGAACGCGATGGAGTCTAGCCTTGTGCCGCGTTGGACCTGCGTTAGCCCTGTGTTGAGGAAAGCGGGTTGAACGTCACCCGACTCAGCACTACATCCCCGGTGTTCTTGAAGTGGTGAAGTGATCCCGGCGGAACCATCACGCAATCCCCGGCCTTGATCGGGTACTCCTCACCATCGACCCAGATGATGCCCTCGCCACGCGTTATGTAGGCTTGATGCTCCCAGGCGTGCGTGTGGTGAGCGCTGGACTCCCCGGGCTGATGGTCGTGGTACAGCGTGACTACCGTGGGAACGCCGTCCTCCGGCCCAAGGATGGGATTGCCAAAGTCGGCCCTGTTCTTAATAACCGGTTCCAATATCCACTCCCTGTTTATTTGTGTCTGAACACGATTGGTCTTCATTCACGGACGCTTGCAGCGTAACGCGTCATCAGCGCATGGCGAACGACCGCGTCATAAGGCTCTCGAAGGACCGAGTCTACCAATCACGCCGCTCCCAGCAACCCACAAGCGTGTGCCGTGGGTCAACAAAACCGCCCAACCGGGGCCTCAGATAAAACTTGAAAACTCTTCAAACGACTTTCGGGATATGTCCGGCACAGTTGCGCCCTCGGCCGGATAGCCGACCACCAGCAACAAAAACGCCCGTTCATTCGGCGGCCGTTCCATGATCTGATTCAAGAAGCCCATCGGGCTAGGCGTGTGCGTCAACGTCGCTAACCCTGCGTGGTGCAGCGCAGTAATCAGGATTCCAGTTGCTATACCGATCGATTCGCGGGCGTAATAGTGCTTCACTCGCCGACCGTCCGGTAGCAACCCGTAGCTCTCTTCAAAGATGCCGATCAACCACGGTGCTGTCTCCAGAAATGGCTTCTCGGCGGTTGTGCCAAGGGGCCCAAGTGCATCGAGCCACTCCTGTGGCGCTCGGCCTGAATAGAACTCCCGCTCCTCTTCTTCAGCGGCGACGCGTATCCGACGTTTTACGTCGGCATCGCCAACAATAGCAAAGTGCCACGGCTGCATATTTGCCCCGCTCGGTGCCGAACCGGCGGCCCGAAGGCAGTCGTTCAGCACCTCACGCGGCGGCATCTTCGAAGAAAAATCACGAACCGTGCGGCGTTTCGCGATCTTCGAGGCAAACTCAGAGGCACGAGACCGCATCTGTTCATCAGAGTAAGCCTCGTAGCCGACCAGCGGAACGAACTTCGAGCCATCACCTGAATCGGTCTCGGGCACGCTCACTTCTGTTCCATCGCCACGGGGTTGGCGAGCTTGCCTATCCCCTGCACTTCTACCTCAACCTGATCACCGGGGTTCATGTTTCTGGGATCGCCGGTGGTTCCCGACCACACCACGTCACCCGGCTTCAGTGTCAACTGCTGGCTGATGTAGCTCACCAGAACTCCGAAATTGAAGTACATGTCTGCCGTACTGGCGCGCTGCACCTCTTCGCCGTTCAGTGTGACGATCATGTCGCCGCCAGCGCGAGGGTCGAAGTCGGTGTCGATCCATGGGCCGATCGGCGCAAACGTGTCGCTGCCCTTGCCCCGCCACATCGAGTTGTCGTTCCGCTGCCACGTCCGTTCGCTGATATCGTTGCCGCACGTGAATCCTAAGATGTGATCCCAGGCCTCGTCAGGGCTGACGCGCCGGGTTGTCTTGCCGATCACCGCCAGGCACTCGCCCTCGTGCTGAATCCCGGTGGTTGAGTCGTACGGAATCACGATGTCATCGCCCGGATTGATGATGGCACTTATGGCCTTGTGCCAGGGCTGTGGCGTTTCCGCCATCTTCGCTTGCCCCGTAATGCTGGTCGCCTCATGGAGGTGATCCGCAAAGTTCACCCCCGGACCAAACATCTGGCTAGGCGTCACCGGCGCAAGTAGGTGGATATCGCTTAGTGCGTGCGAGGTAGATGTCCGATCAAACGACCCGAAGACATCCCCACGAATCTCAACGACTGAGTCCCCCTCAACAACCCCGTACCGGGCAAGTCCATCAACTTCAAAACGAGCAATACGCATAACAGAACTCCTCAAAACATCGCTGGAAATCGTTGGTCAACACTTAGCAACAGCCAGTAATCCCGGCAGGTTACGCCATACCGGCAGCTGAGAATTCTGTTAGCCGTCGAGACTTACCGCTCGAGTTTGAGACCGATAGATCGTTCTTCAGACTCATCAACGGCGACTAGTTAGAGGACCACACCCACGAGACTTGGACCGAAGAGTTACAGAGCACGCACCGCGAATAGTCGGCGAGATGCCGGGTTAGCACCACGGGAGATGTTGGTCCATCTGGCCTTAATCCACGCGTCCGATCATTGGGATTGAGGTCGGATTCCCGAGCCATACCAGGCCTATTGTTCATGGGTCCGAAAACTGGAACGGGTCAAAGGGATCATCGAGTCCGTCCTGTATTCCTGACGGGATCAGGATTGAGCCTTCAGGAATTAGCAGCAGATCGAGGTCGTGCGGAACGTCATCGCCGGTAGGAAGCACCTTCCTCGGTGCCTGAAGTTAACGATTTGTCGCCGGACTCCACACCGGGAGTCGTTATCAAGTCCACGACAGATTCTGCCGACTCCGAATCCTCGGCCACTTCCTGTGTCCAGAGTGACCACTGGACGAGACCTCTTACGTTTGATGCGGCAATTTGATAGCGATTTCTCGGGGCAGCATCATCGAGATCGATCACGTACATTAGCGAACTACCATCGACGAGTCAGGGACGGGTCATTGGGGCCGTCACTGGAATCGCCAGACTCACCGGACCCAGAGAATCCGCATGCGATCACCAAAACGGAAATTGCCGCCATCAAGAGGTATGTAGTTCGCTCGCCCATAGGGCGAGTGTAGGAAGGTTGGGCCACAGAATCTTGGGTCAAAAGTGCAGATCAACGCCCAATCTGCTCAAGCGGTGATTGCCAACACACGTTCTCCACAACAAGCGGTGTTTATTGCCCTTATAAATATTGATGTTATCTTCTCGACACCAACAAAGTCCTCCGAAGCGGAATCCACCACGCCAGACCGCAATGCGACGATCGGATGGGTGCCAGCGTTCGGATTAGGAGACTCTTATGTCCGACGGTTCAGCCCAGTCCTGGAACATGAAATTGCTCTCACAGAGCGACCTAGGAGGCTTCGGCAATGGCGGAGAGGGGCTATCACTCCAGGCCACGCCGGACGGACGGCGGATGCTGTACGTAGCTCACGAGAGTGGGCCAAAAGATTTCACGGTGCTGGACGTGACCGATCCGACTGAGCCGATAATCGTTGCGCAGACCGAGGTTCCTAACGAACGGGTGCGGTCCAATTCTCTGGACATGGTTGATGACCTTCTACTTGTGGCGTATCAGGGATTAGAGGTCGGAGATGCGCCGGTCGGCATGGGTATCTGGGACGTTAAAGACCCTGTGAATCCGAAGAAAATCTCCCATTTCGATACTTCAGGTCCGTACTCTCGTGGTGCGCACTGCCTGTGGTTTGCTGATGGTCGATACGCCTATCTATCCACCGGCGCAGCCGATTTCCAACCTCAGAACCCGCTGGACGACCAGTTCCTTATGATTGTGGATGTGGGCGACCCGACCAACCCGACGGAGGTAGGCCGATGGTGGCTTCCGGGGACTTGTGTCGGCGACACGGAAGCGCCGCCTGTGCGGCATCCAGATTTCGACACCGGATTCCGTCTCCACAACGGCAACGTGTGGCCTGAACGACCTGATCGCGCATACCTGGGCTACATCGATGGCGGGGCGATCATCCTGGACGTGTCTGACAAGTCGAAACCGAGCATGATCAGCCGTGTGGACTACCACCCGCCGTTCCCCGGTTTCACGCACACGGTGATGCCGCTATTCGATCGAGAGCTATTGATCGTCAGCGATGAGTCGGTGGTCGATCACGGCGATGACTTCCCGAAGATGGTGTGGGTTATGGACGGTCGTGACGAGACAAACCCGGTCATCATCAGCACCTTCCCCATGCCCGACCCGGAGCAGTTCAGCCAGAACGACGGACGGTACGGCGCACATAACCTGCACGAGAACAAGCCGGGGCCGCTTTCTATGCGCTCGGACCAGCTGATTGTGGGTTCGTATTTCAACGGCGGGGTACGGGTGCACGACATCAGCGATCCGTTCCGGCCGGAAGAGGTGGCGTACTACATCCCGGCCTACCCGGAGGGGATGAACGGTGTCAATATCAACGACGTGTACTGGGACGAGAAGGGTCTGATTTACGCGATAGACCGATTCAAGGGCGGTCTGTACGTGCTTGAGCTGACGCTTTAGGGCGTTTGGTGGTGTGCGGTAAAAGCGTGGTCGCACGACCCCGAGGCGCAGCGATGACGTGACGCCGTGCAGGGCCGTAGGGAATACGCCCGAGGGCGGGTAGTCAGCCGCCCCTACGAGGTTGCAACGCGACGGCCCTACT
>Ga0115002_10001725_pt1 | contig 29518 bp, 21 predicted proteins | sample ArcticOcean_MG_C_8_FD_89576 | JGI IMG/M metagenome (GOLD analysis project Ga0115002, IMG submission 89576) | Marine microbial communities from western Arctic Ocean - ArcticOcean_MG_CB11_86 | ecosystem: Environmental > Aquatic > Marine > Oceanic | place: Arctic Ocean: Canada Basin | collected... | reverse complement strand
ATTCGGCATAGAATGCAAGTATGCCTGAACAGAATCACCTCAAACAAAACGGCCACGTGGATGATAATGCCATTCCGTCTGCCTGGCTGGAAGAATTCCAAGCCGCCGCTCGCCGTTCGTTAGCGACGCGCATGAAATACGCCTTTATTCACACCTACAAACCCGTGCTCGATGACGAGCCGTTCCGAGCTTTCGACACGATGGAAGAATATCGCCGCTGGTGTGAAGCCATTTTCCGCTCCGCAAGTTTTTGGCTCCCCGATTGGTTAGGCTATGGGCGTGTTTGAATACCGCCAGGCGGAAGAGGTTCGCGACGCCTTTGCGCGGCACAAAATCCGCTACCTTTTTCTTGGCAAATCGGGCGCGATTTTACTCGGCTTTCCTGATACTACTCAGGATGCCAATCTCTTTGTGGAAAAATCCGGAAAACGGCCGAGCTATTGTTCTTGCCTTGCAAGAATTGAATTTTGACTTAACAGACTCTCAAGTCCAGCAGTTAGCAACCGGCAAGGATTTCGTACAGCTCAAGAATGGCCCCTTCGATCTCGATCTGATCTTTGCGCCCGATGGGATTGAACATTTTCCGAAAGCCTGGGAACGTCGTATTGACGTAGAAGGGTTTCCCGTCTGCCATCCTGACGACATTATCGCCAGCAAGGAAGCTGCCGGCCGTACCAAAGATCGAGAGTCGTTGCCTCGACTCAAAGCCTTCCGCGAATACTGGAAACAAAACTTGCGCAACTAAGTTCCATTTTGGTATTTTTTTACCCGCGATAAGACGCGAACCTGCGCGAAAATACGGCATCGTGAAAAACCCTGCGAGCATCGTGCGTATTAATAACACAGTCATTGAAAGGCAAGTTATTGCGTCCCTCTTGATTTTTCGGCGTATTTTCGCGCCTTTCGCGGGCAAGTTTTATGTTCAGAAATACTCTAAAGAAACTTCTTGAGCACCTCGTCCGGTGCCGCTGAATAAGTGCTCGGCGTCATCGAGCAGCTCGCCCTGCCTTGGCTCAAGCTACGCATCGCGCTGGAATAACCGAATAGTTCGGCCAACGGTGCATCGGCGTGGAGCACGGTGAGTGTGCCGCGGTTTTGGGTTTGGTGGATGATGGCGCGGCGCTGCTGTAAGTCGCCTACCAGGTCGCCAACGTGTTCGTCCGGTGTACTGATTTCGAGTTGCATGATTGGCTCGAGGAGCACCGTGGCGGCTTCGCGTAAGCCTGCATCGAGGGCCAGACTGGTTGCTGTCCGAAAAGCGATCTCCGTGGAATCTGTTTCGTGCATTTCGCCCTTGAGCAGCGTCACCTTAATCCGCATGAGCGGGAAGCCCACCACGCCACCACCCTGCCCTGCGACTTCTAGTTCTTCGAGTACGATCTTGAGCATTTCGTTCGGCAGACCATGATCGAGCGAATTGCTGACCGTCACACCGCCGCCGCGCGTGTCGAACGGTTCGACGCGTAGTACGACCTTGGCCGTGTGCTGAATACCGTTGATCTGGCGATTGCATTCGCCGCTGACTTCCACGGATTTTTTGATCGTTTCGCGATAGCTAACGCGCGGGTTGTGTACCTTCACATTCAGCTTGAAGTCTCGCTCCAAGCGATGCTGAATCACCTCAAGATGCAGTTCGCCCATGCCGCTAATAATCGTTTGACCCGTGTCTTCGTTTTCGTTGGCCGTGAACGTAGGATCTTGTTTGCGAAGCATGTCGAGAGCACTCGCCAACTTTTTCTTATCAGCGGTACTCTCGGGCTCAATCGCCATGGAAATGACTGTCTCGGGAAATTCAATTGATTCGAGTACAATGGGCGCCCGGGTTTCGCAGAGCGTGTCGCCTGTGACCGAATCTCTCAAACCAATGATGCCCACAATGTCACCGGCTTGAGCCAACTGAAGCTGCTCTTCTTTTTTGCTGGCATGAATTTGCCAAAGCTGAGCAACGTTCTCCTTTTTGTCACGCCCAGGGTTTAATACGCGACTGTTTCCTTGGATTGTGCCCGAATAGATACGGACCCAAGACAGATCGCCCGTCTTATAGGGCAAAATCTTGAACACTAACCCACAAAAAGGCTCCTTGGGATCCGGCTTGCGGGTTACTAATGCGGGCGAATCATCCTTCTCCTTGTGCTTACCTTTGGAACGCTTGGCCGCCGGATCAAATCCCACGACGGGTGGTTTTTCGAGTGGGTTTGGCAGGTAGGCAACCACGGCATCCAGCAGCGGTTGCACTCCCATGCCGTGTAGTGCAGAGCCACAGAGAACGGGCTGGATGAGCTGAAGTACCGTCGCTTCGCGAATGACTTGATGAATCAGCTCAGTGGGAATCGGAACTTCAGCAAGCGCCAATTCCATCAGCTCGTCACTGTAGCTGGCCAGTTCACCGATCATTTGCTCGCGCCACAGCGCGGTATTGTCGGCCAAATCTTCAGGTATCGGCCCCACTTCTACCGCGCTACCTTCTTTTCCATCCGGAAAGGTGTGCATCTTTTCGCAGATCAGATCGATCACACCCCGAAACGGGTTGTTGATGTGCGATGGGCCTTCACCGACGGGAATCTGTAGCGCTACAGGATGGGCGTCTAGCCGCGTACGCATTTCTTCGAGCACTGCCTCAAAGTTGGCACCTTCGCGGTCGAGTTTGTTGATAAACGCGATGCGTGCCACGTTGTACTTGTCCGCTTGCCGCCAAACCGTTTCGCTTTGGGCTTCAACACCCTCTCGAGCGCTGAAGACGATGACCGCTCCGTCGAGGACACGCAAACTGCGCTCTACCTCGGCCGTAAAATCGACATGGCCCGGTGTATCGATAAGATTGATCTGAATGCCGTTCCAGCTAAAGGCGACGCACGCCGAATAGATGGTAATGCCGCGTTCTGCTTCCTCGGCATCGTCGTCGGTGGTTGTTGTCCCACGATCGACTTCGCCAGCACGGTGTTTCGTGCCACTCACGAATAACATCCGCTCGGTGACGGTCGTCTTGCCGGCATCGATATGGGCGATGATGCCGATATTGCGCAGTTTGGTAAGATCAGCTGGCATTGACGTTCTTCGATTAAGCTATGCGCGCGCACAAAAAAGTCGGGGGCCGGAGGTCGGGGTCCCTATGAAACCCCGGCCTCTGGCCCCCGACATCCTATCGCTCCTCGCTACCAGGCAAAATGCGCGAACGCTTTATTGGCATCGGCCATGCGGTGAATGTTTTCACGCCGAGTCATTGCGGCGCCTTCACGGTTGAATGCGGCGATCAATTCGTCGGCTAGTTTGATTGCAGTGGGACGGCCCTTTTTGTCGCGGACCGATAACATGATCCATCGAAACGCTAGCGATTGCTGACGGACCCGATTGACTTGCATCGGCACCTGATAGGCGGCACCACCGACTCGCTTCGAGCGAACCTCGATGGACGGCTTCACGTTCTCTACCGCTTGTGTAAACACGTCGATCGACTCTTCTTCAGGCAGTCGCTCTTTGATGATGTCCAAGCAATTGTAGAACACGCCTTGGGCGACACTCTTTTTGCCGTCGCTCATCAGACAGTTGATGAACTTACTAGCTAAAAGCGAACCGCACTTGGGATCGGGCTTAAGTTGCTTGCGACTTGCGGTAATTCGGGCCATGGGGTTCTCAATGACGAATGTTCGAATGACTAATGACTAATGACTAATGACGAAAGAATGACGAATGCTCGAATGACTAGTGACAAAAAATCTTTCTTCTCGCTTCAGCGGATCTTCGTCACTGGGCTGTTTCAATATGGACTGGGCGTCATTCGTCATTTAGCTTCAGCTCTTCTTCGCACCGTATCGGCTACGGGACTGCTTGCGGCCTACGACACCCAATGTATCGAGCGCCCCGCGTACGACTTGATAACGCACGCCAGGAAGGTCACGTACACGACCGCCACGCACTAGCACGATACTGTGCTCCTGCAGAGTGTGCCCTTCGCCTGGGATATAAACGGTGACTTCCTTGCCATTAGAAAGCCGCACACGGGTAATCTTACGGAGCGCCGAGTTCGGCTTTTTAGGCGTCATCGTACGAACTTGCAAACAAACACCCCGCTTTTGCGGACACTGGTTCAGCACAGGAGATTTGCTAAACTTGCGCTTCTGCTTGCGGTTATTCTTGACGAGCTGATTAATGGTAGGCATCTACGTCTCTCTCAAACGGCTGTTTTTCGCAAGCAGCGAAGGCCTCGGGCTATAGTGAACCAATCAATTTACCGCACCGAGCGGCCGTGTCAATCGCTGCTATCCAGGGATTCCGTCGGGCAGATCGCCCCAGGAATTCCCGGGCACCTCGTCCCAGTGACTCAGCTAGTCAGATCTCCGTCCGAATTCTCGTCCTGCGGCAGTTCTTGTCTTTCTACCGATGGTTCCGGTGGCGAAAATTCAGGTAATGCCGCCTCCGGTGCTGGCGGTTCCACTGCGAATGGCAGCTCCGCAGCCATTGGGGGTTCGGCATTAACTGGGGTTTCAGCGGTTGGGGTTTCAGCGATCGTGCCCATCAGCGCGTCCAAACTCGCGGGCACTTCTGCCCTGGGTTGGTGAGTTGGTGCCATGCTCTCCTCGCCGTTGCTGCCGGGCATTCCATCCCGCCCAGATTGCAATGCCGACTCCAACAGTGGGAATGATTTCTCAAGCACACGTTCCTTCTCGGCTGCCAACTCTTCGAGCGCGGACGCGTGGATGCGGACTTCCGACTCCTGGATTGACCGGAATCCGGTGCCGGCAGGAATCAAGTGGCCCAGGATTACATTTTCTTTGAGGCCAACCAAATAATCGGTACGACCTCCCAGTGCAGCTTCGGTGAGCACCTTGGTCGTCTCCTGAAAGCTTGCCGCTGAAATGAAGCTGGAACTTTGCACAGACGCCTTCGTGATACCGAGCAACTGGGTACTTGCCGTGGCCATTTTCGGTTTTGACCCTTTGGCGATTTCGCCACCCAAAGCTTCAATTTGGGCGCCCGCTTGCTCAAGCACTTTCTTTGGCACGATCGCGTCTTCCACGAATTCGCTGTCGCCCGCATGAGTAATCCGCAAGCAGTGCGTCAAGTTCCCGTTGGCTTGGCGAAAGTCAAACTTATCAATCACACTACCGGGTAGCAAATCGGTATCGCCCGGCGATTCGATAAGCACCTTACGCAACATTTGCGATACGATGATCTCGATGTGCTTGTCGTTGATTTCTACGCGCTGACTGCGATAGACATTTTGAATTTCGCGTGTCAGGTATTGCTGCACGGCTTCTTCGCCCGAAATTCGCAGAATGTCGTGGGGTACGAGTGGGCCATCAACGAGGGCCTCGCCCGCCCGCACAACATCACCAGCATGCACACGTAAGTGCTTACTATGCGTGACCAAGTGCTCGCGTTCGATACCCGTTTCGCTACGGACAATGATCGACCGTTTGCCACGCTTTTTCTCGCCCAAAATTTCCACGATGCCGTCAATCTCGGCGATAACGGCCGGGTCTTTCGGCTTGCGAGCTTCGAAGATTTCTGTGACGCGCGGCAAACCACCGGTGATGTCCTGGGTACCGGAAGCTTCGCGAGGCGTTTTGGCTACCAGCGCCCCAGGGGCAATGAGTTCTCCTTCGGAAACTTCTAAGTGAGCACGCTCTGGCATGTAGTAAAAGTCGAGAATCTTGCCATCTTTTGTGTCTTCGACGACGATCTGCGGATGCAGGTCGCCTTTGTGCTCGATAACCACAAAACGCGTCCTGCCGCTGGGATCGACTTCGCTGCGGAGGGTTTCGCCATCGATCAAGTCCTCAAAGCGAATCTTACCGCCAGTCTCCGCCAAAATTGGAATACTGTGGGGATCCCATTCGCAAATCGTGTCGCCAGCCTCGACCGTGCCGTTTTCTTCGACGCGTAACGTAGCACCAGCAGGAATTTCGAATTTTTCGGCTTCGCGCCCGCGCTCATCGACGAGCGATATCTCACCGTTTCGCGCTAAGACAACCAGACTGCCGGAATCGTTTCGTACGACCTTCAAGCGGGCAAACTTGGCGACACCGCCCTTCTTTGCCTTGATATCGCTGTCTTCGATATCGCGCTGACCGACACCACCGATATGGAAGGTACGCATCGTCAACTGCGTACCCGGCTCGCCAATACTTTGGGCCGCAATGATTCCCACGGCCATGCCTTCTTCCACTTGAGCACCGGTCGACAAGTCCATGCCATAACACTTGCGACATATGCCAAGCGAGGCATCGCAGGTCATCGGACTGCGTACCTGAATCTTCTCGAGACCCAGTTCCTCAATTTCGCGAGCTATATCGGACGTGAGCATCTCGTTTTCGGCGACGATGACCTCGTCGGTAATCGGATTAACGATGTTCGTTCGACTGACGCGACCCTTGATCGATTCTTCTAAACTTACTTCAACCTTTTCACCACGATAGATAGTACCCTTGGTAATACCCTGGGTCGTTCCGCAGTCGTCGCAGGTGATTACCACATTCTGTGCAACGTCGGCCAACTTGCGTGTGAGGTAACCCGAGTCGGCTGTCTTTAAAGCCGTGTCGGCCAATCCCTTACGAGCACCGTGGGTACTGCTGAAATACTCGAGTACCGTCAGTCCTTCGCGGAAATTCGCCTTAATCGGCGTCTCGATAATTTTACCGGACGGCTTGGCCATTAAACCACGCATGCCGCCTAACTGACGCATCTGTTCGACACCACCGCGAGCACCGGAGTGCGCCATCAAATAAATCGGATTCACATAACCGTCGGTGCGGTAGTCATTTTCCAAACCAATCATCATCTCGGCGGTAATCTGCTCGCGTGCGTGTGTCCAGGCGTCGAGAATCTGGTTGTAGCGTTCCACCTCGGTAATCACACCGCGTTGGAAGAGCTTGTTAAACTTTATGACGGTCTTGTCCGCCTCGTGGATAATCTTACCCTTCGTGTCCGGAGTGATTAGATCGTCGGTCGCAAAGGACAAGCCGCTTAGTGTTGCCTGACGGAACCCGAGTTGATTCATGTCGTCCAAAAGTTCGATCGTGGCACGGCGACCGACGAATTCGTAACAGTCGGAAATAACTTTGGCCAATTCGCTCGATCGAAGCGCGATGTTGTAGAACGGCATGCCGTAGGGCAAAATCATATTGAAGATAACGCGACCCACGGTCGTGTCGATACGCTTGCCACGGCTTTTCTCCTTGCCCATTTCTTCGCGGAGACAACGATGCCGCGGTAAGCGCACCTTGATACGCGCGTGCGTACCAACTTTGCCTGCGCCGTAGGCGGTTTCAACTTCTTCGAGCGAGCTAAACACCATGTCGTCGCCCTTGGAGTCGGGCACGTTCATCGTAAAGTAGTAACTGCCCATCACGACGTCTTGCGACGGGCTGATAATAGGCGCTCCGTTCGATGGGCTGAAGATATTGTGGGTACTCATCATCAGTGTATGCGCTTCAACTTGGGCCTCGATCGACAAAGGCAGGTGAACCGCCATTTGGTCACCGTCGAAATCAGCATTGAAGCCTTTGCACACGAGCGGATGCAACGTGATGGCGTTGCCCTCGACCAAAGTCGGCTCAAAAGCCTGGATGCCCATACGGTGCAAAGTGGGGGCACGATTTAGAAGCACTGGATGGTTGGTAATTACTTCTTCCAAGATATCCCAAACCTCTTCGTCCTTGCGCTCGAGCATTTTCTTGGCCGACTTAATCGTGTCGGCATGGCCGAGCTCTTTCAACCGACGAATGATAAACGGTTGATAAAGTTCTAAGGCAATCTTTTTGGGAAGACCACATTGGTGCAGCTTCAACCTAGGTCCGACTACGATCACACTTCGGGCTGAGTAGTCGACGCGCTTGCCGAGTAAGTTTTCGCGGAATCGGCCCTGCTTACCCTTGATCATGTCGGTAAGCGACTTGAGCGGGCGGTTGCTACTACCCAGCACTGGACGCTTGCAGCGGTTGTTGTCGAATAGTGCATCGACCGACTGTTGCAACATCCGTTTTTCATTACGGATAATGACCTCGGGAGCATTGAGGTCAACCAACTTTTTGAGCCGATTGTTGCGGTTGATGATGCGACGATACAGGTCGTTTAAATCGCTCGTGGCAAAATTGCCGCTGTCCAACAGAACCAATGGACGTAAATCGGGCGGGATCACCGGGATCACGCCGAGCACCATCCATTCGGGCTTATTATCCGAGTCGCGAATGGCCTCCACCGTCTTCAGTCGACCAATCAGGTCCTTGGCTTTTTGCTTGGATCCGGTCTCCTTGAGTTCTTGTCGGAGGTCTTCTGACAGCTTGACCAAGTCCAAGCAACCTAGCAATTTGCGAATGGCTTCGGCACCCATGTCGGCCTCAAACGCACCCTCGCCATATTGCTCACGAGCCGCTCGAAATTCTTCTTCGGTCAAGAGCTGCTGCGCCTTGAGAGCCGTTTCGCCTGGATCGACTACAACGTAGTCTTGGAAATAAATGACCTTTTCCAAACTGGTAGTCTTCATGGCGAGCAAGCTGCCCAAGCGGCTGGGCATGGCCTTGAAAAACCAGATGTGGACGATGGGCGCAGCCAATTCGATGTGGCCCATGCGCTTGCGACGTACACGGCTATGAGTAACTTTCACGCCGCAGCGATCACATATCATCCCCTTGTACTTCATGCCGCGGTATTTGCCGCAAGAACATTCCCAGTCCTTCTCGGGGCCAAAAATGCGTTCGCAGAACAGCCCGTCTTTCTCGGGCCGGTAGGTTCGGTAGTTGATCGTTTCTGGCTTTTTTACTTCACCAAACGACCAGCTACGAATATCGTGCGGTCGAGCCAAGCTAATCTTTACCGAGGCATAGTCGTTGACGCGATCGTAATTCGAACCTTCAAGTACGCTCATTTAATTCCTCACCGGGGGGATCGCTGGCAGGCTTAGTAACTATCCGGTCTAGCGGTGTATTGCAAATTGAAAACAGAAAAACGCTACCTTGTGACTCCTACAGCTGGCGTTTCTCCAGTTGCATATTTAATCCCAAGCCTCGAATCTCGTTGGTCAGTACGTCGAAGCTAGCCGGGGTGCCGGCCTGCAACGTATTTTCGCCCTTGACCATCGATTCGTAAATCTTGGTTCGGCCTTCGACATCGTCACTTTTCACGGTCAAAAGCTCCTGCAAGACATAAGCAGCTCCGTAAGCTTCGAGGGCCCAAACTTCCATTTCGCCAAAACGCTGTCCACCAAAACGTGCTTTGCCACCCAGCGGTTGCTGCGTAATGAGCGAGTAAGGCCCCGTGCTACGGGCATGCACTTTGTCGTCCACCAAGTGGTGAAGCTTGAGCATGTAGATGTAGCCAACCGTGGTCTCCTGCTCAAATTGTTCGCCGGTGCGACCGTCAAGCAGTTTCGTCTTGCCATGACGGGGTAAACCGGCCTCTTCGAGGGCGTCGTTGATTTGGTGTTCCGTCGCCCCGTCGAACACCGGTGTGATCGCCCGAAAGCCGAGCTTGGCACCAGCCCATCCCAGATGCGTCTCGAGAATCTGACCAACGTTCATTCGACTCGGCACACCCAATGGGTTGAGCATGATTTGAATCGGTGTACCGTCGGGCAGAAACGGCATGTCGGCAATCGGCAGAATCTTGGAAATCACCCCCTTGTTACCATGTCGGCCAGCCATCTTATCACCGACCGAAATCACACGCTTGGTCGCAATGTAGACTTTGACCATCTGCAACACACCGCTACGGAGCTCGTCACCTCGCTTCATTGAGTTGAGCGCCCGATCGCGTGCGTCAATAACTTCTTCGACAGCAGGCCACATCGTGCGGTAAGTTCTTTCAACGTCTTTTTGACGCTGCGGGCTGCGAAGCTCGATTGACTCCAGGCGGAACATGGTCGCGCGATCTGCCACGAATTGTGGTTCCTGACCGTGGACCAATTCGTTGCCATCTTCGTCAGTAAGTTTTTTTTGCAGAATCTTCTCGATCTCAAGTGCCATTTCCGTAAAGGCAATAGCTATTCTTTCATTGCCTTCCTTTTCGGCATCCTTCAATGATTTCTCGAACAACTTGCGTTCATCTTCGCTCAAGCTCATACGACGTGAGAATTTTAGCGTGTCGATTACAATGCCTTCGATACCGGAAGAGACTTCCAGCGAATCGTTTTTGACGTCCTCGCCGGCGCGGCCGAAGATGGCGTGTAGGAGTTTCTCTTCTGGAGTGAGCTCCGTCTTCGATTTTGGCGAAACCTTACCGACTAAAACATCACCCGGTTTGACATAGGTGCCAATCTGCACAATGCCGCTTTCATCAAGATTGCGGAGTGCTTTCTCGCTGACATTCGGGATGTCTCGTGTGAATTCCTCACGTCCGAGTTTGGTTTCGCGAATCTCCACATCAAATTCTTCAATGTGAATCGACGTGTAGGTATCGTTCTGAACCAACTCTTCGCTGATGATGATGGCATCCTCGAAGTTGTATCCTTCGAAAGACATAAACGCGACCAGTACGTTGCGACCTAAAGCCAAGTCGCCTTTAAACGTGGCAGCTCCATCGGCAAGCAGGTCGCCCTTGTCGACCTTGTCGCCAGGTTTCACGAGCGGCTTTTGATTTTGGCAGGTTCGCTCGTTGAGACCGACGAATTTGCGCAAGTGATGTACTTCAGGGCCAATCTCAATGCGTTCGGAATCGGCGTAAGTCACCGTCCCCTTGTGACCAGCACGCAACAATAAGCCTGAATGCCGCGCTACGTCGGTCTCCAAACCAGTGCCGACTATTGGCGGTTCGGCAACCAAGAGTGGCACGGCTTGACGCTGCATATTGGATCCCATGAGGGCCCGGTTGGCGTCGTCGTGCTCCAAGAACGGAATCAAACCAGCGGAGACACCGATCATTTGACTCGGAGCCACATCTGTATATTGGATTTTATCCACTGGCACCAGTTCGAAGTCCGCTTTGTAACGCGCCACAACGGTATTGTCGACGATCTTATGATCTTTGACCGGTACGTCTGCTGAAGCAACGTAGGCATCCGCTTCTTGATCGGCACGTAGCCATGTCACTTCGTCGGTGAGTCGACCACCCTTTACTTTACGATAAGGCGTCACCAAGAAACCGTAGTTATCCACGGTGGCGTACATCGCCAGACTGGAGATCAAGCCAATGTTCGTTCCTTCCGGCGTCTCGATCGGACAAATTCGACCATAGTGCGAAATGTGGACATCGCGAACCTCAAAACCGGCACGTTTACGGTTCAAACCACCAGGACCAAGTGCCGACAATCGACGTTCATGGGTGAGCATTGATAACGGGTTCGTTTGGTCCACCACCTGAGACAATTCACCGCGACCAAAGAAATATTCGATCGCAGCGGAAATGCTCTTGGGGTTGATCAAGCTACGTGGCGTCATGTCGTCCGCGTCTTTAAGGCTCATCCGCTCTTGGACGGTGCGGCGCAATTTAAGGAAGCCCTTGCGAATTTCGTCGCAAGCCAACTCGTCGATCGTTCGCAAACGACGGTTGCCCAAGTGGTCAATGTCATCAACTTCTACCCCAGGCTCACCCGCAATCAAGTTGAGCAGGTACTTGATCGACGAAATCAAATCCTCAGGCCTGAGCACCATTTCATTTTCCGAGACGTTGAGCCCTAGTTTCCGATTGATTCGGAACCGACCCACTCGGCCCAAACGATAACGATTGGAGTCAAAGAATTTCTCGGTAAACAGCGTGCGCGCCTTTTCCAACTGTGGGGGATTACCAGGACGCAATCGTTGGTAGATGCGAAGCAGCGCTTCTTCGTGACTGGAAGTCGCGTCATCCGCCAAGCCGTTCAAGAGATGTGGAGACTTCGGCAGGTCCATGACTTCGATGCTCTTCACATCGGAAGTGCAAATCACTTCCGCAATGTTCTTGGTGATGCGCTGGCCAGCTTCGATGATAATCTCACCGGCACGCTCGCTACCGACGGGATAAATAACATCTTCAACAGCCACCTTGCCTTCAATCTTGCCGGCGCTTCGACCGTCGGAGACCTTGGCCTTGGTAACCTCATAAAACGTGCGCAGGATTTGCGAATCGAGCCCCATGTCCGGGTCCATCGCGCGGAGCAACGTGATCGCCGAAAACTTACCACTCTGGTCGATGCGTACAGTAATACTGTCTTTTTTAGTCGTGTTGATTTCGATCCAACTACCACGCTCGGGAATCACGCGGCAGCTAAACATGCGGCGTTCACCCGTTTCCATTTCCGATACGAAATCGATGCCAGGGCTACGGTGCAACTGACTCACTACGACACGTTCTGCACCGTTGATAATGAATTCGCCTCCGCCGAGCATGATCGGCAGGTCACCGAGATAGACCTCTTCTTCGACTGGCTGATCTTTGACCAAACGCAGCCAGATACGGAACGGCCGGCCGTAAGTCATGCGCAGCTGACGACACTCGTCTGGTTCATAACGGGGCTTGCCCAGTTCGTAGCGGAGGTACTCCAGACGAATCGTCTTATCATAACTCTCAATCGGGAAGATCTCTTGAAGAACGCTTTCCAAGCCCTCGGTCTTCCGTTTTTGATTTGACAAACCGTTATACTGAAGGAAACGGTCATAGCTTGCCGTTTGAATTTTAGTCAGGTCGGGAATTTGATGGCCAATGCGGCCACTACCAAATGCCCGTACTTCGGGGGTCACTAAACGTCGCTGAGCCATGACTGCCATAGGGCGTGCTGCTCCGATCTCACGAGGTAGGAACCCGGCGTTGCTTGAAAAGCCCACTGTGAGACAGGGCCGCTGCAAACGTTAATCGCCGAGGTTAAGTCGATGAAAATGCTACGAAACCGAACCCCCACTATCAACAACGGCAAAGCGAAAACGGGGACATTATTTTCGCGCCCTTGGACCTTGGAGTCGATAATAAAACCATGATAAGACAGATCCCCGCGTGCATCATCGCCCGAGGGGAACTGCCCAGACTGGATTGACTACTTGATCGTTACAGTTGCGCCGGCTTCTTCGAGTTCAGCCTTGAGCTTGCCGGCATCCTCCTTAGAAACACCTTCCTTGATATTTCCGGGAGCACCTTCGACGGCATCTTTGGCCTCTTTGAGACCCAAGCCGGTGGCACTACGGACAACCTTGATCACGGCAATCTTGTTGGCGCCAAACGACTCGAGCACAACATTGAACTCGGTCTGTTCTTCGGCAGCGTCGCCGCCACCTTCGCCGGGAGCAACCATCATCATCCCGCCACCGCCAGTAGCAGGCTCGATACCGTGCTCCTCTTTCAGATAGTCGCTGAGTTCTTTGGCTTCTTTAAGCGTCAAACCGACGATTTTGTCGCCCATCTCTTTGGTGCTGGCGGAGAATTCCGCTACTGCTGCATCACTCATAATCTTTAGCTCCCTTTCTCACTTTAATTGGGCTGCTGCCGCCCCGGATCATTGCAAATTGAAAACTGGAAATTACAAATTGCAAATTTACAATTCGTTGGATACTTTACTTTTCGCGATTACTCTTCGCCCTTTTGTTTCACTTGGCTGGCAAGGGCTCCCCCAGGGGCCAACAACTGAACCGACAAGCTTGCACCCGGACCAAGAATTTGCCCGACGAGCAAGCTAAGCTGCTCCTGACGATTGGGCCATTTACTCACAGCTGCAACGTCGCCAGCCGACAGCTTGGCACCATCCATCACGCCGCCCTTGGCACCAAAGCTTCCGTACTTTTCTTCCTTGGCCAAGCGCGTGACCTCTTTGGCAAGCGATACCACGTCCTCGCTGCCCCAGATTACGGCCAGCGTTCCTTCTGAGCCTTCAAAAGCAGGCGCGAGCGCGGTGCCTTCCATCGCACGACGCGCCAAGCTGTTTTTTACCACCATGAGCTGAATGTTCTTGCTGCGGAGCTCCTTTCGCAACTCCATCGTGGCATTTGCTTCCATGCCAATCACGTCAACAACCAGGGCATCGCCAACTTCGACGAGTCGGCCCTTGAGCTCTTCGGCCATTAGGTTTTTGAGGTATTTACTCATAAAATTTGCTTCGTGGAAACGTGCTTGGCGGATGGAATACTAGTCGCCTCACTGACAAAAAAACTGACGACAAATTTGTTCTAAACGGAAATCCTTACGCTAGGGCTCATCGTGGCACTAACATGCGAAGACTTCAGGTAAGTCCCTTTAACCGAGGCAGGCTTCATCGCGAGAATCATTTCCACAAACGCTTGAATATTCTCAACCAACTGCTGTGATTCGAAGCTGAGCTTGCCGACAATCGCGTGGATGTTGCCACCTTTGTCGTTACGGAACTCCACTTTACCGGCCTTATATTCGCCAATGGTTTTCGCAACTTCAGGCGTGACCGTGCCTGCACGTGGCGAAGGCATCAATCCGCGCGGGCCAAGCACTCGACCCAGGGGCCCAACAACTTTCATCATGTCGGGAGTCGCGATACATACATCGAAGTCGGTCCAGCCACCGAGGATCTTCTTAGCCAGATCTTCATCGCCGACGTGATCTGCACCTGCATTTTGGGCAGCCTCGGCGGCTGCGCCTTTGGCAAAGACGACAATGCGCTGCTCTTTACCTATGCCGTGAGGCAATACGATTGAGCCACGAACAATCTGGTCGGCATGCGTGTGATCGATACCCAGTCGCATCGCAATTTCCACAGACTGATCAAACTTCGTTTTTTCGAATTGCTTCAAAGTATCAATCGCCTCGGCTAGCGAGATCGCTCCTTCAGGTCGCTTTTCCAAGGACTTTTTTATTCGTTTGGCTAGTTTTGGCATAATGCTTTCACGATTCTTGCACGCCCACTGTCACGGCCTGCACATGGTCAAATATCAATTTGCCCATTGGTCTTACGAACTGGCAATCCTTTTATCTCAACGTCCCAATCGACTAACCTTCTACGTCTAGGCCCATACTTCGAGCCGTACCGGCAATCATCAGCACGGCAGCATCCATATTACTGGCATTAAGGTCGTTCATCTTTAGGTTGGCAATTTCTTCAAGTTGGGCACGGGTCACCTTGCCGACCTTGGTCTTATTGGGCACGCCAGAGCCCTTGGCGATATTCGCCGACTTTTTCAACAAGACCGCTGCAGGAGGGCTCTTGGTGATAAAATCAAACGAACGGTCGTTATAAACATTGACGACCACCGGAATCATCATGCCGTTGGCTTCTTTGGTCTTGTCATTAAACGCCTGGACAAACTGCCCCAAATTGACGCCAAACTTACCAAGCGCAGTACCGACCGGTGGGGCCGGCGTTGCCTGGCCACCGGGGATCTGAAACTTGGCGGTTCCTGTGAGTTTCTTTGCCATGGGTTTTTGCTTAAGGGTCGCTGAATGGTTTAGTTGATTGGTTTTGCTGAATGATTTAATGACGGGGGCTATTGCTACACAACTTCGTCGCTGCCGACGTTAGATTTGTTCTGCTTGCCAATGCTCTAATTCGACGGGGGTGCTGCGACCGAAAATGTTGATCATCACCGTTACGCGGCCACTATGCTCGTCGATGCTGTTGACTTCGCCTTCAAAACTCTCAAACGTGCCTTCCTTGACTTTAACGCGATCACCTATCTTAAAGCTGATATTCAGCTTCGGCGATTCTTCTACCTCTTCGTCATCTGACTGGATGATGCGTGCCACTTCGTGCGGCAGCATCGGCGTGGGTTTCCCACCAGAACCGGTGAAGTCGCCGATCCCGGACGTCTCACGAACCGCAAACCACGTGTCGTCATTAATGTGCATATGGATGACGATATAACCCGGATAGAGCTTTCGCTCAACAATTTTTTTCTTGCCCGACTTAAACTCAGTGACCTTCTCCATCGGCACGATAACATCGCCGAAGAAATCGTCGAGTCCCTCGACCGCAATTTTTCGTTTCAAAGCTGCCATAATCGATTTCTCTCGGTTACTCTGCACCTTGAGAATGTACCAATCCTTCTTGATTTCGTCGTCCGAATCCGGCTCAGCCCCGACCTCAACACCGGAGTCGCTGGATTCGTCTTCGGTGTCGTCAGCTTCGGTGTCGTCAGCTTCGGTGTCGTCAGCTTCGTTTTCTTCAATTGGCTCCTCTTTGGCTGACGCAACCTCTTCGGCTTCGCATGTTATTGCTTCGCCTGCAGTCGATTCCGCCTCAGCAATTTCAATGGCAGCAGCTTCTGCGACATCTTCCACAGGTTGCTCGGCTGCGATCGCCGCGCTTTCTGCCTGAATAGCTGCTTCGCTCGCCAGTTTGTTTGGCTCATCGCTCACTAAAGCGTCCTCAAAAATGGGCCTGCTGGCCGGACGGCACTGAAACTTCACTAATAAACCCAATACCAGGAAACCCAGTATTAAAAAACCTTGCTGAAGAACCACTTCAAAATCAAGTCATAAAAAAACAGCAGCCCCGCCAGGAAGAAGATGACGACGATCACCACAACGGATGCCCGCCACAATTCGGGCCTGCCCGGCCAGGAAACTTTATTCATTTCAGCTTCGACCGAAATCAAAAAATCAGCGAAACGAGGTACGTTTACAATTCGCCAACTTGCCCACCATCCAAGGGCCAACACAACGAGGGGTACAATATATTTACCCGTACTGGTGTCAGCTACGTTGCTCAGATTCCAAGCGCCTACTGCCACGCCCACGGCCATCGCGGCAAGGGTTAGCTGCCGGGCGACCTTGCCCTGCGTTCGCTTATAACTTGAAGCGGTAAACATTCCTGCAATTAACTCAGCCACGGGGCTTAATCCTTAACGAATTGCGACCAAATCCCGGAAAACTAGTAGCAACGAGCCACTCTAGCCGTTTCGGTAATGACGAATCCACGAATGACGAAAAACTGCCTTCGTAATTCGTCATTGGGCCATAGCTCAGTAAAGTGGGCGTCATTATTTCTTAACAGGGGCGGTGGGACTCGAACTCACAACCCCTGGTTTTGGAAACCAGTGCTCTGCCAATTGAGCTACGCCCCTAAGGGGAATGACGAACTCCCGAATGACTAAGGACGAAATCTTTTCCTTCGTCATTGGGCCATTTCCCAGTAAAGTGGGCGTCATTCGTCTTTTTTTACTCAACGATTTTAGTAACAACACCCGAGCCAACGGTCTTGCCGCCTTCGCGTATGGCGAAGCGAACGCCATCGTCCATGGCGATTGGCTTGCCCAACTCAACCGAGATTCGAGCATTGTCTCCAGGCATGCACATCTCAGCGTCGCCGACCAAGTTGGCCGTACCCGTCACATCGGTAGTTCGGAAATAAAACTGGGGACGGTAGCCACTGAAAAACGGCGTGTGTCGACCGCCTTCTTCCTTGCTCAAAACGTAAACCTCGGCCTCGAACTTGGTGTGGGGGGTAATACTGCCCGGCTTGGCGAGCACTTGACCACGCTGAATATCTTCTCGCTTCACGCCGCGGAGCAAACAACCGACATTATCGCCAGAGAAACCTTCGTCCATGGTCTTATTGAACGCCTCGACACCAGTGCAGGTCGTCTTGGTAGGCGCCTCTGTGAGGCCGATGATTTCTACTTCTTCACCCGTCTTGATGACGCCACGCTCAATACGGCCCGTGGCTACCGTACCACGACCTTCGATCGAGAAGACGTCTTCAATAGCCATCAAGAATGGCTTATTGTTTTCGCGAACGGGCTCCGGAATATAAGCATCGATTGCATCCATTAGCTCGCCGATGCATTTACCAGCAGCTTCGTCGCCGGGGTTCTCGATAGCCGCCTTTGCATTGCCGCGAACCAGCGGCACTTCGTCGCCGGGAAAACCGTACATCGTCAGCAACTCGCGGATTTCAAGCTCGACCAACTCCAGCAACTCCTCGTCGTCAACCAAATCGCACTTATTCAGGAACACGACAATCCGAGGCACGCCAACCTGGCGAGCAAGCAAGATGTGCTCGCGCGTCTGAGGCATGGGGCCGTCCGCGGCAGAAACCACCAAAATCGCGCCATCCATCTGGGCGGCACCAGTGATCATGTTCTTGATAAAGTCCGCGTGACCGGGGCAATCGATGTGAGCATAGTGCCGACTGGCCGTCTCGTATTCGACGTGAGCCACAGCGATCGTGACGGTCTTGGTTGCGTCACGCACCGTACCGCCCTTGGCGATATCGGCGTACGACTTAACCTTGGCAAGGCCCTTTTGAGCTTGGACTGCCAAGATGGCGCCCGTGGTCGTGGTTTTTCCATGGTCAATGTGACCGATGGTGCCTACGTTGACGTGCGGCTTTGAACGTTCAAATGTATCCTTAGCCATTTTTTTCCCTAACTTCTTTCGAGGGCATGTGTTTCAGTGACAAAAATGGATCTGTCAAAAAACTCTAACGTGCTTCAAACCTACTAAAATCCACAACTACAATCGTATGTTTCGCAGTGTTTCGAGAGCTGCTGATGAGACTTGAACTCATGACCTCTTCCTTACCAAGGAAGTGCTCTACCACTGAGCTACAGCAGCGGATGAAAAGCCGTCAGCTCTCAGCCATCAGCTGTCAGCTCAAAAAACCTGACTCGTTTCTCACTTCTTCTCTTCTCGTACTTTGCTGACGGCTTAACGCTGACAGCTGATCGCTTCAAAGCGGGTGAAGGGAATCGAACCCTCGTCATCAGCTTGGAAGGCTGTTGCTCTACCATTGAGCTACACCCGCCTAAGCAAATGACGCCAACTTCACTGAAATGGCCCAATGACGAAATTGTTATGTCATTTCGTCATTCGTCATTTACTCACCAGTGGGGGGTGCAGGATTCGAACCTGCGAAGGCAGAGCCAGCAGATTTACAGTCTGCCCCGTTTGACCGCTTCGGTAACCCCCCGACTAAATCAAACTCAGGCCAATCAAACCGCTCTGACTAACCGCCCTTCCAATCATCTTTCCGGTCAAAAACCATCGGGGTCAAAAAATGGCGTCGGCTTCTAGTCGCCGTAGCCACCCGACCCTTGGCGAGAGCTAGCGGAGGGAATTGAACCCACAACCTGCTGATTACAAATCAGCTGCTCTGCCAATTGAGCTACGCTAGCCTGACCAGGGTAAACTCGTTCGAATCAACCAATATAGCCATGTCAGCAAGAGTCGCAAGACGGAAAGCCTGCGAATTTCGGGCCATTTTTAGTGGCTCGGCCGCTGCACTTTCCAGAAGACGGCCGCACACCCCTCAAGTTCCCCCGGATTCTTCACATTCGTTCGCGGGAGGAGCATCGCTGGCAGGAGAGGGAATTTGACTGCTTTTCCATGATTCTAGACACCAACGGAAAAGGACCTCAGGCCTTAAAAGTCCAAAGCGATTTTCTCCTCTTGGGCAGCCACTCGCAACTTGTTCAGTGCCCGAGCTTCGATCTGGCGAATGCGTTCTTTGGTCACGCCCAGCTCAGCCCCGACCTCTTTCAGCGTTCGCGGCTCTCGAGAATGGTCCAATCCAAATCGGCCGACGATAATCTGCCGCTCTCGGTCGTCCAATCGCCTCAAGACACGCTGGATCTTGGCCAGCCGATCTTGCTGCATGGACTCCTCGAGTAGGGGATTACCCCGATGTTCTTGGGTCGTGTCGAACACCTCTTCTTGGCTGGTGCGGAAACGGTCGTGTTGGCGATATTCGCCAGGGATCGTCCTGGCAAAGTTTTTCATAATCGCCCAACTCGCATAAGTACTGAATTTGTTTCCACGGGAGTAATCGAACTTCTCGACCGCTCGCAGCAAGGACAAATTGCCGTCGCTCACCAACTCAAAAAAGTTCTGATCTGGTCTCACATGCCGCTTGGCAATGGAGACGACCAGCCGCAAGTTGCAACGAGCGATCTTGTTCTTAATGTCCACAATCTGCTCGTAAAGCTGCTCGATCTCGTCCATAAGCGCCGACTTGGGTCGCTCGAAATCAAGCTTGCCTCGCAGCCGAACGGCCTTGAACTTAAGGTAATTGTACTTGCGGAACAGATGTTGCTCCTGCTCTTTGGTAAGTAGCTGGATTTCGTACAAGCTTGCCAGATAAGGAGGCAAGCCAGTGGGACGCTTTGGCTTGCGCGAAGCCGCTTCGTTCTCGGGCATCGGTCCCAGGCATGCGTTGTCAGCTCCCCTGCGTGCGAAACGAGGACTCTCCATAAAATCTAGCGGTAATTCTGCAATCCACCGGGCACGCATCTCATTGATGACACGATAGACCGTGGTCTTGGTGCGATTGTAGTCGCGGCAAAGCGTATCGACGGACGCACCACGGCGGTAGGCACGAAAGATGTTCGTCTTCTGCACGCACGTCAGCGGACCAGCACCGGCGGGAAAAACGGCACATTCGGGGTTTTCCAGGTCGTGTTGTCGCAATGCGGCGCGAATGGTTTCGACACTTCGGCCAGTCCGATCAGCTAACTGCCGGGCAATCTCGGCCTGTCCTCCGCCCGAGTGGGCCATATGCCGGGCGCGATCGACGTATTCTTGACGTTGCTCTTTGGTCAGTTGACTGAACCGCGAACCGCGCTGGACCCGGTCGGCATTGTCTTTCACGAATCGATCAACGCTGCTGCGCAGAAAACCGACTCGCTTTCGACCGTCGAAAACCAAACGTCGGCTGACGAGTCCGATGGCCCTCCAACGTGAGATTGTCTTGGTCGATACGTTAAACTGCTTCGCCAGTTCATCGACTGTAAAAACAGGCTCGCCGACCGCATGGACACTGAGATCGGCAATATCCGAGAGGTCGTCGATCAGCAAGCGAAGATCGTGGAGTAACTCGCAGGCGGGGATCTTGCGATTGCCTGCCTCGGGCAGTGGCTCGCCGACAATTTCCGAGACAATCTGAGCAGCCGGATAACTCTTGTCGAGCTCCAGCCTAGTAATTACCTGCTCGGTAGCTTCAATCTGCTTGAGGAGACCGTCGCGCGAAGTCTGAGATTGCTCGCGCTGGCTCAGCCAACGGATCACCGGGTTTTTGTAGTCGTTATGCATGGTCCACCTCTTCTGGAGAGAACATTTCTCAGTCGTAAAGCAAGCGTGGTGTTCCGTGCGACTCCTTCGCCCACGTTGTCATTTTTTTTCGCCGCAATTCCGCCTGTCTCGAACCAGCCAGCGCCGTTGATCCTCGACGGCGTGTGGCCTTGAATCTTGCATACGCTTGACCCTTTAGCCGCCAATGCTAGCCTTCAGAGTTCTAATTGGTTGTACGCATATTAGTAACAACAGGTCGATAGAAAGTTCGCCTGTTCATCTGCCTCGGTTGACGATTAGCGCCTTTATAATTAACGTAACACATTACACAACAACGACTTACGAGAAATATAGGTACTTTCCGCTATCTTCATTGCCCCTCACCAGACGGGCCGTCTCCTGGGGGGAATGGGTATTTTTGGAGAACTCTGCTGGCTCCATCTTTCGACTGAACTGTCCACCTGCGCGCGGACGATGACGCAATAAAGTATGTGCTTTTCCCCGAAGATGGCCGCGTGGCCACTTTGATCGGTCCAACCGCCGCTTCAAACCCTTCCAATTTGTGCCCCTCCGCGGGATGGAACCTTGCATGCGATCTATGATTTTTTTCGTTCTGACCCTCACCTGCGCGATCTGTGGCTCTGCCGAAGGTCAGGCGACTTACTTGCTGGAAACAAAATGCAAAGAGGGTGATAGCTGGATCGCTTCGGTCGATCTGCAAGTTGGAGGCGATCAAATCATCCCGGAGCTCTCCGGTGATAAGAAATTTCCACTCTCGGTGAGTGCCCAGCTGAAATATGAAGAACAATTGCTCGCTTGGTCTGGGGATGAGGTGGCTCGGTCACTGCGATACTACGACACAGTTGCCGTTAAAATCCAAAAAGAAGAAGGAGGAACGGAGTGCTACCTGAGGGCTGACTCAAAGCTCGTTGTTGCAGAGATTCGCAACCAGCGCGCGGCATTCAACGGCAGCGAAAAACCAATGTCGCGTCAGCAGCTGGATCTGATCAATGCGGTCGGTAACACATTGGCACTCCAAAGGTTGCTGCCTGGCCGCAATTTGGCCGAGGGCGACAGCTGGGACCACACTGCCGCGGCAATTGGCCCCTTGCTGGGCCTAGACTACGTGGCGGTCTGCGAAGTTAGCAGCGTTGTCACAGGTGAAAAGCATGATCAGGTGCAAATCCGCCTGGCGGGGACAGTCCATGGCACGGTCGATGGAGCCCCAACCGAGATGGAATTGCGCGGGGCTTATCTGTTCCACCAGAGGCAAAAACGAATTACGAAGTTCAATCTGGCCATCAAAGAATTGCGCACGGCGAGTGAAATCGTTCCAGGTCTGGACATCGTAGCAAAAGTATCGATCACACTGGAGCCCGTCAGCAAACGCAGCAAGATGACAGCGTCCCAGATCAAGCAGGCGAGCAATCTTTCCGACCCCCTCGAGCGCGAATTGGTATACGATGCGCGGACTCAAGGTTTTCGCTTTAAGCATGATGTCAATTGGTACGTTACTGGCGAGCAAAGAGAATTGGTTTCGCTCCGCTGTATGCATAGGGGCGACCTTGTGGCGCATTGCAATATCAGCACTTTGCCAGCTCGTAGCGAAGGCCGATTCACCAGCCTCGACCAATTCGAGCGCGACGTCCGCACTTCGTTAGGCGATAGCCTGGAAAGCGTCGCCGCCGCAACAAATTGGACAACGCCTCAAGGATACGAATGCTTAGGAGTGGTCGCTAAAGGCAAAGTCGAAGACGTGCCAATCGAGTGGCGATACTACCTGATCGCCGCGGACGGTTTGCCCAGGGTTTCGCTCGCTGTCACGGTCGAGCAGTCTCAGCTCGAGCAATTCAAAGACGGCGATCGTCAACTCGTCGATTCGCTGGAGCTGATGCCCGCAGAAAATGAAACAGCGACCATGAAAAAAAATGCGTCCGTTTCTCGCTAGTTTTGACACGCTGAGGATCGCGGAGCGAAACACCGGCGCAGCCATGGAAGGCCAATTTGCTATAGACTCTGCGGCCGCCGGAGCAGACACGGATGAAATATGCGGGCTAAGTAGCGTAGGCTCTGTGTCGCATGAGTTATTCGCGCGCAAAGAGTTCTTCCGCACCCTCCAAGGCGGGCACGACAACGACACCTCCTTCGGTTACCGTAAAACCACGACGACGGTCTCGGTCGAGATCGACGCCGACCTCTGCGCCGTCAGGAATTTGGACGTTCTTATCGACAATTACCTTACGCAGCACGGCTCCTCGGCCCACTTGAACATTTCGAAAAAGGATAGAATCGGTCACCTCGGCCATTTCTTCGACACGTACCTTGGGGCCAATCACGCTTCCTGTAACTCTGCCGCCCGAGAGGATGGTCCCTGGGGCAACGATGCTATCGTGCGCCGCGCCGCGCCGTCCGGAGTCTTCGTTGAAAACGAATTTGGGGGGCGGCAAGTTCAACTGACTCGTCCGTACGGGCCAGCGATAGTCGTATAGATTGAGCAAGGGTTCGACGCCTGTCAGTTCTATATTGGCTTCGTAATACGCGTCGAGGGTACCTACGTCACGCCAGTAAGCAACCTGCTTGCTGTTTTCGTCCTGGAATGGGAACGCAACGAGACGATGGTCTTGGATGATCGACGGAATAATATTTCGCCCGAAATCATGGGCGCTATCGGACAACGTCGCATCCTGGCAAAGCTGGTCAAATAGGAAGTGGGCATTGAAGACGTAGACGCCCATCGATGCCAGGCAATGATTCGGATCACCGGGGATTGTCTTAGGCTTATCTGGTTTTTCATCGAAACCGACAATGCGGTTGTCCGTATCAATTTGCATCACACCGAAGGAACGGGCTTCGTCCACCTTGACTTTGAGCGCGGCGATTGTCAATTCGGCATCGTTTTCCTTGTGGAAATCGACCATCTTGCTGTAGTCCATTTTATAAATATGGTCGCCTGCCAGGATGACAACATATTCAGGTCTTTCTTTTTCCAGCGTGTAGATGTTTTGATAAACCGCGTCCGCGGTGCCTTGGTACCACTGCTCGTCAATTCTCTGTTGTGGAGGAACCATGTCGATGAACTCATTGAGCTCACGACGCAGTAAATGCCGCCAGCCATTGGTGACGTGGCGATCGAGACTCATCGCCTTGTATTGGGTTAGTACTAACATCTTGCGGATCCCGCTATTGATGCAGTTCGACAAGGTGAAGTCAACGATCCGATAGATACCGCCAAATGGAACGGCCGGCTTGGCCCGATCGCGGGTGAGTGGTTCGAGCCTTGATCCCCTACCGCCTGCCAGCACGACCGCCAATACATCTTTCATGTCTTTTGTCCGCTTCCCTGGTGGTGAGATGCTGCGAGAAGTCGCCCAAATTCTAATGGTTTCCAGGAATCGAGCCTACGGCATTTTTTGAGAGTTCATGCGGCGGGGCGACTGGTACTAGTTTTTGGTCGTAAAGGGCCGCATAGGTTTCAGTCAGCGTGGAAACGGGGAATTGGACTGCGATTTGTCGAGCTCCATTGCTGCCGATTCTTTTAGCCAGAACTGGGTCTTCCATGAGCCTGAGCGTCTGTCGCGCCCAGGCAGCTCGATCGTTCCAATGCACACGGTAGCCCGTTTCGGACTCTTGGATCGCCGCACGACTGGCTGCGGTATCGCTTACCACGAGCGGAACTTGTGCGGCCATCGCTTCGAATCCAGCTAACAGTGTCTCGCCCGTTTGCCAGAAAACGTCGATGTGCGGTAGCAATTGACGAACGTCTGGGCGATATCCGAGAAATCGGATTGCGCTCGACTGGGAAGCCAAACGGGTAAATCGCTCCAATCGCGGCCGATCGGGTCCATCGCCGATAACTAGCAGATGTGCAGAATCGTTGATTGTTCGTACGAGCTCGAAACTCCAAATCGCTTCGTCAATCCGTTTATGACGTAGGAGCTGCCCCGCAACAGCAATCAATTGGGCCCGCTTCGGCAGTGCCATCTCCTGCAGGAATTGTTCACGAGAACAATCACTCGGCGGTGCAGTGGAAATACCTGGGGCGATCGTGCGGCTCACGCACGGCGTCGCGCTCACCCGGCGAACGGCGCGAGAATAGCCCCGTGCCACCGGATCCCATGTGTGGAGCACATCATAGCTGTTGCGACGCAGCCACTGCGCCAATCGCCAGACTGCAAACGGGTCGAGACGCCAGCGCTGGTCCAGCACGCGGCAGGCCACGCCTTGCTTTTGCCACTCGCCGAGCACCTGCCCTTCGGCTGACAGGGCGAGCACTTGCACTTGATGCCCAGCGGCCAATTGGTAATCAACGAGAATTCGCAATTGGCCCGTCGTGCCGTAACCATCTAGCTCAGCAATCATATGAAGAATCTGCAGTGGTTGGCTCATGGCGGTACAGCCGTTTCGGGTCTAAACTATGGGTGAGCCAACATTCTAACGAACACTGCCGCAGCGCCGATATGGCCCAAGATCAAACTGAAATCACCGACCGTGGCGAGTGGACAACCATCGACTTGGACGGACACCCTTGCCGAATTTACGAGCCCCAAGTGCCGTCGCAGCACGGCTACACGGTGCTTTATCTTCATGGTCGCTACCAGGGCACACCAGCAGATCGACCGAAGATGATGGAGCATTTCGCGAGAAACGGCTTACGCATAATCGCGCCGTTATCGCGGCGCAGCTGGTGGGCTGATCGACTGTGCGAGGATTTTGATCCCAATATCACGGCGGAGAAATATCTGCTTCATAAAGTTCTGCCCTATATGGCCGAGCGATGGCAGTGCAACCCCCCTCAGCTCGCGCTGATGGGAGCCAGCATGGGAGGTCAAGGTGCGCTGCGGCTCGCTTATAAGTATCCGAACCTGTTTCCCGTGGTGGCATCGTTTTTTCCGGCAATCGATTTTCAAATTCGCATTGAAGAAGGTGACCGCATCTTATCGCAGATGTACCGCGATGCGGAGGACGCCCGCCAAGATACAGCAACTCTGCATATTCATCCCCTCAATTGGCCCCGCCATCAGTGGTTCTGTTGCGATCCGGCCGACGTGCGCTGGCATGACTCGATCGACCGGCTACGAATGAAGCTTTACTCACTGGGCGTGCCATACGACTGCGACTTAGAAACGTCTGCCGGTGGACACACGTGGGAATATGTCGAGCACATGACCGAAACGGCAATCGATTTTTTGATGGAAAGCTTGGAGCAGGAGCGGTTGCGCGTAGTCTGACTCTCTATCGCGCCTGCGCTCCGCCTGGTTTTTGGCCGACGTCAAAGACTTGATTCCATCCCCCGCGTACCACGCCTTCGACTTTGACCTCGCCAGTGACGTGGACGTAAGTAATTTTGCGGGCTGCCGTTTCGGAGGGCGGGGCGCCGGCATATTGTTCGTGCGTTAACGTCGCCGGCTGGCGACCATTGCCTTCGAGTACAAACATCGTTTTCAGCTGGTCGTAAGTCGCTCTTTCTGAGGTGGTGGTAAAACTGCCGCGCTCACCAACCCGGCCTTCGATGATCACGTCGCCCTCTGCCGAAAGTTCCAGCGGGCCGATTCCCGCTGCTTGCTGCATCCGAGCCATGGGATTTTCGGCAACGGCCAACTTTTGGGAACTTATCCAAGTCGTTCCGGGCTTAGGCCTACCGCGCACCGATTTCTTAAGCTTTGCCTCCCATGAATCGACCGGGCCGTAAACGGTTTCCACGTTGCCTTTCACCGCGATTTTGCGCCGGTTCATATTGCCTTCAACTCCGTCCAGAAAATCGACCCGCAAAAACTGCAACCGCTGTGCGCGATGACTGGGTTGCTGCTCCCGGCCTAGGAGATTTGTCCCACTCGACAAGTGGATCGACTCCAACCAACCACCACCGACACCACGTACCTCGCCCGTATGTTGGTTGACGACTAATGTGTCGTCAAGCTTAATTGTCTGCACCGAGGTGAGGCCAGTTGCGTCACGTTGGCTAAATTGGGCATAGGCCCCGCCAGAGCATTCCAGTTGCGCGAGCTGGGCGCGCTGTTGCGGTGCGGCTCCGTCGAACAGGATCGGTGCAGAGAACTGCGCCGTAAGTTGCTCGGTTTGTAGCCTGCCTTCGCCGGCTTCAACGACGACTCCCTTGCTGAAGGTAACGCGGTCTTGGTTGAGTTCCATGCCGCCTTGCCACTGGATGGTCATCTGCTGCTTGGTGGCAAGCGATTTGCCGCTGAGATCGCGATTCACCGGCAATTCTAACTGGCCTGGAGAATCGATCAAAACGTGACTCGTGCCCCGATTAAGCTCTAATGTTTCGGCTCGAATCGACATTCCGGCGGCAGTGACTGTGGCGGGTTTTCCTTGCAGGGCGATCTTCGCCGAGGGGGTGTCGGCGCTTTCGATTCGCAAATGATCGGCACGCACCACCAACGGCTCCTGGGGAGTCGCTTGGATCGAGGCTGTTTCGCGGAAATCGACGTTACCGTCGACGTCGATGCTCGTCACCTCCGGCCGACTATCGCGTACCGTGAGTAGCATTTGCAGACGCTGGCCGTCGATGTTGTAGGATCGCGAACGCCCAGAAGGACCGTGGCTAAATAGGCTCTGGCCAGGCGGGTTGCCCGCAGGATTACCCAAGACAAGGTTGCTCGGCGCGTATTCGATGAGCACATCCAGCTGGTTGACTTTGCCTTGCAATTGGGACGAAACAATGCGGATGTCGCCACGCGCAACGATGCGTTCGGGCACCACTTCGCTGGGCAATGCCGTGGCTTCGGACCCGTCGATTGCGCTTTCGCGCAAGTAAACGTCCAAATCATCGGCCGCCCACAGTCGTCCTAAGCCGACCATGTCGAGCCTGGGTCGACCTCTCACCGAAAGAATCGGTTGACCCTCTCGCCGATGCAATCGTAGTTCCTTGGTCCAGCGTATTTCCATCGAATCGGAAGACGATGCCCCATTGCCATTAATCCTTTTGTCGCGAACGCGAATCCAGCCATTGCCTGAGGCCAGGAGCGCGCCCACACGCTGCGAGGAATCTGGGGCGGGGGCTTGGTAGCGAATCATGGGAGCATGGATTTCGCTGCCCTGGTACGTCAGCATCACCTCGTCGTCACCATCAAAGGTGACCCGCCGCGATTGCAGTTCTAGCCACATCTTTTTGCAGCGAGCGGTCGCCTGCTGAGACTGAACGTCGAGTACCACGGGAGCGGTGGCCGTTCCGAGCGCCTGGATCGATCCTGGTCGCAGCTTGCCCTCGCCGGCGGTTTTTAGCATCGGATCCGTTGCCAAAAACAAATTCAACTCATCGCAGAGCAGCCGATCTCGCTCGCCCGTAGAATGGACCTGCTCGACTTTTACCTGCTCTTCGAACAATGCTCGGCTATGGGCGAAGTGGAAACAAAAGCGGCCTTGGCAAGTTACTTGCACTGGTGAAGAAGGTGCCTCTCGATTACCCTCACCAAATATCTGGGCGCCCCCGGGCACTAGACTTGCCTGGACATCATTGAGAATCTCTAACGACTCGATACTGCCGGAGCTGAACCGATTTGCAGAGGAGCCGCCTTCGACGTCCACCATTCGGATTTCCATGACCCGACCATGCCCTTGATGGGGACCAAGTCGCATGTTCACTTCGGCTTCTGTGCGAATAAGATCTTCCCGTAAGTCGAGATCGCGCGTCGTGAGCATTAAGTCGTCTTGGGGACCCGGTTCGTGCATGTCGCTCCGCACGGTAATTTCGCCCAAGAGCTTGCCCCATTGCACGCGACCGATGCCTCCCAGCCCGGGACGAAAGCCCTCATCCAACTGCAGCACTGCACCATGCGGGGCTTCCAGCACCACTGCATCGCGCGGTGCAGCTTCGCCGCTCACATACGAATTGGGGAAGAATATCAGGGCACACTTATTGATGCGCAACTGCCCGTCGTCGCTAGAACGATAGTTATCCAGCAAGATCATCACCTTGCCATCCTCAAATGTCTTGGGCGGATCGGTGAGTGTCCAATGTCCCGGTGGAAAATACGTGGCAAGCAAGTCGCGATATCTATGCGGCACTTCGCGCGGGTGATCAGCGACCTTTTCCTCGGCCGAATTCACCACATCGATCGCGGGTTCCAGCAGCGGGACGGCCAGGAGTACGTAGGCCTGATAGAACACTACCGTCACGGCAAAAGCAATCGCAGCGTGAGTGAGGCGGAGAAGCATAGAAAATTTCGAATGCTGGAAAGCGGATTGAGGAATGTTCGTTAACTTGCGTACTTGCGCAAAACACTCTCCCAGCGTCCCGTGTTTTTAAGCAATACCTCGACCAACTCGCGAATCGCGCCGCTGCCACCATTTAGACTAGTGACGTAGTCTGCATCTTGCCGAAGCTCATCGGCCGCGTCGGCCACGGCGACGCCGAAACCGACCGCTTTGATTACCGACCAATCGGACAGGTCGTCGCCGACAAAACAAACCTGTGACAGATCGAGTTCCAGTTCGTCGCAGATCGAGCCCACAACCGCCAACTTGTCGCCGGCGCCTTGGCACACGATGTCAATGTCTAGCTCTGCCGCGCGGAGTTTCACAACCTGCGAACTACGGCCCGTGACAATACCGCAGCGACCGCCGCTTTGCTGCCAGAGCCGAATGCCCTGACCGTCGCGAATATGGAACTGCTTCGACTCAACGCCCTGGTTGT
>Ga0115002_10001723_pt1 | contig 29525 bp, 28 predicted proteins | sample ArcticOcean_MG_C_8_FD_89576 | JGI IMG/M metagenome (GOLD analysis project Ga0115002, IMG submission 89576) | Marine microbial communities from western Arctic Ocean - ArcticOcean_MG_CB11_86 | ecosystem: Environmental > Aquatic > Marine > Oceanic | place: Arctic Ocean: Canada Basin | collected... | reverse complement strand
CATCAGGTGCGGCGTCATCTCCTCGGCAAGAAGCGTGCGCTCCATGTCGATGATCCTCGAAAGCGCTCTTGTGAACCACGGATCGACACTCGTTTCTAGAGACACCGATTCAGCGGTTCGACCACCACGTATAGCGGCAGTCAGTTTCCAGAGGCGGTCATCGTCAGCGAGTAGATCCGGAGGACCTTTGCCATCCCAGTCCGGGTTCTCCCAGAGCAGCGAGCCACGCCCGTTCTCCATCGACCGCACTGCCTTCTGCAATGCCGCCTCGAACGTCCTGTCGATCGCCATCACCTCGCCAGTTGCCTTCATCTGGGTTCCGAGTGAACGATCGCCCCCCGGGAACTTGTCGAACGGCCAGCGCGGGATTTTTACGACGCAGTAGTCGAGCGCAGGCTCGAACGCCGCGGTTGTCTTCTGGGTGACTGCGTTTGAAATTTGATCGAGCGTTTTGCCAAGTGCGATCTTGGCTGCGACTCGGGCGATCGGGTATCCCGTTGCCTTTGACGCAAGTGCCGAAGATCGGCTGACCCGAGGGTTCACTTCGATGACGTAGTACATCGAGCCTTCTTCGTCGTAGCCGGCACCGTCAGCGAGTGTTTCTGCGACCATTTTGGATGGTCGATAGGCGAGCTGAACGTTGCAACCGCCCTTGATGCCGAGTCCTGTAATGATGTTCAGCGATGCCGTACGCAGACGTTGATAGTCCTTGTCGTTGAGCGTTTGACTGGGAGCCACGACGATCGAGTCGCCGGTGTGAACGCCCATCGGATCGAGGTTCTCCATGTTGCAGATCGTGATGACGTTTCCGTCGCCGTCCCGCATCACTTCGTACTCGATCTCTTTCCAACCAAGCAGCGAATGCTCGACCAGAACCTGTCCAACCTTGCTGGCAGCGATTCCGCCAGTGGCAATTTTTCGTAGTTCTTCTTCGTTGTACGCAATTCCGCCACCGGTCCCGCCGAGTGTGTATGCCGGTCGAACGACCGCTGGATAACCAATCTTGCGACCAGCTTCGACGGCGTCTTCAACCGTTTCGACTGCGAACGATGGAAGTACCGGCTCACCGAGGCGTTCCAACAAATCCCGGAACTGCTCACGGTCCTCTGCCATCTCGACGGTAGCGACGGAAGTGCCGAGTGTCTTAACGTTGTATTTGTCGAGAATGCCCATCTTCTCGAGATCGACGAGAAGGTTAAGTCCGGTCTGCCCACCCATCGTCCCGATCACGCCATCTGGGCGTTCTCGTTCGATGATGCGTTCGAGTACGGGAACGGTAAGTGGCTCAATGTAAATACGGTCGGCCATGTCCTCATCGGTCATGATCGTTGCCGGGTTCGAGTTAACGAGCACGACCTCAACGCCCTCTTCACGGAGTGATCGGCATGCCTGTGTGCCTGCGTAATCAAACTCCGCTGCCTGCCCGATAATGATCGGACCCGAACCAATAACCAGAACCTTTTTGGGCATCTCAGCCGTCGCGCCGTTACTCATCTATTTCGTCATCCATTACTCCGGCTCTCATCAAGCCGATATCTGTCAATTCTGTCGCAATTGCGATAAATGCCTCGTCCATTGCTTCCTCCGAGAATGAGGTCCATGTCCAGTCAGATGCATTTGAAGGAAGTGATAGCCCGTTCTCCAACAACAGAATTCTGCTGTGTTCGAAAATTTCGGAAATACGACCAATTTCCTCCATCACGTTTAATCTAGGTTGTGTCTCCTTATCTTGTATTGCCCCACGCTCGGACGTGGCCAAGACCACAGCGAAATCGCAAGAGCGCAATTGTCGGCTTACTTTTGATCCAGGCGATCCGCCAGAACCCGCTCTTTCTTCGACGATGACGGGATCACAATCCATAGAGCGAATGAATCGTTCAAGTTTGTCTCTAGATCCGGATTTCCCTCCGTGGGCGATAAATATTCGTGGCTCACGTGGATCGGAACTGTCGTCAGTGAAGCGATCCAGTAACCCTACCTTCGCAATTTCCAACGCCAAAAAAGCGTGCAGATCCCCGAGCATTGTGGCCACTTGTCTGGAACTTAAATCACTCCATTCACCACCCCCGCGGTGAACAACAGTGATTTGAGTAAATTCATTGAATTGATCTGAATCGTCGCCGAATACTCGACTCACTGTTGAATTTGTACGAGCAAGCCATTGGATAAAAATCTCTACTGTGGCTTGTCCGTATCCGATTCCACTGGGAAGGTCATCGAGAAGCGTTGTCAATACCTGAGTCTCACTGAGTGAAAGATTGGTATTCATTTCGCAACCGGTTCAGCCATACGTACTTGTATCAGCTCCACAAACCGATCGAACAAATACTCGCTGTCGTGCGGTCCGGGTGACGCCTCGGAGTGGTATTGGATCGTCATGATCGGCATGTCTCGGTGTCGCAAGCCCTCTATCGTCTGATCGTTCAAATTAATGTGGCTGACCTCGAGTTCGTCTGGCAGCCCATCGGCATCCACCGCGTACCCGTGGTTCTGAGCCGTAACGTAAACCCGACCCGACTCAAGATCCTTGACCGGTTGATTACCGCCACGATGCCCAAAATGGAGCTTGAACGTGCTCGCCCCGAACGCCCGAGCGATCACCTGATGGCCGAGGCAAATTCCCATGATCGGAACCTTGCCAGCGAGAGCCTTCGCTGTAGCGACCGACCGATCGAGAAGCTCCGGGTCGCCGGGGCCGGGTGAAAGCATTACGCCGTCCGGGTTGTGACCCAGAATGTCGTCTGCAGAGGCGTCGTCTGGAACCACGATAACTTCACATCCCCGAGCGCGAAGCGATCGCAATATGTTCAGCTTCACGCCATAGTCGTTGACCACAACCTTCATGTAATTGTCGCCAAGATCACGCTGCCCTATTCCTCGCTCAACGTCGATTCCCATACCGCCCTGACGAGCCCTGCCACGAAGATCGAAGTAGGCTCGCGACCGTTCGCCAGCATCGCCCTGCCATGAGTAAATCTCGTCTGTTGAAACATTGCCAACAACGTCGAACTCGCCGTAGCGAGGCGCCTTCGCCAGCGTAGTCAAAGCCGCCGTAACATCCTCGTTTGGAGTGATAATTCCCATCATCACACCGGCCGACCGTAGCTTCCGTGTGATCGCCCGTGTGTCGACTCCCGAGATTCCCGGAATGCCGTTTTCGAGCAAGTAATCGTGGATCGTGCCTTCGGAAAGCGGGTGCGAGGGCGCTTCACAGTCTTCCCTTACAACGAAGCCGTTCACCTGTACCCGCGTCGATTCAACATCGGCCTCGCTCGTGCCGTAGTTGCCGATCATTGGGTAGGTCGGAACGAGAATCTGTCCGCCGTATGAAGGATCGGTCAGCATCTCTTGATATCCGGTCATCGAGGTATTAAACACAACCTCGCCGGTCGTTTCACCCTCGGCACCCAAGCGCTGTCCCGGGTACACCGAGCCGTCTTCGAGCACCAAGTACATGTCTCCGCGAACGTCGCTCATGCTCTGGCTCCAAGATCCACGGCTGCGCCCGTACTGGCTGACTGCGTACTCAGGTCGAACACTGTCTCTCCTTGATAAATCGTCTGTACAACGCGTCCGGTCAATTTCACACCGTTCAACGGGGTATTCACGCTCTTCGAAGCGAACTGTTCTGGCTCCACAACCCACTGAGCTTCAGGATCGATAATGGCAACGTCCGCCGAAAATCCCTTTTTCAGAGACCCGAGATCCTTGCCCAATATTGCAGCCGGTCCTGACGTGAGAGATTCGATAATTCTCGTCAGAGAAATCCTGTCGGATGTCACCAGATCGAACACCATCGATAACGCCGTTTCGAGCACATTGATGCCGTGAGCCGCCTCGTTGTACGTGCAGATCTTGTCGGTCAGTGCATGTGGCGCGTGGTCGGTTGCAATGATGTCTATTAGACCTTCATCCAACGCTGCAATCACAGCTTCTGCGTCTTCGTGGCTGCGCAGAGGAGGGTTCACTTTCGTGTTGGTGTCGTAGCTCTGGGACCCGACTTGATCGGGGACATCGCCGTGCAGACCGTAAACCCACTTGTCGTTGAGCATCAGGTGATGAGGAGTGACTTCGGCCGTGACGTTCACACCACGTTCCTTTGCAGCGCGCAGTGCGATGATCGAACCGGCAGTTGAAATATGTGGAATATGGAGGCGAGCCTTTGTCAGCTCGGCAAGATGCAGATCACGTGCGACCATCGCAGTTTCAGTTTCAGCAGGCACGCCCGCCAGACCGAGCCGGGTAGCGACCGTTCCTGCGCTCATCACACCGCCATTGACCAGTGATTTGTCTTCAGCGTGGTTGATGATCGGGAGCCCAACTTCAATCGAATAAGCCAGTGCCTGGCGCATGAGATTGGCATCGGCAACCGGATTTCCGTCGTCGGAGAATCCGATCACTCCGGCGTCTGCAAGCTCGCCCATCGGAGCCAGCTGCTTGCCGTGCTGTCCAACTGATATCGCACCGATCGGTAGCACCCGAACCATGCCGTCAGCGGCAGCCCGGCGCATGACGTCTTCGACTACCGCAGCAGAATCCTGCACAGGGTCGGTGTTCGGCATGGCGCAGACCGTGGTGAACCCACCGTGTGCTGCTGCACGAGTGCCTGAAATGATCGTCTCTTTCCACTCCTGACCCGGATCACGCAGGTGGGTGTGAAGATCGACAAATCCCGGCGAAACGATCATTCCCGATGCGTCAATCACGTCGTAGCCATCGAAAAATCTTCCGCTAGACGGGTCGACTACACCCTCGATAACGCCGTCTTTGATCAACACGTCAGCGACTTTATCGATGCCCTGTGCCGGGTCGATCACTCTCCCACCTGTTATCGCCAGTCTTCTGGCCGCCAAATGCGTTTCCTTTGCCAACTAAACCTCGTCACCGTTGGTTGCACGAATTGATTTACCCGGGGCGCAAAGCGTGTACAGAACCGCCATCCTCACGGCAACTCCGTTGCGGACCTGTTCCTCTACGACGCTCTGGGCACCGTGAGCAACTTCACTTGATATCTCGACACCCTCGTTCATCGGACCCGGGTGCATGAGCAGCGCGCCATCGTTCGCAAGCGCCATCCTCGTCGCGTTTATGCCCCACCTTTCGGAGTACTCCCGCAGGCTAGGCAGGTGCCCAGCATCCTGACGTTCCTGCTGTATCCGTAGTGCCATAACAACATCGGCGCCATCGACCGCTTCATCGACGTTACGAGCCAGCTTCAGCCCACCGAATCCAGTTTCTTCGCCAAGCGTTGAGCCAATCTGCCACTCGTCAGGAAGCAGCGTGTTTGGGCATGAAACGACAACTTCGGCGCCCATCTTCTGGAAGGCGATGATGTTGGATCGAGCGACCCTGCTGTAGAGAACATCGCCGACTATGGTGATCTTCTTCCCGGCGATATCACCCAAGTGGTTTCTCACGGTAAACAGATCGAGCAGCGACTGCGTGGGGTGGGCATGCGTTCCATCACCGGCGTTGATTACCGAGGCGTCGGTGTGATTCGAAATAAAGTACGGTGCGCCCGAGTGCGGGTGCCGAACGACAAGCGCATCGATGTGCATCGCCTGCAGGGTTTTCACCGTGTTCAGCAGGGATTCGCCCTTGCTGACGCTGCTTGCCGATGCCGTGACGTTGATCACATCGGCGCCGAGTATTTTTCCAGCCTGCTCAAACGACACACGTGTGCGCGTGGAGTTCTCGAAGAACATCGTGATGATCGTCTTGCCACGCAGAGCCGGCGTCTTGCGGATGTCCCTGCCGGCGATCTCGAGCATGCTCACAGCGCTGTCGAGCAGATCAGTGATTTCCGCTGGTGCGAGATCGTCTAGATCGAGCAGGTGGTGACGGGGAACTACTACTTGCTCGACTTCGCCAGAGGGCGCAATTGGGGTGGACTCTGCCACCCCGCCGTTCTCATTGCCTACGGCAGTCGTCGGATTTGTCATTAGTTTTCACGTCCCAGTACAACAGCATCGTCGCCGTCAATTTCCGTGATTCTGACCTGCACGCGTTCTCCGTGTGCAGTGGGAATGTTTTTGCCGATAAAGTCGGGGCGAATCGGTAGTTCGCGGTGCCCACGATCCACCAGTACGGCGAGTTGAATTCGACTCGCTCTGCCGAAGTCCAGCAGCGCTTCCATCGCAGCCCGAATTGTGCGTCCGGTGTAGAGCACATCGTCGACTATCACGACCGGCTTGCCGTCAACGCCGTTCGGGATGTCGGAAGGGAGGAGAGGCTGTCGTGAAGCGACGTCGGGGTCGTCCCGCCATAACCGTGCGTCGAGTGAACCGACCACTGGCCTGAAGCCCTCGATTCGCTCGATGCTGTCGGCAATTCGAGGTGCCAGATGAACGCCACGAGAGTGTAGCCCGACCAGTACGAGGTCTCTGGAAGCACGATTCTGTTCGAGGATTTCGTGTGAAATCCTCGTTATCGCCCTTCTGATATCGTCCTGCGTCAGCAGAACCCTCTCGCTATCGATCGTCACTTGTACCTCGCCAGGTCGTCGGCTTTTGGGCACAAAAAAATCCTTGCCTGCTGACAAGGATCGGTAACGCATCGCGCGTGACATGTGTGCAAAGAGACCTCATGCGGCATTTTGCACAAAGGCGAGGTATCTAAGCGGATTCCCTTGCCAGTCTCTCTGGACTGGATTAAAAGGCCCACAAAATATTCAGTTCTTAACCATCAACACTACCACTCACCCCAACGATTCACAACGAAAACGTTGGCGAATACACGGGTACGTGTTGGGAGCGTTTGGAGGGGCTGCAAAAAGCCCTCTCCCAGCGGGAGAGGGTTGGGTGAGGGAGAATCGCCTAACCTCAACAGTCATTCATTTCAGACAAAATAACCAGAACCACCCTGCCTTGAGCTTAGTCGAATGGAATTCAGGATCTCGCCCTTAGGAATCAACCGTACGATCCACGCTCAATCAGCACACCGGGACGAAAAAGCCCTCTCCCAGCGGGAGAGGGTTGGGTGAGGGGGAATCGTCCAAACTCACCGATCATCCATTTCAGTCAAAATAACCAGAATCACCCCTTCAACATTCATCAACACATCCAAATTGGTAAATCGCACTACCCGATAGCCTCGAAGTTCGAGAAACTCAGTTCGTCGATGGTCGTATTCGATTGTTTTTTGATGTTGGCTACCGTCGATCTCGACAATAAGATTCGTGCGTTCATTACAGAAATCGACAATATACGGGGCAATCGGGACCTGACGCCTGAATTTGATCCCTTGCGATCGCAGTTCACGTAGCGACCACCACAGCTGTTTTTCAGCGTCAGTTTGATTCGTCCGCAGATTGCGAGCGAATTCCGTAATTCGTCGGTTGTCTGCCAATGGAAGCTTCTCCCTCAACCTAACCTTCTCCCGATGGGAGAAGGAATGGATACATAGGACAAACAAGTTATCGTTTGGGACACGCCATCTCAAAGTTGGGTAGGCACTATTCGCCATCACCCTCCAAGAGCCATCCTAAGCCAATCGCCTGAGCCAGACGGCAAGACAGCGGCGACACCCCAGATCCCTCGGCTGCACTCGGGAAATCGGTAACAGCTAAAGATCGCCCCCTCTAAAGCATCACCCAGTCCCCGGCTTCGCCGTTCTCTGCGGGGGCTACTGCGCGCCACGAGCGAGGGTAGAGCTTGAGGCCGCAGACGCAGCGCACCGAATTCATCCTGTGCTTGCGAACGATCAGTACTTTGCAGTGGCCGCATTTCGACAGGTAACGCACTTGCGACTGCCACTGCTCGGTGGTGACATCCACGTACCGGCGTGGCTTAGCACCTATCTCGTTGCAAACAGCCCGAAACTGACGACCGTGTGCAGGAGCTTTATCACCAAAGCGAGAGTGAACAATCGCGTGGGCGACCTCGTGAAGCACGACTCCTCGAATATCGTCATCATCTCCCATCGCCAGCAGGCGAGAAGAAATTGCGATCTGTTTCTTCGACGGCATGTACGAGCCGAGCGTTCTGCGCATCCGACCCGAGACCCGCACGTCAGGCAACTTGAGATCAGGTTCGTATGATTCCAAAGTCGCTCGAATCAGCAGATCGACGTTCGCAGCCGTTGGTTTACCAACCGGTTTCTGCTCCAGATCAAACGCCAATTGGCGCGCCTCATCGTCGGCTACAAATCCGGCCGATCCCGGCGCAAGCGTCACCTGCGCGAGTTCAGCCGCCTGACTCACAACGCGGCGCATAGTTTTCCGAACAGAAAAAGGGATGACGATAAGCTCCGTTACCCACACTCAAGATAAGAACACGCCATGAGTATCGTGATTTCCCGCGCCGAGCAGCAGGCAAAGGCTTACCCGAAATCCGGAAAATCCTCTGAACTCGTTGAACTACGAGAAGCGAGACAACGAGAATGCGCTGATGTCCACAGGCGACTCAGCCCCGACCGCCAACGCAGCGGTCGCCTGACCCATCGCCGGCCCGACCAGTATGCCCTGCCGACCCCCTCCGGTAGCGATCACCAGACCCTCAGGACCTGCCTCGCCGTCGATTATCGGCGTTCGATCGGGTGTCATTGGGCGCAAGCAAGCCGTCTGTTGAACAAGCTCGGCATCTTCCAGATAAGGCAGCATTTCAACAGCAGAACCAATGATGCGATCACGCGCTTCTTCCGTTGTCCGATCGTCGAAACCAACCTCTTCCTCGGTCGTTCCAATCCACAGCAGACCGTCCGATTTCGACGTTGCGTAGTCGGTATCCCACCAGAGAGAAAGCTTTATCGGCGGATCAGGAGCAGCGAGCCGTATGATCTGACCCTTCAACGGAGATACAGGCACCGTTAGCCCCAGACCAGCGAGCATTTCCGAACTCCACGGTCCAGCCGCCACCACCACGGAATCCGCTTCGAAAACCTGATCATCGGTTACAACGCCAGACACCCTGTCGCCCGCAACCGCAATGTCAGTCACGTTCCTATTAACGATTACCGCTCCCAGCTGCTATGCCGCCTGCCACAACGCCAGCGTCAGCTTGTATGGATCAACCTCATAGGATTCGCCCACATACAAACCACCAAGAACGTCGGTAGAAATTCTGGCGTCGATGTGACTCAACTCGCCCTGTGCAAGCCAGCGAACGTCGAGTGCAGAGTCTTTGGCGTAGTTTTCGTAAACACGGCGCATCGACTCGGCTTCCGCGTCATCTTTCACAAGCATCAGCGACGCCTTACGTACGAAGTTCAGGCTGTTGCCATCGCTGTCGGTGCCGCTAACGGCGGTCGCCAGATCTTTGTGCAAACCGATCGAATAGTGCGATAGCTGCGCGTAGGGCTCGCCGTACGGTCCGCCAATCTTCGGCAGAAGCCCGCCAAGCGCGAATCCCGAAGCGTGAGACGCCAGCGAGTCGCGCTCGAACAGCGTTACGTCATGCCCGTCACGGGAAAGATAGTAAGCAGTTGCGCATCCGGCGATACCGCCACCAATGATCGATATTTTCATCGGTGGCCGTGCACCCCGGTGCTGTTCTTGCATATGATCACGAAGTCACCCTATGAACTACGACTTGAACGCCGCGTACATTTCGTCACCACGACGCTGTCGACGTCGAGCAACACCGGTTTCTTGTGCAACTCTCGACACGGCACGTGAAACCCGCTTGGCGACGTTCTTGTCGAACACACTCGGAATGATGAAATCTTCAGAGATGTGCGAATCAGGAATCACGCCCGCGATAGCTGCCGCGGCTGCGATCTTCATCTCGTCATTTATCGTTGATGCCCGAACATCGAGCACACCACGGAACAGTCCCGGGAAGCAGAGCGAGTTGTTCACCTGGTTCGGATAGTCTGTGCGCCCCGTAGCCATTACGCGAACGTTGTCGGGAACCTCTTCTGGCCAGATTTCTGGGTCGGGGTTTGAAAGTGCGAACACGATCGCATCCGAGTTCATCTTGGCAATTTGCTCGCCAGTCACAAGATTCGGACCAGCCAGGCCCAGCAGCATGTCTGCGCCGACGAGACCTTCCGCCAGTGTTCCGGTGAAGTCATCGGGGTTCGTATTATCGGCAAACCACTGCTTCATCGTGTTGTCGCCGTAGTCTCGGCCACGATCAAGTGCACCAGTGCGGTCGAAACCGATGATCTCTGTCACACCGTAGCTCTGGAGAATCTTCGTACAAGCCGTACCCGCAGCGCCAACTCCAGCCACGACAATTTTCAAATCTTCAGGCTTCTTATCGACGATCTTCAATGCGTTGATTAATCCCGCCAACACAACAACCGCGGTTCCGTGCTGATCGTCGTGGAAAACGGGGATATCTAGCTCGGCCTTCAAACGCTCCTGGATCTCGAAACAGCGGGGTGCGCTGATGTCCTCAAGATTAATTCCGCCGAATCCCGGAGCCATCGCCTTCACGATACTGATGATCTCTTCCGGGTCGTTAGTGTCGAGCACTATCGGCCATGCATCGACTCCGCCGAACTCTTTGAACAGCAGCGCCTTGCCCTCCATCACAGGAAGTGCCGCCGCTGCACCAATATCGCCAAGACCCAGAACGGCCGAACCGTCCGACACCACAGCGACGGTGTGGCCTTTACCAGTCAACGCCCAAACAGCAGCAGGGTCGTCGTAAATCGCCATGCAGACACGGCCCACCCCTGGGGTGTACGCCTTCGACATATCGTCACGTGTGTTGACTGGCACTCTCGAGTGCATCTCGATTTTTCCACCGACGTGGAGAAGGAACGTCTGGTCGGAAACGCTTCGCACCTTCACATTTTCAACGCTCTTGATCGCCGCGACGACTTCTATTGCGTGGTCATGACCCGCCGTGTTGACCGTGAAGTCGCGCACCATTTCGCCCTTCGATGTCTGGACAACATCGACACCCTGCGCGCTACCTCCGGCCTCACCGATTGCTGAGGTGATTTTACCTAACATTCCCGGTTCGTTCGGGTACTCGGATCGAACCGTAATACTGTAGGCAACTCCCGGTGTTCGCACTGCCATATTTAATCACTCCAAGTAGTTCAACAAACTATGCAATTTATGCGGTAAATCGTCAGTTCAGATTACGTATAAAAATATGTCACTGAAAAGGCAGTTAAATTCTAACACTTAGGGACCCGACGCCAATTGGTGCTAAAACACCTATTCACGGAAATTAGCAAACTCTCACGGAATTATCGCTTCAAAAGTGTTGCGGTTCCGTTATTCTGGACTAGTGAGATTGACTACTGTACGGAGTAAATAATGGCAGAAACGGCACGCCCAACTATTCGGGGACGATTTACAACTTGCGAGCTTGTGAAGCGCGAAGAGCTCACGGAAGATCTGGTGAAATTCTGGATCAAGCCCGCTCAGGAATTTGTGTTTAAACCTGGCCAATACTGCACCATCGGCGTCGACGGAATCGAGCGTCCGTACTCTATCTCGTCTTCACCCGACGAAGAAAATATCGAACTCTTTATCGAGATTGTCCCGGTCGAACATGGGGGTCACCTAACCCCGCTTCTCGATCACCAGAAGGTTGGAGCAGAAATGACGCTGCGCCCGCGGGCCAAAGGTATTTTCGTACTCCAGCCTCAATTCAAGCACCACATCTTCGTTGGAACCGTTACAGGCGTCGTTCCTTTTATCTCAATGCTCCGGAAGTTCCTCAACGACCCCGCATGGCCTGAACCCGCCGAAGGTGTCGCACGCGAGGACTACACGTTCCACGTGCTCGAAGGCGCAAGCTACCTCGACGAATTTGGCTACGACGAAGAACTCACTAAGCTCGCATCCGAGCACGAGTTCATTCAGTTCTATCCCTCAGTGTCACGGCCTACGGAAGACCGGAACACTGCATGGAAGGGTGCCAAGGGTCGAATCAACCTTCTTGTTGAGGACTATCTCGAAAAGCTCGGCGTCGACCCGAAAGAAACCTGCGTCTACGCCTGTGGCCACCCGCAGATGATCGAAGACGTCGGAGCCCGCATGGAAAACACCGACTACAACTTCGTCGAAGAACGCTTCTGGAAAGAAGAAGAGTAGAGGGATTCTGCCCTGATCTTCCCAGGCAACGATCGTGCGTGCGCGTCCCCCTTCCTTCGGGAAGGGGTTAGGGGAAGGGTAGATTGCAGCGGCGACCAAGTCGTCCTACGACGCCCGGAGCTATAACGAGAGGGCTGGGGTGAGGGAGATTCGTTCGACCTCGCCAACTGCTACCGATTCCCCCTCACCTAAATCCTCTCCCACTAGGAGAGGACTTTTACAACCCTCCACCCTCGCAAGCACCCCGTTCCAGCCTTATACTGGCGCGTCTAAATATTTCTCGAAATAAAAGCAAAACAACGCTATTACCAGCCAGTAACTAAAGGAAACTCGAAAAATGGCAGAACAAATCGGATTCGTTGGCCTCGGAATCATGGGCAAGCCAATGGCCAAAAACCTGGTCAAAGCCGGCTTCGCAGTAACCGTTTACGATGCCTTTTCCTCGGCAGCTATGGACGAAGTAGTCGCAGAAGGCGCAACAGCCGCCTCGTCATCGACGGAAGTCGCCCAGAAGTGTGACGTAACAGTCGTCATGGTTCCAGACGGACCCGACTCCGAGGCTGTAGTGCTCGGTGAAAACGGTCTGCTCGACGGCGCGTCTGCCGGCGACCTGATCGTCGATATGTCATCGATCGCCCCCAGCTACTCGCAGTCGATCCACGCAGCATGTGCCGAGAAGGGCGTCAACTTCCTCGACGCTCCTGTTTCCGGTGGTGAGCCGTTCGCCGTCTCTGGCGACCTCGCAATCATGGTCGGCGGTGGTGCCAACGACTTCGAGCGAGCAAAGCCGTTATTTGATGTAACAGGAAAGTCCAGCGTTCTGTGTGGAGAAATCGGTGCCGGTAACGTCACCAAGCTCGCCAACCAGATCGTCGTTGGCGCAAACATTCACGCCCTCGCCGAGGCTCTCGTGCTGGCAACGAAGGCCGGAGTAAACCCGGAGACCGTGTTCGACGCCATCAAGGGCGGACTCGCCGGATCAAACGTAATGAACGCCAAGGGCCCGATGATGTTCGAGCGAAACTTCGATCCCGGATTCCGCGTCGAACTGCACTACAAAGACATCAACAACGCCATGCAGACAGCCAACGCACTCGACCTTCCTCTCCAGGTGACATCGAATCTCCAGCAGGTTCTCGCTGCACTCATGGAATGGGGCAAAGGTAAGAACGATCACTCGGCGATTCTTCATTACGTCGAGCAGCTCTCGGGCGTAACCGTCACAAACAAATAGACCTGAAATAGACACCAGAATACGGATCGGCCTAGCCGGTCCATATTCGCGTCTGGTCCCTCTCCCAGCGGGAGAGGCTAGGTGAGGGAGAATTGTTCATCATTCAACAACGTGAACACGGACACATTCGGTTTTACTATCACGCGTAAAATCGATTTCCCGATCGAAGCAAAGCGAAGTAGAGGGACCTCGGAGTCAGTACCTGCCAACGTAGCCAACGCACCGTGCGCGACCCCACCAGATCCCTCGGGTGCACTCGGGAAGTCGGATTGTGAGATGCGCTGATTACAGTCTCATCTCTACAGTGCGCACACGTACCCATCGCCTATCCAAAAATAGGCAGTAAGAACGCCATCATCAACAGAAAATAAGTTCCCTTCAAGGCGTGTCGTTCAATATTCGAGGGAGCGAGAAAGAACTCTCCACTCTTGTCACCAGCGTTTGGTGCTTGGGGTGTTTTTGCGATTCCAGCCTGCATATCTTTGGTCCCCGAACTTGTCCGCTATTGCCGAATTATTGGCGACGAGGTGGGAGCCCTCATTGCTTCCCACCTCGTCTACTACAAAGGTAGGTTTCATAAGCTCACAGAAGATCAGCGGAACGAACTAAAGCTAGTAGTACAGACGTGCTATTCACTCACATGAACGCCCGTTGCGGGGAAGAACGTAACCCACGCGAACCAGAACAGTTCTTTCGCCGGAATCCGAGCCAGTTCACGTCCGTCTGATCCAACCAGCGCGTCATCCGTCACCACCCATATCGCACCAGATTCGTCAACGATCTCACGTGGATCCTCGCCAGGCTCGAACTGATTTCCATCCCGCTCGAACACACCTAGAACACCGGTAAGTGGATGTCCGACGATGACAATTTCAGCATCGCCCACAGTCGAGTTGATCACCCGTTCGCTAACTATAGATTCCACTGGAAATGCCAGTGATGCGCCATCCGAAGCGACTCCCACAACGTTGCTCTTCTCCGGGAGTCGGCCATCAACACTGAAGAGCGGGAACATCGAATTGGGTGAAGCCCGATACTCGTAGTAAGCCGAGCCCATATCTCTCGGATCACGATACCTGCGGTTGAACCCGGTGTTCATGTTGACCACGGTCGTATCCGGATGCTGCTCAAGCCACTCGATCCAGCTCGTAACCGTCACTTGATAAGTTTCCAAACGGATGCCGGAATCGGCCAGTTCGCCCAACACGGGTTCGCCCGTCAGAGAGTGCCACAGCGAATTCGTCGTTCTGTCATACATCAGTTTGTTGTTCTGATACAGGAATCCCGATGTTCCGAACGTGACATCCTCTCCGTACAGTTCGGAGTCGTACACGACCCCCAAATTGCAAAGCGTTCAGAACACGAACGTAATCAGCTCGCCACCGAGCCGATCGTTTGCAAGCTCGTGCCAGCCCATAATTCTGTGCGGATACGCCCGTGATTCACCATTGATCGTCACCCCAAACACGGGTTCGTCAGGATTCAGAAAGTCGACTCTGTGGCCCGGCACGAAATCCGGGAACTCGAGCGGCGGTATTCCGTCACGCACAACTCCACCCCACGTAACGGCCCACAGAGGAATGTCCGATGACACCTCGCGATAGAAAAATTCTTTGAACGAAGGGTCGATCGTACCGAGCACTTCGCCAAGCCACTCATCGAATTCTGGTAGCTCTACCTGCGGAGGATCTTGGCGACTCATCCATGCATACCACGGAGCTGTCAGCACAAACTCGCCTCCGACAGTGTCACCCGTGATCCTTTCGAGAGCTCTCGCAATCTCAAGTGCCAGTTCAGGCTCGAACGTTCGACTCGCCGCTTCCACCAGCACCGGGACCAAACCCGGATGCCCGTTCACACCCGCAGCAACCACAGCGCCTTCGTTTATGCCACCCGAGCCACCAAACATCTTCCACATGATTTTTACCGCTTGGGCTTCCTCCAGAGTGAGATTAGACTCTGGATTTGCGGTAGTCGTCGGCAAAACAACTTCAGCAGCGGGTTCCACGTGGGCGGTTGTGGCTGATTCGTCAACGGGCGCATCGATAGGAGACGCCGCATCGATTTCTGGAACGGCCGACGCTGCTGAATCTTCCAAACTGGCGCAAGCGACCACGCTGGTCAACGAAGTCAGAAGAAATACGAGAAAAATGAGCCGTTTGGAAGTCATACCTGTAGATACGAACTACAGTGGCAATCCAGATCGGTCTTGCAGCCCGATACTATGAACCGCCACGTGCGCCGGGATCGCCTGAGTCTTGCTCGGAATCTCCTTCGGAGATGTCGCTCAGGAACTGCTCAATTTCTGGGGACAAGGAAATCCCTCTACCTGAACCCTCGGAGCCTGATCCCTCTTCGTCTGCCGGTACATCAGTTTCGGATTCGCGCTCGAACCGTTCAACCATTTCTTTCAACGCCGGATTGTCCGTCATCGCAGGCCCAACCTGCTCGTACTGCTGCTCGCCCATCTCGATCTCCGGAAGCGCAGCACTAAATCCGTAAAGCTCCGAAAGAATTTTGAGAATGCGTGCACTCCCGGCGTAGTCGTCGTCAAGTTTCAAATAAAGCGGCAGGTGAACCATCAACGAAAGTGTCTCGAGATTCAAATCCGCCCACGCCCGTTCGGAAATTTGCGACGCCATCGAAGTTGGCCCCTGGTATCGCGAACCGCGGATCTTCACATCGCCGAAACCTTCTGGCGGCTCCCAACCACGTGCCGACCCCGTTACCGGAAGCTGGCGTGAGTGCGAAACCGAGTCGTACATTCCACCAAGCTGGACGTAGCGTGTGATCTTCAACGCCTTCATCAGCTCGATGACCGAATCGTTGAAATCCTCGGCGAAGGCGTGCGGCTCCAAAAGTTCCAGCAGAACCAGATCATTCGCGCCGGGTCGACGCACAAAGCTCACCCGAGTGTTTGGCACACGCACGCTACGTGCGCCGTTCCGAAGCCTGATCGTAGGCCGGTATCGGGTGAAATCGTAAAACTTACCCGGTCGCTCCAACTTGCCGATCCGCTCGGACGCGTACATTTTGCCGAGACGCCTGAGAACGATCTTCCCGACGTTACCGACGTTGATCCACGGCTTCAGAATCGCAATGCAATGCGGATCCTGTAGCGGCGGATCTGGCATGTCTATTTCAAAGTCACCGATTTTCATAATTCTGCTTCTGACCACAATATACACGGGTCGGTTTCTGGTTCGCATGGGCAATTCCACACCCTTCTGCGGTGCTAGAATCCGCCACGCTGCCCTATTTTCAAAACTTCGAAAACAGGGAGCTCAATTGAAATAACAGGAAAACGAATCTAAAACATGGCTAACAAGTTTGTATTTTTGCCACCGCAATCAGACATTTTCGAAGAGTGGATTCCGCGCCTACTCGACAGCACTTCAGGTTGGGATATCGCAACTCCTAACTCCGACGAGGACGCCATACGCGAGCTTGCCGACGCCGATGCTGCCTACGGAACAATGACCGCTGAAATGCTCGCTGCGGCGCCAAGACTGAAGTGGCTGCAGGCTCCGGCCGCCGCTCCGAACGCCGGTTACTACTCCGACGAGTTGGTCGCTCACCAGACGAAGGTCACCAACTTCCGAGAGATATACAACGATCACATTTCGATCCAGATTCTCGCGTACATCCTTAATTTCACAAAGCACTACAACGTATACCGCGACCAGCAAAAAGAGCACAAGTACGAAGTTCTGCAGGCGCCTAACCACGATATTTTCCTGCCTGAATCGACCGTGCTTATCGTCGGTGTTGGCGGCATAGGCGCAGAGACTGCTCGCCTGTGTAAGGCAGTCGGCATGCATGTGCTCGGTATCGACGCACGCCGAGAAGACAAGCCTGAGTGGGTTGATGACATGTTCGGGCCCGACCAGCTCGACAACCAGCTTCCTAAAGCCGATTTCGTAGTTCTAACTATTCCGCACACGCCCTCTACTGAAGGTCTTTTCGATTCCTCAAAATTCGCTCTGATGAAGAACTCGGCGAAGTTCATCAACATTGGACGCGGCATGACGACGAAGCTCGACGATCTGAACGCGGCACTACGATCGGGCGTTATCGGGGGAGCTGCTCTCGACGTTTACGAGATCGAGCCACTGCCGGCAGATCACCCGTTATGGGATGCTCCGAACACTATCCTCACTCCACACACGGCGGCTGTGGGTGGTGCCAATCTCCTTGAGCGTCGTTACGAGATAGTGGTCGAGAACTTCCGTAACTTCGCCGCTGGAGAACCCCTCCGAAACGAAGTCGACAAAGCCAACTGGTTCTAAGTACCGACCGCCCAGTCCAGCCTCTCTCCTTTGTGGGCTATTTAGGGAGAAAAATTTCAGCGGAAAATCAACAATCAGGCTGGTTCAACGAAATTGTTTGACCTTAAGCCAATCCAACCCCTGAGGATAAATTGACCGTGCGAAAAGACGACAACAAAATCAACACCCAAAATCCGAAGAAGGCCCTGATCCTGAAGTGGGGTGCTATTGCCATCGGTGCCGGAATCGGAGCCGTAGTCGGCACTATCACTGACAATATGCGCACCAGCATCGGAATTGGTGTCGTAATCGGCGTTCTAGTCGGCGCCGTACTGGCCCAGTCTCAGAATAAAAAGTGACCAAAGGATCTAAGTAATACTGATGCCAGACTCAAAACCTATCGTAATTCATATCGATGCCACCGAATCGCCGTTAGAACTCGAACGAATCGCTCTCGCAGGAATCGACTGCGAAATCATGTCGATCGCCGTTTCGTCCGAAGGCGAAATCATCGAGGCGGTCAAAGACGCCACGGTGATTCTCAACGACCACTCACCGGTTACCGCGGCGATGGTCGACCAACTCGAAAACTGCAAGATGATCATCCGGTACGGCCACGGCTACGACACCGTAGACGTCGATGCCTGCACCGAGGCCGGAATCATTGTCACGAATATCGCGGGTTCAACGTCTGAAGAAGTTTCGAACCACGCCCTCACCCTTCTCCTCGCCAGCGCCCGCGAGCTGAAACGCATGGACCTTGCAACGACTTCTGGAAGGTGGGGCGAGGTCTACTCACGATCGATACTCAATCGTATTTACGGCGAAACAATCGGCATCGTGGGCTTCGGATGGATAGGACGTGCAATGGCACGGAAATGCCGGGCACTTGGCATGACGGTACTGGTCAACGATCCCTACGTTGGCGAGCATCTGGCGATCGAATACGGCATCAAGTTCGTGTCGAAGGACGAGTTGCTGGAGCGATCGGATTATGTGACTCTCCACGTCCCGCACCTGCCCGACACACACCACTACATCGACGCCGCAGCACTTGGTCGAATGAAGTCGACCGCATATCTGGTCAATACTTCCCGTGGGCCGGTTGTCGATGAGCAGGCGCTGGTCAAAGCACTCCAAAGCAACAAGATCGCCGGAGCCGGCATCGACGTATTCGAGCAGGAACCTCTGTCGGTCGACAATCCGTTACTGCAAATGGAAAACGTTATTTGCACGCCCCACGTCGCAGGATCAAGCAAAATCGGTTGGGAAACCATCCGCCGACGTGCCGGTGAAGAGGCGGCTAGAGTGCTCCGTGGCGAACGCCCCGAGGTGATCGTGAATCCAGAGGTACTTGGCAAACTGTAGCTCTCAATCTGTCATTGCGAGGAGGAACGACGTGGCAATCAACGATCACACAAACGCTGTTATCAAATCAGCCATTCACCACCACTCTCTCCCATCGCTGGGAAACCTCCAATTTCGACTGAATCACCCCCGCTAACCAATTCTGATTACACGCTTGCGTACCCGCCCTCAAACCTTTTTCCTCTCACTTCCGTATAATCCGCTAATCGGCCTTGACCAAACCCTTCATCGGGCAGGCGGTCGTGGGTAGAAAAACTCTACTACCCGGAGTTGCGATTCCAAGAAGGAGGTGGTCTGTTTTAATGATTAGTACCAAACGAGGTGTCCTACGCTAAAGTAGGGCGCCCTACCAGTAGGGCACCTCTAGAGTAGGGTCACCCGATCAGCAAACGCCAAACGGCTATGCTGGTCCGGTGGCCCTACTCGCGTCCGGGGCCATTTCCTTTCCTGCTTCCCTCCTTCGGGAGGGACTGAGGGAGGGTAGACTGCGACGCGCGACCAAGTCGTTCGACGACGCCCGGAGCCAAACGAAAGGTTAGGTTGAGGGGGAATGCCAACGACCTTCCTTTTTGTCATTGCGAGGAGGAACGACGTGGCAATCAACGTTCATCCTGATACAACTATCACGTTTCCATCAACAACTTCCTCGCTCTGACTCCTAAAATGCCAACTCCTAAAACCCGGCACTTCACAGCTACCGGCTTCGTCGTCCACAACGATGCCACCCTGCTCCACTGGCACCAAAAAGTGCAGGAATGGCTGCCGCCCGGCGGACATGTCGATCCCAACGAAGATCCGGTTCAAACCACCCTCAGAGAAATCAAAGAAGAAACCGGCTTCGACGTAGAAATCGTGCCGACCCACCCTTCGCTCGTTATCGGCAATCTGGAGCAAATACACGCTCCCCACAGCATCATGATCGAAAATGTTGTCGATAAAAAACACGGTGAACACCAGCACATCGACCACATCTACTTCACCCGGCTAATCGGCAATGCCGCTACCCCAACCGGCGAGCTCTCCGAACAGTCCGATTCCACTACCACCTGGCTGTGGACCACCCTCGCCGACCTGCAAAACGCCACCGCCTTCCAAACCCCCGCAGGTGAAAACCGTCCCCCACCCGAAGACGTCCTGAAACTCGGCACTGCCGCCATCAAACACGTATCGGGACGATAGCTCCATTCGTTCCTTCTCCCTGAGGGAGAAGGTTAGGTTGAGGGGGAATACCAGTCGATGCGTAGGCACGACGATCACAGCCCCTCCCAATCTCATACCCCCTCACCTCAATCCTCTCCCTCATGGAGAGGAAGGTATCCGCACCCCACCCAACAAAACTTGCACTCTCGACCCATCCGAACGAAAATTCGGCATGTGACCGCAAGCTCCAATCTCGAAATCGCCGTGCGCAACTTCGTCGGACACTGTCAGGCGATCCCGGCCGCGCTCGGTTCACCGGGAACGCAAACACCCTACTTCGCAGCCAACCAGCACACCCTCGACATCCCCTACCCGAACGGCATCACCACCGGCGGACCCGATAACTCCCAGTCGCACGTCGTTCAAGTCCAGCAGCTTCTCGCCGCCCGCCCGCCAAACGCCGAAACCGCCATAGTCGACGCTTACTCCAACCTCGACCTAACGCCCCTCGGATTCGACACGATGTTCGACTCGCCATGGGCATATCGAAATCCAGCACCACTGAACCCGCCTCCTCAAATCGACCGCCCCATCGAAACCGTAGGCACACCCGACCAGCTGCTCAGATTCGACCGCGCTGCCGCCGTCGGATTCAATCAGCCAAACGCCGATATCGTCTACTCGAATCCGCTGCTCAACGACGCCCGGTACCGCTTCTGCTTTATTCGCCAATCAAACGAAATCGTCGCCGGCGTCCAGACCTTCACAAACGATGAATCCGTCGGCATCTACACCCTCTTCACCCTCCCCGGCCATCAGCGAAAAGGCTACGCAACCGCCCTCGTCCACGAAGCCCTGAAAGTCGCCCCAAACGAAGTCGCCCCAAACGAAACGGCCCCAAACCTACCCGCCATCACCAACCCCAACGACAACTCCGATCCCCTCTTCACAAACCACGGCTTCAACCACATAGGCATCCGCACAGTCTGGATCAAGCGCTAGTTCGGGCAGCGGAATCTCCTTCTCCCTCAGGGAGAAGGTTGGGATGAGGGGGAACGACAACGGCTCTCCGCTTATTCCCTCTCCCTCGCAGGGAGAGGGCTAGGGTGTGGGTCGCCACCGTTCCAAGTCTCACCTTCCCGACCCAGCCAACACCAACCGCCCCCAGAAAAAGTGACACGTCACTACACATCCATCTGCGCCACCGACATTGAAATGTGGCAGCCATCGTTTCCCGAGCGCAGTCATCGAAGTCGAGGGATCTGGTGCGGGGTCGCGTAACATCGTTCAACATAGCAAAACCCTCAATCCAGCCAACATCAACCGACGCCCAGAGCATGTGCCCGTCCTACCTCCCTCCTTCGGGAGGGACTGAGGGAGGGTAGATTGCAGCGAGCGACCAAGTCATCCGATGACGCCCGGAGCTAATAACGACCATGCAAGCAATCGTCCTACATGGCAAGCAAGACCTCCGATTCGACCCCAACTACCCAACACCCAAACCCGCCCCCGGCGAAGTGCTCCTAAAACTCACCTACTCGTCCATCTGCCAAACCGACATTGAAATGTGGCAGCCATCGTTTCCCGAGCGCAGTCATCGAAGTCGAGGGATCTGGTGCAGGGTCGCGTAACATCGTCCAACCTCGAAAAACCCTCAATCCAGCCAACATCACTCGATCTCTCCTGCCCGGTCCCCCTTCCTTCGGGCCAAAAGCCGAAGGCACGGGCTAGGGGAAGGGTAGATTGCAGCGAGCGACCAAGTCATCCGATGACGCCCGGAGCTAATAACGACCATGCAAGCAATCGTCCTTCACGGCAAGCAAGACCTCCGATTCGACCCCAACTACCCAACACCCAAACCCGCCGCCGGCGAAGTGCTGCTAAAACTCACCTACACATCCATCTGCGCCACCGACATTGAAATGTGGCAGCACGGCATGTTCAACACCGGCGGACCCCGCATCCAAGGACACGAAGCCGCAGGCATCGTTGTCGAAATCGGCCCGCCACTAAACCCCGGCTCGGCCTCCCCGAATCAGCCAAATACGACCCTGCCGGAGAAAAACACACTAAGTGTGGGCACACGGGTGGCGGTCGAAAACGTGCGCACCTGCGGACACTGCTTCTTCTGCCGCAAAGGCACCTCGCAGCTCTGCGAAAACGGACGTAACTTCGGATTCAGCGACGACGGCGGACTCGCCGAATACGGTGTCTGGCCCGCGTCGCTCTGCATCCCGCTGCCCGACAATATGACCAACGAAGAAGCCCCCCTCGCCGAGCCGACCTCCGTCGCAGTCCACGCCGTCGAAAACGCCAACGTCACCATCGGCGAAATCGCCGCCGTAATCGGATGCGGAGTCGTCGGACTCTGCACCCTCCAGGTCCTCCGCGCCGCCGGACTCAGCGTAATAGCAATCGACCCCCGCGAACAATCTCTGAAACTGGCGAAGGAATTAGGTGCGGCAGCGACCCTTGACCCAACAAAAGTCGATGTCGCCACCCTCCTACCCAAAATCTCGGATGCATTGCGATCCGGACTCGACCTGTTCTCCCTCCCAGAGTGGGAGGGAGCTAGAGGGTGGGCGACGCGCGACCAAGTCACGGCAGTGACGCCCGGAGCTAACGAAAAGAGGGCGACTGGCGACAAAGTCGCCACATCTTCCGCTCAATCCCCCTACATAGGCCCCGACGTCATCATCGAAACCGCAGGCGCCCCCGGCACCGGCCTAGACGCAGCGAACTGGGTTCGCAGGGGAGGCAGAGTAGTCATCGTCGGCTTCTCGCACCAAACGCAAGACGGAATCAGCTTCGCCCGAGCCCACATGGGCGAAAAAACCATCATGGGTTCGTCTGCAACCAGCACCGGCGGCTACCAAAAAGCCGTAACCCTAATCGCCAACGGCTCCGTCAACGTAAAACCCCTAATCTCCGCCCTAGTCCCACTAAACCGAGGAATCGAAGATGGCTTTGAGAGAATGTTAAAGCCTGAGAAGGACGTTTATCGGATTTTGGTTGGGAACGGCTAGTCTCGGCGTTGTATTTGTTGTGAACAAGGGCAATCAGTTCTCTTTGCACTCAATTCACTCGCAAAATATATTCCAGCCCTGTATTCTCGAAATTCTGTAGCTATACCGAGATAGGGTAGACTCCTGTTTCATTGAGAAAACGGCATATGCTTCATCACTTCACTCTATGGAATCTTTTTTCGACAACTCGTCAGATAATCCCATCAGCGATTCTGCTGACGACCAATTCGGATATCTGCGGCTGGCCACAGTTATAGCCGACTACCTGAACAACGATTTAGTCAGCAACTCGCAGGTACTCGCTATCACTGGTAGTTGGGGGAGTGGCAAATCGTCATTGATGAACTTGGTCGAAGGAAGAATCCGAAGTACGTCGGGACCACGTGCTATTTGTCCAATTGTTATCAATTTCAATCCCTGGTACTTCAATTCTGTAGAGGATTTAATTCGAGCCTTCTTCGGTGCTATAGGGCGCGAATTACTGGATAGCACGTCCGAGCCAAACGCGGCTGAGTTGGCAAAATCAACGATCCATCACCTCGCCAATCTAAGTCAAGTTGTTCTGGGAATAATGAGTGAAGCAGAGGTTCCTCTCGCCGGAAAAGGAAAAAGGATCGCAGGTCTCCTGAGCCGATGGTCAAAAAAATCGCAGCAGAACGAACCAACTTCTGTTGACCAATTAAGGATTCGAATTAGCGGACTGCTGGAACGGATCAACAAACGCGTATTTGTCTTTATAGATGACATCGACAGGCTAGAACTAGGCCCATTGCTGCAACTATTGAAACTGCTCAGATTAACTGGCTCGCTAACCAATATCACCTACATCGTCGCCTATGACAAAACGGTGGTTTCGACGGTAATCGAGCGTGAATACGGTCTAAGCGGCGAAGACTACATGGCTAAAATCTGTCAAGCTGAATTTCCAGTACCTCCCGTGAATGAATTTCGCAGGCGGCATGCTATCGCAGCCATCTGGCACGACATCACATATAAAACCGATGCTCCGGACCAATCAGAAAGATTCTGGGAGATTTACCAACGGGGGCTCAGCCGATTGTTCGCCACTCCGCGAGACATAAATCGATGGCGGCTAAATTTAGCGTTGGTTACACCCTTAATTCAGGGTGAAGTTAACTCAGCAGATTTCGCCTCGCTGGAAGCTCTTCGAATTCACAGATATCCCGTCTACAGCAAATTGCGCGACAGTCGGCAGATATTGGTGGGACCACAGAATTTACTAAGCGCAAAAGCCGAAACTGGTGACACTGAATTGCAATCCGAGTTGAATCGGTTGCAAGAATATTTCACCGATTCCGGGGACTATGTCGATCGAATCATACGGACGTTATTTCCGGCATATTCAAGTACACCAGGGGAAGAACGTTATAGCTCAACACTCTCGGAAAACGCCCGAATCAATAAGCAGATATCTAGTTTGTTATTCGTAGATCGGTACTTCGAACTCGGTGTTGATCAATCCGACATTCGAGAATCTGAAATATCAGACTTTATTCAAGCAGACCGTCCTGCCCAAATTGAAATTATCGACGAGTTTAGCTCGGGGGACAAATACTGGCGATTTCTCACAAAATTAGAGGATCATCTTAAGTACTTAAACGAGAGTACGGCTCATCAACTTCTTGACTCAATTTTGTATGCCGGACAGCTGGCATCCAGAACCTCCCCCGAAATGTTTGAACTTGACGAGCAAACCTATGCGATACGGTGCACTTACTTAGTTCTGGACCGATTGGAATACGATGTTCGCAAACAAGCGTTGCTCGAATATTTCAAATCGACAACCGACATCGCTTTTGCCATCCATCTGGCTGCCTCGCTCGAGACTGATGCCATTGCAGATTGGTCTCCTTACAATGCAGCCCTAGACGACCGGTTGGTACCACATCTCTTTTCGGACAGTGATTCACGAGAATTTATTGAAATGGTTCTTCATCGTCTCCGAACCGAATTCAGTTCACCGCTGGAATTATTTGAGGCGGTCGGAAGACGAATTGCAGAACTGCTGTATCGATGGCGAGACTGGACGGGAAGTCTTGATGAGCCCCGTGAATATGTTTCACGTTTATTGAGCGAAGACAAGTGAATTGTATTTTTCTTGCTCGGTTTGCAGAGATTCGTAAGTTCAACAGGAGGTAATTACAAAGACTACGACCCAAGCGTACTCTCCGATTTTGCGAGCACCGAAGAGATCGATAGTTTTGCGAGTGAGGCTCGCGGACGAATAGATTTGACGCCCGATGAGCATGAAGGATTGCAATTATATTTCGAGCCAGATCCTCGTAGTCGGATTTGAGCTGTGGTCATTCCTGAAGAGCAAGCGCGCAAGTATTTATTGACTCCTCAATCAAACCTGTACCTGATAAGCAGGAAAGATCCAGTTGCAATTTTTAGATCACTCGCTGCGACGATCTCTGACAGCGCGCTTTACCTGCGCCATCCAATTACTACAGCACAACCACCCACCCCGCCAAAGCGGAAAGTCCTCGTACTCGCCTCGATCGTCTTTGCGGGCTAGTTGGAGGTCTATGTTGTCGGGGCCGTTGAAGGTGAAGTTGGTTCGGCCGGGATCGAGCCTGCCATCCCCCCTTGACCAATCCCGCCCCCTCACCCGACACTAACCCCTAGCGACCAGAACGCCACCAGCACCCGAACCGCTCCATGACCTCGCGCAAGGTCAGACGGCATGACGGCGAGTCCCGTTTTTCGTTCCCGACTACATTCCCGATTCCTTTCCCGATTCCTTCGGGACAGGCGGGACAGGCGAGGACAGACGGGATAACAAGCGGCTTTATTCCCAGGTGCAGGGCGTCTTCTACACCCTCACCGAATAACACTTATCACGCCGGAGCAAACACACCCGGCCAAAATAATCCCGATGAATTGAAAAATGAATCGGGACATCGCAGAGATGGGTCTCGGACGTGAGAGCGGACCGAGTAGCAGACCAGCGCATCTCCCCAAACAGCGTCCGAGAAGTCAGACGCCTTCCCAACCACAGATGCCATCGGCATCAGTGCCGTTCCAACGAGCAAGCAGAGGCTCGCTCTATCTCAGGTTCAACGGATAATCCGGTAAGAACGTGATTCTGAATCTAGTTCAGAATGACAACCGAGTAGCCCCGAACCCAATAACAAAAGCCGCCTGTGCCGAACTCATTAAGTGAGTTCAGCAATCGCTCGTCTACCACCGTCTGATCTTGCGCCAGCTCATGAAGCTGCTTTTCAGCGCGCGCCCAGTAAACGCGGCACGCCGCCCCCGCTACGGCGCAAGATCCTCAATGCTTACGAGTGCGATGGTAAGCGGTTCAATATCTGTTAGCCGATACACGTTAGAAACACGCGCCACGCCCGGCGTAAAACCAAACATCAGGGGCGAGGCATCGAAATATTCGTAGTCGATACCCGGGGCTTCTAAATCCCCAGCTCTGAATTCGACGATTATGCCTTCGCCGCCATACTGCGTTCTATCTTCAACTTTCTCGATGAGGTTATTTCCGCGGTACTCCCAGTAAACGGGAAGGGGATCCGGTGCTGTGCCGTTCAATAAATGCTGTACCTCGTCGGGCTTAAAGGAGAACGAGTGCATTTGCAGCAGGTCCATGGGAGTGGTCCGTTTATCGAACACCATGCTCGACCGGTCCAGTCCAAGCAAAAGCGTTCGAGAGCTCGCAGCCATTAAGTAGCTGGTGAATTCCATAAAAAAGTCTGTTTACAGGGAATCGACCCCTGCCCCTTTATCTCTCAGTATCCCGGAATGTGTTGCAGCCGCTTAGTTCGCTGCCGCATGATCGCGTAGGGAAAATATTTCGTCGACCCCCTACCCGATATGTTCCCGCGGAATTCGCAGCGCCATGCTTCCCGCGACGGTGACCACATCGTACTGACCAACCATTCCGACCAGCGTGTGCGCCGCCCAGCCTTCGAATCCGTAGTCATCAGCGAGCCACGTAACCATGTCGGTGGTTGCCATCTGGAGTCCACGATTCAGCGAGCTTGCAAACTCGGGCTGGCTGCCGACGCTAATGATGTAATCGTCGGTCTCAACGCGGGGACCGGTTATCGTCTTGCCCTTGTTCAACGTCACCGAGAACTCGACGTCCATAGAGGTCTCGATTCCGTTTCCGAGCGGCTCACCGTCGCCCTGCAGCGCATGCCCGTCGCCAATGTAAAGAAGCGCCCCCGGCTGGTACACCGGAATATGCACGGTCGCCCCTTCACGAATCATGTTGTAGTCGATGTTCCCGCCGTAGGAACCCGATGGACCCGATGTCGGCGTGAACTCGCCCTCTGGCGCAACGCCGATACAGCCGAGCATCGGCTCGGCAGCGAACTCTCGCACCTGTCCAGGGCTTTCTGGGTATCGAGGGCTGACGACGTTGCGGTCGAGATCGATGTCCCACGGCAGCATGTCCGATCGGTCTTTGCGCACGAGGTCCATCTTGTAGTCGCTTGAAAATACGGTCGATGCCAGCTCGGGTGTTAGTGCGACCAGTCCCAGTCGAACCGATGTGTAGCCCCAGTTGCGGTTGAGGCGGACCTTGTCGAGGTGGACCGAGATCGAATCGCCCGGCTCGGCGCCCTCGATGTAGAACGGGCCTGTTAGCGGGTTTCCCGTCTCGTGCAAATGCTCGTCGTGCAGGTCTTGCCCACCTGAGTCGAGCGTCTTCGTCACCACCGTATCGCCCGGTTCAATGGTCGCTAGAACGGGGTGGAATTTGGCGAAAGTACGGTAGTACTCGGTGGCGACGATTTCGTGAGTGGTGGGCATGAGTTTTGGCTCCAAGACGGTGCGGTTCGACCGGTTCCCCCTTCCGATGTGAAGAGGTTAGGGATGGGAAGATTTCAGCTGCGACCAAGTCACGATAGTGACGCCCGGAGCTAACGGGCGAAATCGTAGCACGGCGCAGCCCTTCCTGACCCCACTGAAGATCGTTTCACTGGGTCGAGACGCTGTTATACTTTACTATTCGGTTATATAACTATATGGTTATGTTCATGCCAACAGACGTGCTTTCGAAAACGTTCGCAGCCTTAGCCGATCCCACACGACGGGCGATATTGTCTCGACTTACGACGGGTGAGGCCTCTGTGTCCGAACTCTCCGAGCCGTTCGACATGACGATGCCGGCGATTTCAAAGCATCTGAAAGTTCTCGAAAACGCTGGATTAGTGCAGCGAAGCACGTCGGCTCAATGGCGGCCTCGAAAGCTGAGCGCCGGGCCAATGAAAGACGTTTCTGATTGGCTTGAAAATTACCGTGAACACTGGGAAGAACGCCTCGATCGTCTCGATGCGTACTTGACCAAGCTTCAACAACAAGAACCGTTCGATCCTGATCCCAACCAGAAAGACATTCACTCAAAATGACGACCATTCAACACCCGGAACGCACGACGGTTATTGAGCGAGTGTTCGACGCTCATCGCGAACTGGTTTACAGCACATGGGCCGATTCCGAACACATCGATCAGTGGTGGGGTCCCACCGGGGTCACAACCAGAACCGTCGAACGTAATTTCACCGTTGGCGGCTCCTAGATATACGCAATGTCGTGGCCGGGCAGCGACGGTGAAAAGCAGGTCGAAAACAAGTACGACGAAATCGTTCCCGGCGAAAAAATCGTTTGGACCGAGTCCGTCCCGGGTGACGCAAGTAACGTTGTGACAGTCACGGTTTTGTTCGAAGATCAGGGCGAAGAGACGAAGCTGACCATGCTGATTCTTCACACGTCTGTCGATCAGATGGACATGAACGAGCAGGGCGGCATGCTCATGGGCTACAACATGGTGCTCGACGGCTTCACTGCGTTCCTCAAAGAAAACGCCTAGTTCGAGGGGCTATCGAAAATATTGGGTGCCGGTGCAAAATAGACATGCGCCGGCACTTCGGCGTTAATCGGAGTCTTACTCACCATCTTCGTTCTCCCCTTCCAGATCGGAAGGGGCCGGGGGCCGTGTCGCAGACATGCTGCGACCAAGTCGTCCGACAACGCCCGGAGCCAAACGAGTAGGAGATTCGGAGCCGAGTGACTATGTCACGAGCGCGACTAACGCATGACACCCGGAGCTAAATGAGATTGCAGCGAGCGACCAAGTCATTCGATGACGCCGGAGCAAAACGAAAAGCAAAACGAAAATTAAATGGGTGAGCTAGCAGCCCTTGCGAATGCCGTTGTGTGGGCGCTTACTGGCGTCGTTACCAAAGGCCTAAGTAAAAACGTCCGACCCACCCATATTGTCGCCGCACAGGTGTGGATCGGACTCGCCTTCCTGCTGATCGTCGGATTCGTTATCGGCCAGACCGACGAACTGACACACGTCCAGCTCCGCTCAGCGCTATTTCTCGTAGGCGGGGCGCTCGTAAACACCGCAGGCTCTCTCGTCTTCTGGTTCGCCCTTTCTCGAGGAACGGTCAGCACCGTCTACCCGACGACCCAGTCAATCTTCATCAGCATTTCCGTGCTGGCTG
>Ga0115002_10001718_pt1 | contig 29627 bp, 34 predicted proteins | sample ArcticOcean_MG_C_8_FD_89576 | JGI IMG/M metagenome (GOLD analysis project Ga0115002, IMG submission 89576) | Marine microbial communities from western Arctic Ocean - ArcticOcean_MG_CB11_86 | ecosystem: Environmental > Aquatic > Marine > Oceanic | place: Arctic Ocean: Canada Basin | collected... | reverse complement strand
TCTATCATCACTGGTGCTACGACCTCGAGGGCAATCTGATCGGCATCCCCTTTCAACGCGGGATGGATGGCAAAGGCGGCATGCCGAAGGAATTCCGCAAGGAAGACCACGGCCTCGCTTTGCTACGGGTAGCGACCTATCGCGGCGTAATTTTCGGCACGATGCACGACGATACCGAAGCGCTCGAAGACTATCTCGACGCGCCGATGCGCGCCTACTTCGATGAACTGTTCTATAAGCCCGTCGAAGTTCTGGGGTACATGCGCCAGCGTATGCCGGCGAATTGGAAGTTGTATTTCGAGAACCTCAATGACCCCTACCATGCCGGGCTCTTGCATCAATTTCAGACCACCTTCGGCATCTTCACCAATACCCAAGCCGGCGGCTCGGTGATGGACAAACTCAAGCGCCACCGCTTGGGCTACGCCATCTATGCAAGCGAAGATATCGAAGCGACCAAGAGCGAATATAGCGGGACCACCGTTTACAATGATGCCTTAACTCTGCGCGACCCGTCATTGGTCGCTTTCTACGATGAAGAGGGCGACTGCAAAGCGGTCAACATGCTGACGGTGTTCCCGAGCGTGTTTTTCCAACGTCTGTCGAATACGCTCGCGACGCGGCAAATCCGCCCCAAAAGTCCAGACGAGTTCGAACTTTACTGGACCTATTTCGGCTACGCCGATGACACGCCGGCATTGCGTGAAATGCGGATGCGTCAGGTCAATCTGGTGGGTCCGGCCGGTCTGGTTTCGATGGAGGACGGCGAAGCGGGCGTCCTCGTACAAAAATCCCTACGCGCGGGGGGTCACTCACACTCCATCATTGAGATGGGCGGGACCGGTGCGATCGAAGATCAAAACACGATCCTGACCGAGGTCCCCGTACGCGGCTTTTGGCGCTACTATTGTGGCCTCATGGGTTTCGCGCCCGCGGTAGTTGGCTAATCAATGGCGGCAAAACAACTCATTGTCATCGCACTTGTGGCGGTCCTGGCCGGTTGTGCCGCGATCAGCAACATCACGCTGCCGAGCCAAGAAGAAGTTACCCACGCCCTACAGACGATGTTCGATGGTCGCAGCGAGCGGATCGGCAAGGCCACCAAAGCGCAGGGCCCAACGCCGGGCCATTCCGCCCCCCAGGTTTCATCGCTTGAGATCAAGAAATGGAAATTGATCGAAAACACTTATCTGGTCGCCGATGTATACGTCATGCTGACGACAAAGAACGCCACAGCGGTTGAGCGGGATCCGCAGGCCGCTAACTTCAGGATTCTCATGGAGCGCCGGAACGCGCTGTGGATCCTGCTCGATCTCGTGCCGATTGCCGAACCGCAAACCGTCAAAACCTAGGTCGAAGTAGGGGCATCCGATGAACCCTGCGCGGGACCTGACTTGGCCGGCCGAAGACTTCAGCCGCGTTCCCTATACGGTCTTCGTCGATGACGAAATTTATCGCCTCGAGCAGGAGCGAATATTCCGCGGCTCGGTATGGAACTTCGCGGGGCTCGAAGCGGAGATTCCCAAACCCGGCGATTATCGAACGACCTTCATCGGCGACACCCCGGTTGTGGTTAACCGCGGCAGCGACGGGATTCTCAACGCATTCGTCAATCGGTGTGCGCACCGCGGCACGCTTTTGGTACGTGACCTCGGCGGCAACGCCGACGACTTCACCTGCATCTACCACCACTGGTGTTACGACCAGGCCGGCGATCTCGTTGGCGTTCCCTTTATTCGTAGTCTCAAGGGCAAAGGCGGGATGCCGGCGGACTTCGCCATGTCCGATCACGGTCTGCATCACCTCAAGATTGCCAGCTACCGTGGCGTGATCTTCGTATCGTTCGCTCGCGATACCGAGCCCTTAGAGCAATTTCTCGATCAGCCGATGCGCGAATATTTTGATACCGTGTTCGGCCGGCCGATCGAAATACTGGGATACCTGCGCCAGCGTATTCCGGCGAACTGGAAGCTCTATTATGAAAACCTCGTCGATGATTATCACGGCGGCCTGCTGCATCCGTTTCAGGTGACCTTCGGCATTGCCCGGATGACCCAGGGCGGCGGATCAATTACCGACAAAATGGGTCGCCATCGCTGGGTCCATGTTGAGCACGGTACGGATTCGGACGAAGAGGCGGCCGCGGGTTACGCGGGCACCACCGTCTATGACGACACCTTCAAACTGCGCGATCCTTCGATTGCTGACTTCCGCGATGAAGACGGCGATCAACGGGGCACGAATCTGATGTGTGTTTTTCCCAATGCGCTGTTCCAACGGCTGTCGAGCAGCTTGGCAACGCGCCAGATTCGTACGCACAGCGCGGGCATGTATGAGTTGTTCTGGACCGTGTTCGGCTACGCCGATGACGACGAAGAACTAAGGCAGATGCGGATGAAGCAGATCAATCTCGTCGGCCCCAGCGGCCTGATCTCAATGGAGGACGGTGAAGCGGGTCGTCTTTTGCAACTTGGGATCAAGGGTGATCATGCAGATGCCCATTCGGTGATAGAGATGGGCGGGACCGGGGCGATACCGGAGACCTGCGATCACTTCATGACCGAGATCTCGGTGCGCGCCTTCTGGCGTTACTGGTGCGACCTGATGGAGATCGGACCGCAAACCGGGATCTCCAAAGTCGCGGCAGAGTAAGCTGCGAACGGCGACCAACCCTTGGAATCCTTTCATCGCGAGACGCCTTCGCGATCCCGACTATTTGGAGCACTGTTAGCGGTCTTACTTGCATGCGCGGCCTGCGCGGACAGGCCAATTGATGCCCAACTGCTACCTGAGCAGTTCACCCTTACCGCTATCGAACAAAGAGACGACGGCGCGATCATCCGCAAATGGACCGAGGGCCTGCGCTTTCATCTCAGCGGTGATAGCGCGGCCATCACCAAGCATCGCCCGTCGGTGGAAGCCCACATTGCGGCCTACGGCGCGCTAACCGGTCTTGCGACCGGTTTTGTCGACCACCAGGACCACGCCAATGCGCTGATCGTATTCGTGCGTCGTATCGACTTCGCAGCAACGCTTCAGAGACTATCCAATCAGAAGTTGGCAACCACCGACAGCGAACGAAACGAAATCGGCCGCACGCTATGCATCACTTTTAGAGCCGACCGCCACAACAAATATGCGTTCGCATTTGTATTGATCGGAATAGACAACGAGCGGGCGATAATACGCGAATGTATTCCTCACGAATTGGCCCATGCCCTCGGCACAAATCACAGAAATCTCATTGTTCCGAGCATATTATCAGACTAAAACCACCTGATAAATGCGGGTGCCGGCGTGTTACTTGCGCCTATCGTCGAACCGAACCACGCGTTCGACTGTCTCTGTTTGGGCCGGTTCGGCTTGTTGATCAGCTACCGTCTGCGCAGCACCAGGCACTGCAAGCGCCAGCCAAGCCACAAGAGTGCCGCCAATCAATGACGCATCGAGCATAGTCGGCCGCTTCACGGGATTGATCGCATCTATAGAAGGTAGCTGGTGTCGCCTCCAACGTCTGCGGTCGCCCCGAAGTCGCCGTCGCGACGAACGAAGAACTCGCACCTTAGTCCGTCAGGATCGATCAGAAAGAAGCTACGTTTAGCGTCATTGTCGACCCGGCGTTCGATCTCGATTCCACTGGCATCGAGCCTGCTCTCGGCCGCCGTAAGCTCTTCTTCGCCAAGCACTTCGAAGCTGAAGTGGTGCACCGCCGCAGCGGCACCGGGTTGACGAACGAGTGCAAAATCAAAGTGATAGCAGCCGTTCGAGCCGCGGTAGCAGACAACACCGCCGTCGTCCGAGCAAAAAACGATCTCGAAGCCGGCAACGTCTTCGCAAAAACGTCGCATGGCGTCGTGATTACCCGTCTGCAATACCGCGTGGGAAAGCCTGCTCGGGTGAACCGGCGCATCACCAATAACTCGAATATCGTCACCAGATGGATACAGTGCCCGATCGTCGGCCGATTGATCATTTGGATCCCACTGACCCGTGACACCTGGCCCTGCCCGATTGCCGTCATAGATGTCACGCCAATCCTCAAGCACATCGGCGTAGAATTCGTGCAAGTGCCCGTCGGGATCGAAAACGTAAATGCTGTGCGAGACGCTATGATCGACCGTCCGGTGCAGTTCGAGATTGGCCGCCAGCGCGCGATTGTAGGCGTCGACCAGATGCTGCTCGCTCTCGAGTTCCCAGGCAAAGTGGTTCAGCCCGGGTTGGTTTCCGCGCCCTTTAGGGATCTGGACGTGCCCGCCCTTGCCCACCAGTTCCTGCTCGGACGTCGCCATCACCGCAACGTCGTGGTGAGAATTTCCGTTTGAAAACAACGTCATGTTGATACCGAGCTCGTGGTAGACCGGCTCGAAACCGCAAACCTTGTGATAGAAGTGTTCCGAGGCCGGTACATCACCGACGAAAAGGTTGACGTGACCGATACGCCGAGGGGCAAAAGCCACCGGCGTCGCGATTTGATCCTGTACTGACATTCCAATTTCTCCTGCTAGTCGTCGATATAGGCGACGGCTTCGATCTCAATTAGAAACTCGGGCCGCACCAAGGACGATACTTCGACCAACGTCGAACACGGAAAGTCGCCGGTGAAAAACTCACGGCGCGCCTTCCAGATATCGGGCTGATGGCGCATATCGGTCGTGTACATATTGACCTTTACGACATCGTCCATCTTGCCGCCAGACGCTTCGACCAACGCTCTGATCCGTCCGAACACATGCTTCGACTGGGCATAAGCGTTATTACCGCCGACCAAGCTTCGTTGATTATCGTAGGCGACCTGTCCTGAGACATAGACCAGATTTCCGACCCGCTGAGCCTGGCACAGCGCTTTCTTCTCCAGCCCGCCAATATCAGGCACTTTCTTGCTGACGACACGCCGCCCTTTCGACATCTTGATGCTCCGCGTTCCTGTCGAGTAATCCCAGACTAAGGGTATCACGCAAAACGATGTCATCAGAAATCCGCGATCCCAGTTTTTACTATGAAAACTTCGCGATCGGTCAGTCATGGCAAACACCAGTCTACCTGGTCGGCGCCGACGAGGTCCGCGACTACGCTGAAAAATGGGATCCGTTGCCCATCCACATCGACGCGAAAGCAGCTGCCGCGTCGCCCCATGGCGGGTTGATTGCCTCTGGCGAACATACCTTCGCCATCATGCGTCGCGCGCTTTGGGACATTGGGCTACTCATCCATGCCACCCGCATCGTCAAGCAGGACGAACTGCGCTTCCCAACGCCAGTACGGGTCGGCGATTGCCTCACGACGAAGGCGATCTGCATCGAAATGCGAGCCCCCCGCGCCGACAGCGCCGGGCGCGTTACACTTCATCTGAGCGTCTCCAATCAAGACGGGACCGCGGTGCTGACCTGCATCGAGATCGTTGAGGTGGCGTCCACACCCGGATTCAACGCCTGATCGCGGCATGCCGTTGCTTCCCAATCAGCGTGCGCTTTTCGATCTTCCCGACGACATTGCCTACCTGCGATGCGCGGCGACCTCACCGTTGCTTCATCGCGCCCGTAAAGCAGGCGAACGCGCGGTGGGGTTGAAGGCGCGCCCCTGGGGGCCCGGCTGGGGCGAACAAGGCGCGGCAGCCGTTGAACGGGCCCGCGAGTTATTCGCCGGCTTGATTGGTGCGTCAGCCGGCGATATCGCGTTAGTGCCTTCCGCGAGCTACGGATTATCGACCGCGGCCAATAATTTACCGGTTGGTGAACATCGATCGGTGGTCGTGCTCGCCAATCAATTCCCATCCAACATCTACCCTTGGCGCCATGCGGTGCAGCGGGACGGTGGAGAGATTCGGACCGTCGAACCGGTCGCCGGCGACTGGACCGGGCCGGTAATTGACGCGATCGATACAAACACCGCCATCGTCGCCTTGCCGCAATGCCATTGGCTCGACGGCGCCATGCTTGATCTCGCGGCGGTGCGCGCGCGGTGCCGTGACGTGGAAGCCGCATTGGTGCTGGACCTAAGCCAGTCGGCCGGCGTCGTGCCTATTGACGTTCGCGCGATCGACCCGGATTTTGCGGTCACCGTTGCCGAAAAGTGGCTACTCGGACCAGTTCAGCTTGGTTTCCTTTATGTCTCACCGCGTTGGCAAACCGGCAAACCGATCGAACACAGCTGGATCGGGCGCCGCATCGGGGATGCCCGCTTCTTGCACCATTATTCAGATGACTATCGTGATGGGGCGCGGCGTTTTGATGTTGGTGAGCGAACCAACATCGTCAACTTGTCAATGGCGATTGAAGCTCTGCAGCAGATTACCGAGTGGGGGCTTGAGGTTATTGCACCATCGATTAATCCGCTAATCGAAGCGGTCGCGGAAAATGCGGCCGCGCATGGCTATGTCGTCAGTCCCGATGGTGCGCGAGCACCGCATATCGTTGGCCTTCTCCACCCGCGTGGCTGGCCGTCGGACGTTCAACAGCGTCTGGAGCGCGACTCTGTGCTGGTGAGCTTGCGCGACGACGTGCTGCGCATCGCACCGCACGTCTACAACAATGAGGCTGATGTCGACGCCCTCATGCGCACCCTCCGCAAGTTGATGGGCTGACGCGCGATACGTGACGCTTATGGGTTTATTTCCATGCGTTGATTCTCGGCCGCTGCGTAGCGATGGCCGGTATCGAAGCATCGTCGAGCAGCATCTCGGGCGGGTACACTGGGAGTGTAAAATCGAACGTCGTGCCGGCACCGAGCGTGCTCTCAACCGATAGGTCACCGCCCATGACGAGGCAAAGACACCGCGCAATGGCCAATTCAAGACCGTCGCCGAAGTGGAAGAGTTTCTCGACCTCCTCCTTCGACATGCCAATCCCGGTATCGCTCACGCGGAAATCCACGTAAGGGAGTCCGTCGCGTTCAACGTGCATGACGACGAGATCAATTCGTCCGGCTTCGGTGTTCAAAGCCGCGTTTTCCAGCAGTTTGCCCAGAACCAGTCTGACCTTATCCCTGTCGCTTTCGATCGCTCCGATATTACTCGGGCAATGAACGAGCAATTGGTTGTGATTGCCCTCGACAAAGGGCCTGGCTTCACTGGCAACGGCATCAACTAAATCCTGCGCCGCAAAGGATTCGAAGCACGCTCGGAGCTCACTCGATTCAATTCTTGTGAGATTGGCGACCGCCAATTCGTCGTCTGTTTCGTCCGGCATGGCATCACCGAAAAATTCGTGCAAGAGGTCCATTTCGTTCCGTCGCGTTCTTGTCGATATATCCGAGGCGGACAATGCCCATGAGTGCGTCACCGCGCAGTGACACCCATCACAGGGAGGTTACCCATGCACCTAGTCGGTCCCCCCAATGCGATTGGGTGTCGACGATTTAGGCTGCGGTTGACTGGTCTTTGAGGAGACGGAGCCCAGAATCGACGCTGATGCGCTCAAACGCTCGGTAGTTACTGTGCGGGCAGCAGTTGAAGACTTGCGGTTCGGGTCGGCGAAACAGCTTGGCTATCGCCATCACCGAAAACGGCGCGTTGTGATCGCATTGTCGCGCTTCATTGGTAAAGCGGCGATTGGCTTCCCGCAGACGCCGCTCGCTCGCATCGACCTCCGCGGTCTCGCCGAAGAAATATGCCGGCGCGTCATGCGCGCCCGGTGCTTGCGCGCCACCGTCGGCGCCAAAGATGAAAATGCGTTTGGGCCCGGCGAGCGTAAGAAGAGGCAGGCTGACCGACAGTGTGTTGCCGCCCAGAAAACTTAGCGGTGCGACTGGACTGGTCGGCAAGGGCCCTCCGGTTTGGAAATAGAGAAGCTTGCTGTCGAAAGCGTCGGCGAAGGCGTTGCCGACACCCAGCGGGGGCGCAGGGCGATCGGCGCGTATTTGGTTAACATCAGCAGGTTGTCGTCGGGGCGCTGCAGGTAGTCGTGAAACGCATGCCACCGTTGCCGCATGTCGTTGGGATTGCCGGCGATCACCAGGTCGAGGCGTCGGTCGATCGGCGCCAGGAACCGGTTCTCGACCTCGTCAAACTTGTTGACGCTGGCAAAACAGATATCAAGGTCGCGAAGCTCGTCGATCCGCCCCTCCAATTCATGGGCCGACGGGCCGTAAAGCAGCAGCGCGATGTCTCGGCCGCGGACCAATCGAGTCAGGCGCTGAATGCGTTCATAGGTGTCGGGCAAATAGCTGTCGTGATCGTAGACAAACGCCTCGGGCGGCAGTTCTAGCCGGCACAATTCGTCCATCCTGGCGCCGGCCATCTCGGTGTTTCCCATTGCCCGCAATATGAACGCGCTAATTGCGCTGTAGGTGATTGCTTCCGCACCATCTCCGTTTGCAATAATCCGTTGACACGCAGCGAGCGCATCGACGTAGTGGCTCGCAGCCTCGCCTTCGCGTCCCTGCGAGCGGATCACATAGCCCAACCAAATATTCGGCATCGGACTGCGACGGGCGTTGGGATCTTCGCGTATGATTTTCTTGAGGATGGCTTCGGCATCGGCAAAGTGACCGTTGCCGAGTTGGCTGCTGACAACTGCGATTAGAAAATCTTGATCCTCTGCTTCGAGCGTTGCCGCTTTGGCGAGCACGGCCGCGCCTTCGTCGAAGCGCGTATAGGAGGCTACCAACGCTTCGCCGAAATTCAGCCAGGCGCGCGGGGCGTCGGGCTCCAATAACGTAACCCGTTCGAATGCTGCGACCGCCTCGTCGTAGTAGTTGAGCGTGTGACTGACGCGTCCGAGGAATGTCTGCGCGATACTCATATCGCGCGCAAGCTCGCACGCGGCCGCAGCCTCGTCTCGGGCTTCGACGTAACGCTCAAGGCGGTGCAACGCATAGCCGTGGTTGAGGCGAACGACGGCGTTGTCCGGCACGACTCGAACGACCTCTGAATAGTAGCGCTCGGCAACATCAAAACGTTGTGCCGCCATTGCGCTCTCGGCTATGCGCGCGGCGACATCAACCGGCCCTCGGCCAGCGGCCATCGCCTGCTCAAAGCAGGACAAGGCGGCGTCGAGTTCCCCGGCATCAATATGAGCCTGAGCCCGCTCCGCTAATGAGATTTCGCCTGCCGCAGCGTTCGACACACCACACCTCCTACCCAATTGTTAACGCAATAGGTTAAATCCAAGTGAACGCGTGCGCAGCCAGCAAGCGGCAGCGACTAATTTCGGACTCTCGTCGACGATGGTCAAACGGCGTCCAGGGGGGTTGAATAACCGTTCTTCCGCCAAGGAGACGGGCTATGAACAAGCACCCACTTCGAGAAATTAGCGAAGATGAGATCCGTACCTTCGAAGACGAAGGAATTGTCTGCGTGCGCGGCGTGCTCGACAATGAATGGATTGCCCGCATGCAGCACGCGGTCGACGACATCCTCGACCCCCCGACCAAATTCGGCCAGAACTTGAACAATACTGGCGAGGCCGGGCGCTACGCGTTCGACAACAACATGTGGATGTTCCACGACGACTTCAAAGCGTTTGTCTATGACTCACCAATGGCGGAAACGGCGGCCAAATTACTGCACTCGCAGATGTTCAATTTGATTTTCGACTTCCTCCTAGTCAAAGAACCCCACACGCCAACGCCAACCACCTGGCACCAGGGCATGCCCGGCAATCCGGTCGAGGGCAATGCCTGCGGCATGTGGATATAGCTCGATCACGTAACCGATGAGAGCGGCTCGGTGCAATGGGCCCGCGGATCACACAAATGGAACAAACGCTATGATCCAGTCGGCGATGGGCGCACCAAGCGCGAAGGCTATGGCTACGTCGGGCAACCCACGCTCGAAACGATGCCCGACATCGCCGGCAATCCCGACCAGTACGATATCGTGAGGTTCGAGACCTTCCCGGGCGACTTCATCGTATCGAATCTCCTGATGTGTCACGGCGCGCCGGGCAATGCGACCGGACACCGGCGCCGCGCATTCGGCGTACGATTCGCGGGCGAAGGATCGACCTACGCCGTGCGAACCGGGGTGTCGTTCAATCTCGGGCCGGCCGAGGACCCTGGGATCGGTGACGGCGAGCCGTTCCCCGGTGCCCCGGATCACCACGTGTTCCCGCGGCTCGGTCCGCGCTGGGACCGAGCGGGCGCAACGCGATAGCATCTACACGAGAAATCTCAACGTACCCGAACGCTAATTCAGATCGTAACCGAAGCTGATGTTATTCAGCACCAGCCTTCGTTCACCCGCAATAACGACATCGTTGTTTTGAAACTTTACGGGCGGCCCGGGTGGGGATCAGTGATCGTCGAGGCGCAACTCGATTGGTATGGGTTGGCTTATACCTTTGAAGAAGTCGACGACCTGTTTGCGTCAGCAGCCGCGCGCGCGGCCCTGGCCGCTATTAATCCGCTATCGTAAATCCCAACACTGGTGCTCAACGACGGAGCGGTGCTGACCGAAAGTGCGGCCATTACCCTTTATCTCGCCGACATTACCGGCCGCTACGACCTCGTTCCGACGCCATCGGATGTTGAGCGTGCGTTGTTTTTCCGCTGGCTTATTTTCCTGGTTGCCAATGTCTATCCGACCTACACCTACGCCGACGTCCCCGCTCGGTTCGTTACCGACGAAAACGCCCAGGACGGTTTCCGCGCCGCCGTCGACGCCTACGCCCAGATGCTCTATCGCGAACTTGATACAGCGGCCAGCGCACCGTGGTTTTTGGGCCACCGCTTCTCGGCGCTGGATATCTACATTTGCGCGATGACGAAGTGGCGACCACGACACAAATGGTTTGCGGCCAACACACCCAAACTCCAAGCGATTGCGCTCGCGGCAGAAAAACTGGACGCCCTGAAATCGTGTTTCGAGTGGAATGTTCTCGACTTGACCTAGCGCCTGGCGCTGGGAGGTTTGAGACCGGGTGAGATTCCTTGAAAATGCGCAAACCAGTGATTTTCATTTTATTGGCGATGACATTGTGCGCCGGTATTGGCGCGGCGACCGCCACTGACTATGTAATCGATCCGGAACATACCAGCATCCATTTTCGGGTCGGCCACTTCAATTTTTCCCAGGTTCAAGGAAGCTTCAACCGGATCCGCGGCACATTTAGCTTCGACCCGGCCAAACCAGGGGCAAGCAAGGTTCACGTGGTGGTCAATGTCGGGTCGATCGATACCAACCACCAAGCACGCGACGAACACATGCGGGATTCGTCTTACTTCAACGTGGCGCGGTTCCCCGAGGCAGTTTTTCGTAGCACGAGCGTAACGGTGACGGGCCCGCGCACGGGGCGCCTGACAGGCGATCTGTCGATCCGTGATGTGACGATACCGGTTACCCTCGAGGTAAAATTCAATGGCGTTGCGCCGCATCCCTTGCGCAATGAATTTGCCCGCTATCGCGGCGTTACCGTCGCCGGCTTCTCAGCTCGCACGACTATTAGCCGCACTGGCTTCGGCATGACCAATGGGCCGGACGAGAAGGGTGACAAAGCAGAATTATCAATCGAGGTAGAGGGTTGGCAGCGGCGTTAGCTACGGTCCGAACGAGCCTGCAGATCACATGACCCGCGTGTGACTGACCACGCCGCCATCGATCGAGGCGACGTGCAGTAGGTACGAGGGTGCCTCTTGGTTCGCCGCATCGGCTCCCTTGCGCAGGTCTACCGCGACGCTCGGCATGGTGGTTGCAACCGTGCCGCCCCAAGACTCATGGTGCAAGCGATGGACGTGCCCACACAGGAGATTCTCGACCTGAGGGTGGCGGCTGACCACCGCCGCCAGATCCTCGGCTTCCTGTGGGCGTCGGTACCCGCCCAAATAATCCGGCGCGATATCGAAAGGCGGGTGGTGGATAAATAGAAGCGTCGGCCGGTCAGGTTCGCGGGCCAGCGTTTCCTCCAGCCAGTCTAGCCGCCGCGCGCAAAACACGCCTTTCCTTTCCTCTGCGGCGACCGAATCGAGTGCGACCACACGAATGGGATGGTCTTCGATCACATAATGAAGAAACGCGCTGTCGCCTGGTAGATAAGGGAGGTCGTCAAACGCAATATGTAGCGCGTCCTTCCGGTCGCGATTGCCGGGAATCAAGTACAGTGGCGCTTCTAAGTCGGCCAAAATCTCGCGCAGATGCGCATACTCTTCCGCCATGCCGTGGTGCACGCTGTCCCCTGTGTGGACCACCGCGTCCACCCCCTGCCGGTTGATATCGGCGATACACCGTCGCAGGTTCTCGGCGCGTCTCGCGCCCACGGCCTCTTCCGATGACCGTACCAGAACGTGGGTGTCGCTGATCTGGGCGATCAACATCCAATCTCTCTCCTATCCGATCCCAGAGAGGCGCCGGATCGGCGCCCTTGGAGATTCTGTTGAGGTCGTCCGCTCATCTGTCTCATCAGGAGGGGAGCGGACAGTATACTCCAGGCAATATCCTGTCGACGGTTCACATCGCCGGGGCTGAACTTCGAGAGAACCGCCAAGAGAAAACTGTGGAGATTCCTTATGGGCCCGACCCTCCAGAACCTCACGGACCGCCTGATCGCGTTTTGCGACGCGCGCGATTGGCGCAAATTCCACAGCCTGAAGAACCTGATGCTTTCGCTGAACCTGGAGTCAGCAGAGCTCTGCGCAGTGGAAGGACGACGCACAGGTTGAGGCCGCGTTGTCCGACCCGGAATTCCGGGAGCACCTCGCCGAGGAGTGCGCCGATGTGCTGCTCTATCTGTTACTGATTTGCGAGCACGCGGGGATCGAACTCGGTGCCGCAGCGGCTGAGAAGATCGCGCGCAACGCGGCCAAGTACCCAGTCGAGAAGGCTCGCGGCAGCGCAGTCAAATACACAGAACTTTAAGCGGCTAGACCTTCTGATCGGTGCTCCGCGCACAAATTCCGATCGTCGGTTTAGCGTCTCTGCAGCGCAGGAATCCGGGGCCCAAAGTTAGCGATATAATTTCGGTTAGCGCCTCAAACTCTGGTAATGGGCTCGAAGCACCTCGATAACTTCAGGGCGGCTGAAAGCGTCCGGCACCGGCTCATTGTTAGCGAGCATCTCGCGCAGTCGGGTCCCCGAGATCGCCAGCCGTTGCGCCTCGTCGTGCGGGCAGGTCTTACTAGTGGCCGTGCCTTGGCAGACGTTGCAATAGAAGGTCACGTCAATCTTCAGGGGTTCGATTTCGAGACTTCCGGAGTCCAAGGTATCAAAAATATGGTGAGCATCGAGGGGCCCGTAATAGCTCCCAACACCCGCATGATCGCGGCCGACAACCAGGTGGGTGCATCCGAAATTTTGCCGGAAGAGAGCGTGTAGCAAAGCTTCGCGCGGACCGGCATAGCGCATCTCGATTGGATAGCCAGCCTGGATGACCGTATCGGGCACGAAATAGTTCCTCACCAAGGCGTCGATTGCCTGTGTGCGGATATCGGCTGGGATATCGCCGGGTTTGAGTTTGCCCAGAACCTGATGAATCAACAGGCCGTCGCAAAGCTCGATGGCGATCTTAGCCAGATGCTCGTGACTGCGATGCATCGGGTTGCGGGTTTGGAAAGCGGCGACCTTTGACCACCCGCGCTCGACAAACAGAGCACGGGTTTCGGCCGGACGCATGTAGAGGTCGCTGTAGTCTTGCGGATAGGCACCTTCGCTCAACGCGCAGACCGGTCCAGCCAGGTTGACCTCACCCTGGGCCATCACCTTGGCGACCCCGGGGTGGTCAGCGTCGGTGGTGCGAAAGACCTCGGAACACTCGAGCTCGCGATCGATGGCATACTTCTCCGTCACATCCATGACTGCCATGATCTCGCCGGACTCGTGATCGATCAGGGCCACTTCCTCGCCGGGCGCCATCGCGTCCGCCAAGTCCTGCGCACAAGATAGCGTTATGGGAATGGGCCAGAACGTGTTGTCGCCGAGCTTCATGTCGACGCAGGACCCGCGCCAATCGTCGTGCCCCATGAAGCCGTCGAGCGGCGTATAGGCGCCCATCGCCAGCATTACCAGATCCGAAGTCTCGCGGCTGGTCATCGGCACGGCCTTGAGACCGGCCGCCCGTTTTAATACCTCGCCACGTTCGTTTCCCCCATTCGGCCCGGCGCCAAGCAGTTTCGGTTTGAGCCCGCCGCCGCCATGTGGAGAAACCAAATTCGACATGAATGCATACCCTCTACGATTTTTTTTACTTCCCCCGCCGACGTCTCTGGCGGCGGAGCGGCGTACTTATAATGTATGGATTTTTAAGCGGCCATTTGAAATAATTATCATGACGATGTCATACCCAACCCGCCCACTTTCCTCGGCTTAACGCAATCCCTCAACGGCAACGACAACGTCTTTCGACATAGGGACATTTTATGATCACCAGCAATCCCTTCGCAGAGCTTTCAGCCTCCATATCACCCGCCGTCATGCAGACCTACGTTGTCATCATGATCGTCCTGGTCGCGGGTGGGACGCTGTTCGACATTGTCCATAAGAAGAGCGCCAAATACTTCTTCGACAATTGGCGGAACGCGAAGGCCAAGGGCTCGCAGGACGTTGGCGGTGGGGAAATGGTGTCACTGGCGATCCAGACCGCTGCGGTCGACGTCTTGACGTCTGGTGAATTCTGCGGTGCGCGGCGCCGAATTGCTCACCTCCTCACAATGTACGGTTTCCTTGCTTACGTGATCACAACCGTCATCATGGTTTTCTGGTATCCGACCCCCGCCACCCCTGCGCCCGCCATCCTGCCGCAGCTGTGGTACCTCGGGGCCCTGTTGGTTTGCCTGGGCGGCTACTGGTTTTGGTTCTTCATTCGAGTCGACGTTGCCGCCGAGGGCAATTCGCCGTTCCGCATTGTGCGCGCCGATCTGTTCGTCCTCTCGCTCCTCGCTAGCGTGACGCTGGGCCTGATATGGGCCTATCTGCAGGCGGCGGACAGCTCGTGGACAACTGTATTCCTGGGTTTGTACCTCTTAGCCACAACCGTGCTGTTCGGATCGGTGCCGTGGTCCAAATTTTCACATATGTTCTTCAAGCCCGCTGCGGCATTCGAGAAACGGGTGTCAGCAGCGAACGGTTCGCGGAGCAACCTACCGGCTCCCGCCGACAAACCCGAAATCTTTGGCAGCGCCCGCCGCCAGCCCCGACACTACTAATCAGCCTTACTAATAAGCCCACTGGTGTTCGATACAGGAGCGTACGGAAATTATGCCGACATTTGTTTACATGACGCGCTGCGACGGCTGCGGACACTGCGTCGATATCTGCCCGTCCGACATCATGCACATCGATAAAACCACCCGCCGTGCCTACAACATCGAACCCAATATGTGCTGGGAGTGCTACTCCTGTGTGAAGGCGTGTCCGCAAAACGCGATTGACTGCCGCGGCTACGCCGACTTCGCTCCCCTGGGCCATAGCGTCCGCGTGCTCAGGGAAGAGGCGAAAGGTACCATTTCTTGGAAGGTCAAGTTCCGGGATGGCCGCGAGAAGAATTTTGAGTCCCCGATCAGGACCACGCCCTGGGGATCGATCAAGTCAGCGTCCGATTACGATGCGCCCAACCCCGCGGCTATGAAATCGCAGGAACTCGCGCACGAACCGGATGCACTCAACATCGATAAGCTGCCCGCGTTGCGGCCGGATCAATTCAAGCTGGGAGTGGTCTAGTGGGTTTGTTCTCACGCAGGAAAACGGTGTTTGTGGAGTCGGATATCCTCGTCGTTGGCGGTGGCATGGCCGGCTGCGGTGCGACCTACGAATCCAGGTATTGGGGGCGCGACAAAAACGTTGTCGTCGTCGAGAAGGCGAACATCGAGCGCAGCGGCGCCGTTGCGCAAGGCCTGTATGCGATCAACTGCTACATGGGCATGCAGTGGGATGAGAACCAGCCCGAGGACCATGTCCGCTACGCCCGCAACGACCTCATGGGTCTCGTGCGGGAAGATCTCGGCTACGATATCGCTAGGCACGTTGACTCCACGGTGCACAAGTTCGAGGAGTGGGGCCTGCCGATCATGAAGGACCCGGAAACCGGGCGGTATCTGCGCGAAGGCAAATGGCAGATCATGATCCACGGCGAAAGCTACAAGCCGATCGTCGCCGAGGCCGCCCGCAAGGCCGCCACCAAGGTCTACAACCGGATCATGGTGACTCACCTGCTGATGGATGAGACCAAGCCCAATCGAGTCGCCGGGGCTGTCGGTTTCAACGTCCGCACAGGGGATTTTTACGTGTTCCGCGCCAAGGCCGTCATCGTCGCCGCCGGGGGTGCGTCGCACATCTTTAAGCCCCGTGCGGTCGGTGAAGGGATGGGGCGGACCTGGTACGCCCCCTGGAGCAGCGCCTCTGCCTATGCCTTGCCAATCCTCGCGGGCGCCAAGATGACGCAGATGGAGAACCGGATCGTCCTCACCCGTTTCAAGGATGGCTATGGTCCGGTCGGCGCCTATTTCCTCCATCTCAAGACCTACACCGAAAACGCGTATGGCAACGAGTACGAGTCCACCTGGTATGAGCACACCAAGGAATTGGTCGGCGATTACATTGATCGGCACCCGGTACCGACCTGCCTGCGAAACCACGCTATGCTCGAGGAGCTTAAAGCCGGCCGTGGCCCGATCCGCATGGTCACTAAGGAGGCCTTCCAGGATCCGCACTTGGAGCAAGTTGGCTGGGAGAACTTCCTTGGCATGACGATCGGGCAAGCGGTTGTCTGGGCGTCGCAGAACATCGATCCCAAGCATACCAATCCCGAGCTGACTACGTCCGAGCCTTACGTCATGGGCTCCCACGCCACCTGCTCCGGCGCCTGGGCGAGCGGACCAGAAGACTACGCGCCGGCGGAATACCAGTGGGGATACAACCGGATGATGACCATCGAGGGTCTCTTCGGCGCCGGCGATACAATCGGCGGCACCGCCCACAAATTCTCGTCGGGATCGTTCACGGAAGGCCGGATCGCGGGGAAAGCGGCGGTCAATTACGTTAACGACCTGGGTAGTAACGAGCCGCAGGTCAGTGAGGCCGAGTATGAAGGTCTCAAGAAGGTGATCTTCCAGCCTCTGGAGACCTACGAGGTCGGCCGCAACGAGATCACCGCGGGCACCGTTTCGCCGAGCTATCTTTTACCCATTCATGGGCTTCAGCGCCTTGAGAAGATCATGGACGAATATGTCGGTGGTATCAGCGCCCACTATACGACCAACGAACCCCTACTCACCCGCGGGCTGGAGTTGCTGGACATGCTGAAAGAAGATCTCGCCTATCTCGGGGCTGAGGACCTGCACCAGCTACAGCGGGCGTGGGAGCTTCAGCACCGGGTCTTGGCCTCGGAGTGTGTGACGCAACACACGATGTACCGGACGGAAACGCGGTGGCCGGGCTATTACTATCGGGCCGATCATCCGAAGCTGGATGATAGCGATTGGCACTGCTTCACCCTATCCCGCTATGACCGGGAATCCGGTGAATGGGAGATGGAAAAGGCGCCGGTCTACCACATCATCGATTAGACGGTGTTCGAGATTCCTTTTCTCGACAGCATGCCGTTTGGTCTGAGTAGAGAATTTGTAGCGCGCCACATTGTTTGATCAACGGCGCCACATGGTTTGATAAAAAGTGATAACCCCATTTATTGCTCTTTTTAGGTCAGTTTAGGGGTCGAAACCGGTCGTTATCTGCGACCTCCTGCAACGGCAGATTTTGACCCAAGGCCGACGTGGCTGGTTCTCCAATTGTGCCCATCTGCGTGTTATTTGTGCAGGCTAAAATGCCGGAAACGAGAGGTTCGGAATGGCTATTCCCGTCGTCGAGAAAGTTAAAATTCAGGCCCAGGTCCTGGTTCCGCTGGTGAAGGCTCTGCAGGAAGAATTGGGCGAAGAGCAAGCCAATTCTTTCGTTCGACGGGTATTGGGTGACATCTATCGTCGGTACGGCGAGGAGTATCAGCGGGCGCACAACGATGAGAGTCTTGGAAACGTGATGGCCTCGGCTTTCACTGATTACGCTCGTGGCGACGCCCTCGACTATCAGGTGCGAGCGCAAACAGATGAGGCGTTTGAAATCGATGTCACAGGATGTCGGTACGCTGAGTGCTACAATCAATTGGGTGAGCCCGATCTTGGGTTCTTGCTTGTTTGCAGCGCAGACTTCGCAGTGGCGGAGGGGCTTGGCACGGCCACGAGGCTCACGCGGACGCAAACGATCATGCAAGGCGCCAGTCATTGAGATTTCCGATACGAGCGACGGCGGGGATCGGATTGAGTACGCGCTGACAGGCCATTTCGGCATCGGACCCAGGTGGATTAGAAAGAAGCTCCCCGCGGGAAGATTTGTCTCCAACCGTGTGGTTCGGCTCTGCCCGAACGGGTAGTTCGTAGCCAAGACGAGAAACTTATCGGGCATCGAAGTCCTCAACGCCACGGCCGATACGTTTGACGGCAGAGGTATTCCTGCCGTTTGTCGCGAACACGGTGAATGACCTTGCTGGAGGAGACACAAAGCCGCTTAGGACACATACCCAAAAGCAGAGTGTCTGGGCGGTCTTCGGATCGCCCTTTTCCTTGCACGGGCACGGCCGGCATGGCTAATTCGCGACCATCGTCGCCCGTTGAACTATGTCTGGACTTGGGGCTAAACGCGACGTTGTTATTTATTTTCGGCCTGCGTCGCGCATGAAGCGGACGTAGCTTCGTAAAATACGTACCTTACTCTCCAGTAGAAAAATTCTTTTCTAGACCGACGGACGGTTTGTGGACGTAAGCGAACCAACTTCGTAACGTTGGTTCGGTTAGCGAGCTTGGTGGCTATCGATGCCGGAAGAACGTACTCAGCGAAGGCTCGCGGCGATCCTGTCAGCCGATGTGGTCGGCTACAGCCGACTCATGGGCGAGGACGAGGCCGGAACTTTAACTGCACTCAAGTCACACCGTCTCGAACTGATTGATCCTTCTGTTGAAGAATACGGCGGCCGTATCGTCAAATTAATGGGCGACGGAATACTGATTGAATTTCCTAGTGTGGTGGAAGCCTTCGGCTGCGCGATTGCAGTGCAACGGGGATTGGCCAAGCGCAACGAGGCGGTGCCTGAGTCGCGGCAGGTCGTGTTTCGCGTAGGTGTAAACGTAGGCGATGTGATCATCGAGGATGACGACATATATGGAGACGGCGTCAACCTAGCGGCGCGAATCCAATCGCTTGCGGATCCTGGCGGTGTCTGCATTTCTCGGACAGCTCGCGATCAGATCCGCGACAAGCTTGATATCGACTTGGAGGATTTGGGCGAACACGAGTTGAAGAATATCGCGCGCCCGGTTCGCGTGTTTCGCATTCCGATTGATTCGCCAGAAACTCCTCCCGGCGAGCGAGCCGGGGGTTTCCAGCAGGCCACTGGGTCAGAGTCCAAAATTCGTCCCGCGATTGCTATTCTTCCCTTCAACAATATGAGCAGCGACCCCGAGCAGGCGTTTTTTTCAGACGGGTTGACCGAAGACCTGATCACTGAATTGTCGCGCTTCGGCGATTTGACCGTCATCGCTCGTGACTCGACCTTCACCTTCAAAGGCCGATCGATGAAAGTTCAGGAGGTCGCCGATGATCTTGGCGTACGGGATATCGTCGAGGGCGGCGTCCGCCGTGCCGGCGAGCGGGTCCGCGTCACTGTTCAGCTAGTCGATGCGGCGACCGGCGAGCACATCTGGGCAGAGCGCTACGATCGCGACATCGAGGATATCTTCGACCTGCAGGATGAGATCACCCAAACCATTGCCAGCACGATTCCGGGATGGGTTGAGGAAGTGGAGCGCGTTCGCCCGAAGAAGCCTAACGACATGGCCGCTTATGACTACGTAATCCGCGGCAAGATCCTTCATCATCGCGTCACCCGCGAGGACAACGCCGAGGCGCGCAAATTGCTGGACAAGGCGATCGAGCTCGATTCGGAGTACGCCCACGCCTAGGCGTGGAAAGCATGCACTTTAAGACAAGCTTGGGCCCGGGGGTTTGTTAGCCCCGCCGATGGCGTCTTCGCCGAAGGCAGCGACGCTATTCAACAGGCCTATTCACTCGAACCCAACGACAGTGAATGCAACCGCTTGATGGCGGCCATTAATTTTCTCGAACGCAACTTCGAGCAGGCTGAGTACCACCAGCAACGCGGCCTTGCGCTCAACCCAAACTACGATCTCATCGTCGTACAGAACGGTGAACTCTACACCTGGACAGGGCGCGCCGACGAAGGTGCTGAGTGGATTCTCAAAGCGATGCGGCTCAACCCCTTTCACCCGGAACGATTCTGGAGCCATCTCGGGCGCGCATACTTCGTCGCGCGTCGGTATGAGGAAGCGATCGACGCTTTCAAACGGATTGCTCGTCCCGACATCGGACAGAAGTCGTTTATCGCCGCATGCCACGGTGCACTCGATCGGGAAGACAAGGCCAAAACAATGGCCGACGAAGTGATCGAGATGGAACCCAAGTTCTCGTCCAGCGACTTCGTCGAGGCGCTCCCCTACCGCGATGAACCAGACCGGCCCCACCATCGTGATGCTCTGATCAAGGCGGGGCTGCCCGAGTAAATCGCACTCGGCTCTGATGTCGCTTTTTAGCCAATTTCAGCCTATTCGACAGGGGCGAGCCGACGGCTGGAAAGGGTTGATAACCAGATGAAATGCGGCTGCCCAACTATGATCAAACCATGTGGTGCGCGACACACTCCTGACACACACAGTGAACCCCGAACCCCAAAAAAGCTTGGTAGCGGCGGCCGGACTTGAACCAGCGACAAATGGATTATGATTCCACTGCTCTACCAACTGAGCTACGCCGCCCCATTCGGAGAACGCCGCTATAGAACCGGCACCTGAGCCTGTCAAGCAGGCGGCGCCGGCTGCCGGCATGGCTAGGCGGCGGCGCGGTCCAGCATCGTCTCGGTGGTGGTCGCCCCGCCACCGACGAGCACGCGGTCCTCGTCGTAAAAAACGCAAGCCTGACCGGGAGAAACGCCTTCTTCTCCGGTCTCCAGGACGACCTCGGCCGCGCCGGCACCGGCCGTAAAAACGCGCGCGGCGGTGCCCGGTTGGGTCGATCGAACCTTAACGATTGCGCCGATCCCGTCGGCACCGGCGTCGTGCACCGCCGTGCTCAGCCAATTGACATTGCGCACCTGCACGCGGCCGACTTCAAGCGCCGTCTTAGGGCCGACCACAACCCGATTGGCGGCCAGTTCCAGGCGCACCACATAGAGCGCATCGCCGCCGCCCAGGCCGAGGCCGCGGCGCTGCCCGATGGTGTAGTGGAAAATCCCCTGGTGGCGCCCGAGCGTGCGTCCATCGAGGCCCACGATGTCACCCGGTTGACCGGCATCGGGTCGCAGTTTGGCGATAATATCGGCATAGCGCCCTTGCGGTACGAAGCAGATGTCCTGACTGTCCGGTTAGGCGGCCACCGGTAGTTCGTAGCGTTCCGCCAGTGCACGGGCTTCATCTTTGTCGAGGCCACCCAACGGGAATCGTAAGAAATCGAGCTGCGCTTTGGTCGTGGCAAAGAGGAAATAGCTCTGATCGCGGCGCTGATCGCGCGCGCGATGCAATTCGGGACCGGCGGCGCCAAGGACGCGGCGAACATAGTGGCCCGTTACCATGCACGAGGCCCCGAGCTCGCGAGCCGTTCCCAGAAGATCCTGGAATTTGACCGTCTGGTTACACGAAATGCACGGAATCGGAGTCTCTCCGCCGAGGTAGCTGTCGGCAAAAGGCTCGATCACGGAGGCGCGGAAACGCGCCTCATAGTCGAGGACATAATGGGGAATATCGAGCATGCCCGCGACACGACGTGCGTCATGAATATCCTGACCCGCGCAACACGCCCCCTTACGCCCCCGCGCTGCCCCATCATTGTAGAGTTGCAGCGTCACGCCGACGACATCATAGCCCGCCGCCTTGCACAGCGCGGCCGCTACGGATGAATCGACTCCGCCCGACATCGCAACGACAACGCGTGCCCCGGGTTCAGCAATCGACAATGAAAGATCTTCAGCCAAAGTATCTGGTATTCAGCGGTTCAGGTGGCAGGGAATATACGGTGCCCTGATCGCCTGGCAAGCTCGTACGCCTAACACCGCTGGCAATGCTAGCCTAGACGCACCGCCAAAAAGGGTTAGATCCGGCTTCTCAACTGGTTGATAACCATAAACGGCCTACAAATCAGGCATGCAGAGCGCCGAGCAAACGTTCGCAACCGCTGTCGCACGCCATCGTATCGGAGCCCATGCCGAGGCAACGGAGCTTTACCAGCAAACGTTGGACGTAGACGCCCAGCATACCGGTGCCATGTTCAACTTGGCATCGCTCTCGGCCGTGTCGGATCGCTATCCCGAGGCCGCCGACTACTACCACAAGATCCTCCGGCTCAATCCAATCGATACCGATGCGCTTGCCAATCTTGGCAACCTGCACCAACTCGCGGGGCAGCTTGATGAGGCGCAGGCGCACTATCTAAAAGCCCTATCGATCAAGCCGGATCTCGTAGCGGCACGAACCGGCCTTGCCAATCTATATATCTCACAGCAACGCTACGACGATGCCGTGTCTGAGTTCGAGAACGCTATTACCGCCGAGCCTGACAACCGCGCCACCCACAATCACTTGGCGACATTATTGATTGCGCTTGACCGCTTCGACGAGGCTGAACGGCACATTGCCATCGTATTGGCGGGTGACCCCAACCACGCTGATGCGTTAAACGGCCTCGGCAACATTCAAGAAACCCGCGGTGATCTGGATTCTGCGGCGGCCACCTTTGCCAGGGCGGCTGAGGCGAGCCCGACCTGGGCTGTTCCCCATAAGAACCTAGCCCGTATTTCAGTGAAATTGACTCGTTTCGAAGGTGCGGTTGCCGGGTATCGCACGGCGTTGAATTTGAACCCCAGCGACACCGACAGCCTGCCCGATCTCGCCGCTTTGCTGATCGATCTCGAAAAGTTCAATGAGGCACGTAAACTGCTCGCCGAGCGCCAGGCGTTATTGCCCGACGACCCAGAGACCGAGTCTCATCTCGGCAATCTCTGCCGCAGCCAGGGGCGCCTCGACGAAGCTCTCGATCATTTGATGCGGGCGCCCGACCTGATGCCCGAAGCGCCGCAGGTACACGCCAATCTCGCCGTCGTCCTGCAACAGATGGAGCGCCTGGACGAGGCTATCGCGGCGAATCAGCAGGCGATCGCCATCGACCCGGCCTTCGAGTCTGCACTCAGCCATTTGGGGTATTGCTTCATTACCCCGGCGACCACGGCGCGGCGGTCGCCTCGTTCGAGCGAGTGGTCGAGATAGCGCCGACATCGGGCCTTGCAGCGCGAAGCCTGGCCAATGCTTATCGTCTTTCCGAACGCTACAACGACGCGATTCGCTGGTTTGAAACCTCCATCAAGCTCGACCCCAACCTGGTTGGCGCACATAACGGACTCGGTAACTGTCATCGCGAGACCGGCAACTTCGCGGCCGCAATTGCGGTCTATCAAAACGCTCTCGCACTGGACCCATCGAGCGCTGAAATTCTCTACAATTTAGCGATCGTCCATGTCGATATGGGACGTTTCGACGACGCCCTCGCGATCGCCGAGCAGGCCCTGAAAGAACAGCCGGATGCCGCATGGGCGCACCTTGCTCGAGGCAAAGCCTTGGCGGTCAAGCGCGTGACCAAGAAGCATTGGCAGCATACGAGAAAGGAGTCGAACTCGATCCCACCAATGTCCGCGGCCTCCTGCTGTTGGCTGGAATGAACGGCCGTTTGTGGCAGACCGACAAAGCGTTAGCCGCATATAACCGTATTCTCCAGATTGACCCCAACCACGACCAAGCGTTTGGGCTGCTGGTGAACGAAGTGTTGTCGCTGGGAGATTGGACTGTTCACCGCGCCTTTGTGACGACAATACTGGGAAAAATTACGGCAACGGATCCCGACCCACAGTTCGACAATGTGAGCATCTTCAACCTCCAGGCCCTGCCGATTCCATACGAGTTTATCGCCGAGGCAGCGCGCAGACGATCGACCCGTCTTCTGGAATCGCTGCGAGATTCGCGCAAGGCATGCACCTTCGCGGATAACAGGACATCGCACTATCGACCGCCGGAAGGGACAAAACTTCTCGCAGGAGATCGGTCAAAAGATCGGCTGACGATCGGGTTCGTTTTACCCTACACCTACCGCCATAGCCTCCCCGACGCGCTCAAACCGGTCATCGAGCAGTTCGATCGCGGTCGCTTCGAGATCGTCGGCTTTTCGTGTCGTGCCGACGACGGCAGCAAATTCAGCCGCGACTATCGCGCAACGTTCGACCGCTTCACGGAACTGTCGCCCGGCAACTGTACAAGTCCACTTTCTCGGCTATTCGATCACTACCGGAAGTGATTTTGTCGACTATCTGATCGCCGACCATACCTACCTGACTGATTCGTGCGCCGCCGCCGGCACCGAAGCCGTGGTCTACCTTCCGGACAGCTTCATGATCACGTCGCGCCCCTGAATACCAGACATCGACCTCGCGCGCGCTGAGTTCCAACTGCCCGAGGGCGGCATTGTCTTCAGCAACTTCAACCATCCTTGCAAGTTCGAGCCGGAACTTTTCGCAATCTGGATGCGCATATTGGAGCGCGTGGAAGGAAGCGTCCTATGGCTCGGTACCTGGATACCTATAACGGCTAACAATCTACGCAAAGGAGCCGAGAGAGCTGGGATCGATCCCTACCGTCTGATCTTCGCGGCGATCGAAGATCATGATCGGCACCTCGCCAGGCTAGCGCTTGCCAACATCGCCTTAGACACCCATCACCACGGTGGCGGCATCACCACAGTCGATGCCCTGATCGCGGGCGTTCCGGTATTGTCGGCGATGGGCGACACGCCATCGTCGCGCATGGGCGCAACTCTGCTCAATGCGGTGGGCATGCCCGAGCTCATCGTCAGCGCCCTCGCGACCTATGAACGTCGCGCGATCGAACTCGCCAAAGATCCGGCACAACTGGAAGGCCTGAAGAAAAAGCTCGTGGCTGCACTCGACACCTCACCGCTGTTTGACGTGCTGCGCTATACCCGTCACCTAGAGAACGCCTTCGAGGCTATGAGACAACGGCAGTGCGCCGGCGAACGCCCGGCCGACATCGAGATTCCTGCGATCCTTGGGCCAAGAGTATCGAGCTCATGCTCGGTGCCGAAGGTTTCAACACATACGTCACCGATCTCGGCGAGGAAGGGTTGGATCTCGGCAAGCTGTACGACTACGACATCATCGTGCTCGACCTAAACCTTCCGGACATGCACGGATACGACGTGCTCAAGAAGCTCCGCGTATCAAAAGTGCAAACGCCGATTCTTATCCTTTCAGGGATGAATGAGGTCGATGACAAGGTCAGAGGCCTGATGTTTGGCCCGGATGATTATCTGACCAAACCCTTCGATAAGGACAAATTGATCGCGCGCATCCGGGCAATTATCCGGCGCTCGCAGGGTCATGCCGACTCGATCATTCAAACCGGAAAGATGAAGGTGAACCTCGATAGGAAATCGGTCGAGGTCGACCAGCAGGCGGTCCATCTCACCGGCAAGGAATACGGCATCCTCGAACTGCTCAGCTTGCGGAAGGGAACCACCCTGACCAAGGAGATGTTCCTCAACCATCTGTATGGCGGAATGGACGAGCCCGAGCTAAAGATCATCGACGTGTTCGTTTGTAAATTACGCAAGAAACTCGGCAACGCGACCGGCGGCGATAACTACATCGAAACGGTCTGGGGACGCAGCTATGTGCTGCCGGATCCTGAAGGAAGCACCCAGCGCGAAGTGGCCGAAGCAACCGCCTAATCCGCGCTACGCGCAACGCGTTCTAACACCCTGGAAAAAGGCCGCCCTCGAGGCGGCCTTTTTCCATGGTACCTTCGCACCTCACTGGCTACGAAAGCCTTGGAGTAAAAGGAGGGACATATGATCATCGATAGCCATCTGCACGTCGTCGGCAATCCGGACTCCAAAGCGATCGAGTACTTCAAGAGCAAGCGCGACGCAGTGCTCCTGCGCCGCCGCCATCCTGACATCTTCGAGGACCATTGGGGCCGATTGGAAGATATGAGCGACCTTCTGATCGAGGACATGGATGCTTTTGGCATCGACAAGGCGGTCGTCCAGCCGGGTCGTGGTGGGTCGCCGGAGTTGGTCGCTCAGGCAGTGGAGAAGTATCCCGACCGTTTGATCGGTTTGTTCATGTCCGGCTACAACGAAATGCTTGGAAGCAACGCCATCGTTGCGCGCGGGCCCTGGCAAAACCCGGCCTCAGCCAATTCTCGGATAACGTACGCCATTGGATCAAGGATCTGGGAATGAGAGGGTTCGGCGAATTTAGCGTGCGCACGTTTAGCGAGGAATCCGATCCGGTCAGGATCGCCCGCGATCTCATGCCGGTGATGGAGATCATCAACGAATACAAGATTCCCGTGCTCATTCACACGGCATGGACCCAGTTTGGAACTCGGCTCCATCACGGCATTCCCATGTTCATTGATGCTCTGGCGGAGCAGTTTCCCGAGATACCCTTCGTGTTGACGAAGATGGGTCGCGGTTACGAGTTCATATTCGAGATCTGTCTCGCGCTTGCGACGAAGCGCGACAACGTCTACCTCGACACGGTTCATTCGCCGGCCGCGCACGTGGCGCGTGCCATCCGCGACGTCGGTGCCGAACGCGTCATATTCGGTACGGACTGGGATGCGACCTGGCGGCCGCTCAATCTGCCCGAGGGTATCTACGCGCGCTCCATGGCTGTTATCGACGAGGCCGGACTCAGCGACGACGAAAAAGATCAGGTGTTGGGTAAAACAGCGGCAGCGCTCTACGGCATCTAGGACGGTTTTGTCGGCTCGGAGTCGAGTACCGTTACCGTGCAACAGATCAATACATCTATCGAGCGTGCAACCCATGCATCACCGCCAAACGTGCTAAGCGTGCCCGTGCGCTCAATCGGCCCCGCCGCATTCCGGGCGTTGGCCAATCAACTGGTTCGGCCCTTCGCGAGCTTTGAACGGTGTGCTTATGTCGCAGCACCGAGCGGACTGGTTGCCTGTATTGGTGATGCAAGCATCGGAGACGGTCCCCTGAATGCTATTCTTGGATCGGGTCGGGGCATTGAGGAGCTTTTTCAGATACAGCGGATTAGCGCGATCGAAGCCGATCTATCCCAGGCACGAATATGGGATCCCCGTTCGGGCGACACGCCGCCGCAAACGCCCATACGTCCATCTGTCCTAACCGAACTTCGACATGTGCTCCGCGTCCTCCAGCCGGATCGAGGGCTAAGCCCCCTTCTCGTTCCCCTGCTAGAAGGCGCGACTCCAAGCCCACCATTGCCCCGCCTGCTGGCTACCGCCTGGCCCGGCGTTAATGCGTTGCGTGATTGGTTACGCGCCGACCGGCGCGGGTGTGACTCTGTACCCGATCCAGTCTTGAGCTTGATCGGACTTGGACCCGGCCTAACCCCATCCGGTGATGATGTCCTTGGCGGTTGTTTGGTAGCCCTGCACGCGATGCGTCATAGCGCTATCGCAGCGCGGCTTGGCGAGACGGTGCTTCGTGCCGCGCACCGAGCGACCAGCCGCATCAGCCAAGCTCATCTTAGCTGCGCTGCCGATGGCTACGGGGGCGCCGCAATACATGACATTGTCGATGCACTGCTTACTGGCAAGACCGGCAAATTCCCCGCCCAGCTCGCCACCGTTGATCGAATCGGTCATTCGTCCGGCTGGGACGCTCTAGTCGGAGTGGTTCTCGGTATCTCTATTGGTGCAGAAGATCGATAGCACGCGCAGCCGCCTCCGCGTTGGAGCGCGCAACAATGATGCCGTCCCCGGATAGCGTGGCCACCTGCTCACCAAAATTCTGGGGATCGCCATCGGTACCGCAGACCGATGCAACGATCGGTGGCCGAGACCCTATACCGGCGATGGCATCGACGAATTGCCGCGCGGGATCGGCATGCGCGCCGTAACCCAGCACGATATCGACAAGCACGACCGCGGTTGTGCGATCGGCTAACGCATCGACGAGCCTGTCGTCGCGCCCGCCCGGCTCGATCATCGGGTGCGGCCGACCCACCGTGAACTCATCTGCGCCGAGATCCAATAGGACATGACCGCCCGCCACGCCCTGCTGCCATCGCGTGCTTCCTCGGATGGGAACATTCGATGTCACGGACAATCCCCGCATCTGAGCCACGACCTGCGCTTCGGTGCACAAGGTTCCGCCGCAAAATAACCCGATCAATCGGTGCGCGGCAGCATCAACGGACACCGCATACGTCGCCGTTAGGTCGAGGTCCTCGACGCCCGCCTGTATTGCACCAAATGCCGCCTCGAACAACGTGCCAACTTGCCGTGCGTTCGCCGGCATCGTCATCGACTCGGCACCAATAAGGCAAACGATTGTGGGTTTGCCTGCCGTTTCCACTGCTTCGAGCATTGCTTTCGCCGCATCGCCGTCGTCCGGGGGCTTGGAGATGACGATGATGCTGTCAGTCGCCGGATCGCGTGACAAAGCGGCGATCGCGCTCACTGTCATCGCCGCCCCGACATCGCGTGAAAGATCGCGGCCACCGACCCCGATACCGTGCGAGATACCGCCGCCGTGCCGCGTGATCAAACTAGATACTTCTTGCAAGCCGGTGCCAGAAGCCGAGACCAAGCCAACATTTCCTACTGGCACCGCATTGGCAAAACCCAGACCGATCCCGCCGATCAACGCGGTGCCGCAGTCTGGGCCCATCACCAGTAAACCCTGCTCAACCCCCCTGCCCTTTAGAGCGATCTCATCGGCGAGCGAAATATTGTCACTAAACAGCATGACGTGGAGGCCTCGGTCGAGCGCTTTGCGCGCCTCCTCAACCGCGAACTCACCAGCTACCGATATCAACGCGAAATTCGCACCGTCGAGTTGCTTGGCCGCGGCGTCCAACGATTTCGGACGCCACGTTGCACCAACACCAGCCGCCGAACGCGGCTTATCGAGAAGATCAACGGCCACGCGCCGCGCGTCGGCCACAGCGCCATCCGCCTCCGCCTTTATCGAGATAATCAGATCGTTGGGCCCGGCCTGATCGCCATCCGAATTGAACAACCCTGCGGCACGCAGCATGTTTTTGTTGGCCTCGGTGCCGATCATCAGGGCCGCTTCCACGACCCCTTCCATTGCGCTGACCTCGCGCGAGATCCGCATCAGCGCGACCGAATCGAGATAGAAGTTTTGGCGTACCTCGACGGCAAGAGGCGCTTTGGTCACGACACCCCCATACGCTCGGCAAGCGCGACCAGCGCTTTTTCGAAACACGCGAACGGAGCGCGAACGATCCCGGCACCGACCTGGCCAACACCGGCTTCGCGGTGCGCAATACCTGTATTAATGGTCGGCGTGCTTCCGGTCTCGACTACTTTGCGAATATCGATCCCGGTTGGTAACCCGGCGAAGTCCAGGGCGGGTATGGTCCATTCGGGATTTTGCGCGCAGGTAATTTCGAGCATTGCCCGCGTATAGTTCAGCGCATCGGCGGCACTGCCAGCGCCGAGAAAGCCCGCGACTGCCGGCGACGTGGCCATGGCGAAACTTCCGAGTCCGATGGTTTCGGTAATCGTCGAATCGCCCAGATCTGGATTCGCGTCCGCTTCGCTAAAACCAGGCAAAT